>JAEEGH010012440.1_pt1 | contig 19096 bp, 20 predicted proteins | sample 9134181 | NCBI WGS metagenome assembly JAEEGH01 (sample SAMN16246544, study PRJNA631951) | gut metagenome | biome: gut microbiome; feature: rumen; material: DP-attached | host: Bos | place: Iran: Karaj | collected 2018-10 | reverse complement strand
CTTCCAATACATATATGCAAGGCTTGACTTTGTGCCTGCTCCATCAGCATGCATTATATTGCAGTACTCCGGATCACCGCCCAAAATATCTGGTATTATTTTACAGAAAGCCTGTGGATAAACTCCTTTGTCAATGTTCTTAATGGCGTTGTGCACATCCTCCTTTGCGGCACTTACACCGCGAAGCATATATCTGTTGTCCATAGTTTGCACTACCTTTTCCAAAGTAGGTTTGTTCAAATAAAATTATTACTTTATGGTGCAAAGTTACTAAGATTTTATGATATGTGCAAATAATTGAGTGATTTCTTTTCTTATCTTTTATTAATCTTTTACTAAACACGGCGAAACCATTTTTACACTTTGCATTTTTTTGCTTAATTTTACTTACACTTTGATTTTTACGTCTTTATTCCTTTCGCGTTAAAATCCAGCAAAGAGAAAACAATTTTCAAAACTGGGCAAAATTCCAAAATCCGCAACTTATCGATTACTAACAATTGATTCTTCCCGAATCATCAAAGCATATTAATCCGACTGTACAAGAACAGGTTTTACCTTACAAAACGCACATATCACACTGCATAAGCTGCCGAATTACTTTTCAATAGCACACAAGGTACGACATACTTTCTCCAACAGGGCACTCCAACACCATTTACAGGCATTCTTTTCTTCTTCTTTGCGTTTTCTTGCCGACTGTTCCTCAAAAACATTATGTAAGTAAAACCATAAAATAACTGACAAAACGTAAATACGCTCTGCTTAAATAGGAGTGAAAAGTGAAAACATTTCTGATACCCGAATGGTGGCAAATTAAACGAGAAAGAACAAGTAAAAGAAATCCACCAATCAGCCTTCCCCACATGGTGAGATAATCTATTTAAGTCTATGTAATCCGCGGCAGTTTTGACACACTACAAAGTTGGGAAACGAACTATGCGCTTTTACCGAAACATCTTCGGTGAACGGATGGAAGCAACACTCTACGGAAATGCAATAATTGTTCCCTTGCCAATAAATAATGACACAGAAAAAGTAAAAGGTATAAAAAAATTTTGTGGTTTGAGAATTTCTTTGTAACTTTGCAGAAGATTTATAAAATACAACATTAGCGTGAAGATTAAGGATGTTATATGTGCCCTTGAGCGTTTCGCGCCTTTGCCCCTGCAGGAAGACTATGATAATGCCGGCCTGCAGGTAGGATTGACAGAGGCGGATGTTTCAGGGGTATTATTGTGTCTGGACGTTACGGAGCAAGTGGTAGAGGAGGCTGTCGCCAATGGCTGCAACATGATTGTTGCACACCATCCGCTGATATTCCGTAAGCTTGCCCACGTCAGTGACAGCAACTACGTGGAGCGTTGCGTGGTTGCCGCCATCAAAAACGACATTACAATCGTGGCAATGCACACGAATCTTGACAGCACAAAAGGTGGTGTCAACTACATGATAGCACGCAAACTCGGGCTTATTCAAGACAGTATTAAGCCATTAGACATGCGATGCATAGACGGTGCTGAGGGTAGCGCAGGTATTATAGGTGAACTGGCTGAACCAATCACTGCCGATGCCTATATCAAAAAGGTGAAAGAGATATTCAAGGCGGACTGTGTAATGTCCAACGAACTTCTGGAACGCCCCATTAAGAAAATTGCACTTTGCGGTGGTGCTGGATCTTTCTTGTTGCGCCAGGCCATGGCAGCTGGTGCTGATGCGTTCCTGACTGGTGAGATGCGCTACCATGAATACTTTGGATTTGAGCAGGCGCTGCAGATAACCGTCATCGGACACTATGAGAGCGAGCAGTACACGAAAGAACTTCTTGAGGAGATAATAAACGATAACTGCCCGGGGATAAAAACCATCATAAGCTCTATAAATACCAATCCAATAAAGTATTGGTAAAGCAAACGAAGACTAAGAAGAAAATCATATAAACAGCAAATAAAAAGTAATTATGGCAAGAAAAGACCCTAAGGATTTGACTGTGGAAGAAAAGCTGAAGGCTCTCTTCCAACTGCAGACAACCCTGTCGCAGATTGACGAGAAGCGCGCACTGCGCGGAGAACTTCCACTTGAGGTAGAAGACCTGGAGAACGAGGTAGAGGGACTCAGCGTACGTCTCGACCGCATTAACCAGGAGATAGAGGACCTCACCAACGCTATAAGCCAGCGTACAGAGGACATTAAAAAAGCTCAGGAGAGTGTTGATCGCTACAAGCAGCAGCTTAACGATGTTAAAAACAACCGTGAGTATGACACTCTGACTAAGGAGATTGATTTCCAGACACTGGAAATAGAACTCTGTCAGAAGAAGATTCGTGAGGCACAGCAGCGCGTAGCTGACAGAGAGGCTGACCGCGAACGCGTTGACGAGCAGATCAACGACCGCGAGCGCGACTTGGAGGATAAGCGCAACGAGCTTGACGAGATTATGCAGGAGACTCGCGAAGAGGAGGATATCCTGAAGGCAAAGGCTAAGGACGTAGAGCTGAAGATTGAGCAACGCCTGCTGCAGAGCTTCAAGCGTATTCGCAAGAACGCACGCAACGGCCTTGGAATCGTTTACGTGCAGCGTGACGCATGCGGTGGTTGCTTCAACAAGATTCCACCACAGAGACAGCTTGACGTAAAGATGCACAAGAAGATTATTGTCTGCGAGCACTGCGGCCGTATACTTATCGACCCAGAATTAGCCGGAGTAAAGATTGACTCTCCTGCTACAGAGAAGCCAAAGCGTAAGCGTGCTACACGCAAAAAAGCGGAATAATAACTACAAGATAATCTTGAGAAAAAAAATCTGTTTACCCGCAGAATGGGAACCTCAGAGCCTGGTGATGCTTACATGGCCTCACCAGGCTACTGATTGGTTGCCATATCTGAATGATATTACCGAGACTTACGTGACTATGGCTGATGCCATCACGAAGCATGAGGAACTGGTGATTGCTACGCCGCACCCACTGCAAGTAGGGGCACTGCTTAGTAGCAGACTGTCATCAGAACAAATGACGCATACATACATCTGCCACTGTAAGACCAACGACACATGGGCTCGCGACCACGGTCCTATTACATTAAGGACTGAGGAACCGGGAGAGAACGGAGAGGTAAAGAACACACTGACAATGCTCGACTTCCGCTTTAACGGATGGGGCAATAAGTTTGAGGCTTCACTCGACAACAAGATAACAAGGACATTGCATGCTGACGGCGCCTTCGATTCTAAGAAGAATGGTACGCCACGACTGGCAGACAATGACGATTTTGTTCTTGAAGGTGGTTCTATCGAAAGCGACGGCAAGGGTACTGTATTCACGACGGAGTTCTGCCTTATGGCAGACAACCGCAACCAACCTCTTGACAAAGAGGAAATTGAAGAAGAACTAAAATTCAGGCTTAAAGCTAAGCGCATAGTTTGGCTACATCATGGCCAACTGATAGGCGACGACACCGACGGGCACATTGACACTACGGTGAGAATCGCACCAGACGATACCATACTCTATCATAAATGCTACGACAAAGATGATGAGCAATATGCCGACTTTTGTGCACTTGAAGAGGAGTTGAAGTCGATAGAGACACTGGATGGCAAACCATACAGACTGATTCCTTTGCCACAGCCTGACCCAATATATGACGATGGAGAGAGACTACCAGCCACATACGCCAACTTCCTGATTATAAACGGTGCCGTACTCGTGCCGGTATATAACCAAGAGGCTAACGATAAAACTGCATGCGAAGCTATTGGCATGGCATTCCCTGACAGAGAGATCATACCTATTGATTCCACCACTATCGTACGACAGCACGGAAGCATACACTGCTGCACCATGCAGGTACCGGAATAGAAAATAATTCAAGGTGGTGGACGATTTAATCCACCTTATAATATATAGAGTTTAAGATGAAAGAACTGAAGATAGGAATACTGCAACAGCACAATGTGGCTGACCCTAAGATAAACATGACACGACTGGCTCAGGGCATCATAGACCTTGCCAAGCGTGGAGCACAACTTATAGTATTACAAGAACTTCACAACAGTCTTTACTTCTGCCAGGTGGAAGACGTCAACTGCTTCGACCTAGCAGAACCTATACCTGGTCCGTCAACCAATTATTTCGGTGAATTGGCACGAGAGTTAGGGGTTGTCATCGTTACATCGCTGTTTGAGCGCAGGGCACCAGGACTATACCATAATACCGCCGTGGTGATAGAGCGCGACGGCAGCATTGCAGGCAAGTATCGCAAAATGCATATTCCTGACGATCCTGCTTACTATGAGAAATTCTATTTTACCCCAGGAGACCTCGGCTTTGAACCTATTGACACATCTGTAGGCAGGCTTGGCGTCATGGTATGCTGGGATCAATGGTATCCTGAAGCTGCGCGTATGATGGCACTGGCTGGGGCAGAGTTGCTTATTTATCCTACCGCTATCGGCTATGCTGCTACAGATACGCAGCAGGAGCAGCAAAGGCAACGCGAAGCATGGACTACGGTACAACGCGGACATGCCGTTGCAAACGGACTACCTGTAGTGGCTGTCAACAGAGTTGGATATGAACCTGACCCAAGCCGTCAGACCGATGGAATACAATTTTGGGGCTCAAGCTTCGTAGCAGGACCACAGGGGGAGCTCTATTACAGAGCTTCTGACAACGAAGAAGAGAGCGTCATCGTTAATATCGACCTCGACCACAGCGAAGATGTACGTCGTTGGTGGCCGTTCCTTCGCGATAGACGCATTGAAGCCTACAGTGACCTGACAAAACGTTTCAGAATATAAAGATATATAATGGCTGTACAAAAGAAACAAAGCTCCGCAGAGGCATATAACGCCTTACTGAAAGAACTTCAGAGCGGTAAGATTGCTCCCGTATATCTACTTATGGGAGGCGAAAGCTATTATATTGACAAGATATGCGACTGGATGACCTCTAACCTCTTAAAGGAGGAGGAAAAAGACTTCAACCTTTCCATTGTATATGGCAATGATATCAGCGCACAGCAAATAATGGACAATGCACGCCGTTTCCCTATGATGGCGGAGCGTCAGGTGATAGTCGTAAGGGATACACAGAACATGAAGGATCTTGATCTGCTTGAGAAATACATGGATCATCCCGTCCCTACCACCGTCTTAGTACTATGCCATGGCGGCGGAACACTTGATGCAAGAAAGAAAGCTAATGCACGTATCATACAAGCGTCAAAAGTATTCATAAGCGACCCTCCAAAGTACGACAGCGAGATAATTGCCTTTATAAACAGCTATATCAAGCAACCTGAATACAATGCCACCATAGACCAAAGGGCTGCACAGGTGATGGCTGCACACATCGGAGGCGACTTGAAAAGGCTCTCCTCAGAACTTGACAAACTGCTTTTGTCGTTTGCACCTGGGGCACCTCGCAAAATCACTTCTGACATAATAGAACAGCAAATAGGTATCAGCAAGGACTACAACGTATTTGAACTGAAGGACGCAATAGTAAGGAAAGATGCACTAAAGGCACATCGCATAGCCAAATACTACAATGATAATCCAAAGGCTGGCGGCTTGTTCAAGGTGCTCCCTATGATGTTCAACTTGTTTCAGAACCTGATGCTCTGCTACTATATTCCGAAGCCTATTACTGAGTCTGCCATTATGGCACAACTTGGATTAAAAAATACATGGGCAACAAAAGACTATATAACGGCAAAACAGAATTATTCTGCACGTAAGACCCTGGAGATAATCTCCAAACTTCGTGAGATTGACGCGCGCTCAAAGGGTGTAAATAACAATACGACAACTACTCCTGCCAGTGAGCTGCTGAAAGAACTTATTTCATTCATTCTACTATAAAAGAGAGCCTCTAAAATGGCTCTCTTTTTTTATTCCACACTAAGATACAAATTCATTTAAAATGGTATTATTCTTGAATACGAACTGTAATTTGTATCGTAATCAAAAAGCCACGTTTAGACCTTCAAAAACTGCTGTTATAGTTCTTTGGATAACATCTGTAACCTGATACTCAAGAGTGCTTAGACAGATGATAAAAAAGGATGGATCTATCATTATCTATAGCAAACATTATTTGCCAAACAAAAGCTTATTCTCGACATTCTATTTCTCAAAAACAGACAGACGGATTACTCACACAACAGCTTTTAGGAGATTGTTTCATAAACTCGTATATGAAGCAAACTGTTCCGAAATAGAACAATTCTTGATTATAGCTTTGAAATCTCTAAATTATGTATTAGTTATACCAGAGTGTAGCATTTCGATACTGACGTAAGATCAAGGCGACGATTTCTATATACGTAATCTTATACGATCTTCACATATAGATACAGTATAAATAAATTATATAGGAGGTGTATAAAACCTGGTTCTGCAAGAAGCAGAAAAAGTGATTATAGCATTATATCTTATATAAATTATGAATCCCTTTTTTCTCAAACACAACCAGGATTTATATTAAATATATAGTTTTTTAGCTCTAATAGATGAAACAATATATAGAAAAAGTGATAAAAATGTAAATTATATGCTTAAAATGCTATTTTGTAGATCAAAAATTAAGGAAAAAACATGTTTTTCTTATAATTTAGGGGCTGAAATCTAGGGATTATTCTCTATTTTGAAAAAAACATATAGCAGGTTTTTTGAATTTATTTATGTAAATATCAGCACTTTAGCGAAAACAAAGTGCCATTTTAAGGGCTCTGAGAATGAGTGACTGGGCAATCATGCGCATTTTCGTCAATTTTAGAGAGAATCTTTATTTTTTAGTCTTGGTTTATCTTTCTATATACATTTCTGTGATTAAATTTGCAAATATAAACTGTGGTTTGATTTACAATTGTAATTAGTTTTGTAAATCATATAGTATGGGGATGTACTGACTATTGCTGTTTCTTTATTTTTATTGTTTAGATTTGTAGTTTGTATTCCGGATTGCCTTTTGTTGTTTTGAATATTTATTCAATATTTTTAAGGGCCTCTAAAGCAGTTCTTTTCAGGTTTTTAGTGGAGTTTCTGTAATTTATCTCTGCTCCATAGGGCCTCTGTGTGCCTGAAAACGTGAATATTTACGGAATTTAGGCTTTTAGATGGTCATTAATTGCATAATACCCAGTCTTTTGGTCATAAATATTACATTTTTATAATATCGATTTAGATGTGTAGAATATACAAAATGTAAACAATTTATATTTTTGTTTGTAAATACATTTTATATTTGTAATTGATAAATTTGTTTAATTTAGATTTAATATTTTAAATTTAGATTTAAATTCTTGCACAACAAAAATATTATTATTACCTTTGTAAAACATATAAAAAAGGGACCATTTAGCCATCGACAGCCACCCACTCACAGCCATCGGGTACCAGAAATTGATCCAGAGGTTGGTTGAATCTGATGTAGGTGCATTGAGGAAAATATCATCTTTTATTTTTTTCATAACGGGCAATAGCTTTTTTGAAAAATAAGGAAAGAAAATCCTCCCCACCCTTACGCATTAAAATTTAAACGTAAAATAAAAACAAAAATCCTGATACAAAATATCAGTATTCAGGAGCTCTATTCTTTAAGGAATTTCAGAACAAAATTCTTTTGCTGATTTTTTCGCGAAAAATAGAACGAAAAAAATTTGTTTGAATAAAAGACGAAAATTAAAACATATTACCCAGAATATGAAAGACAGAATAAGAGAGTTGATGGAGGCTCAACACATGAACCAAAAAACATTCGCTAATTTCACTGGAATTAACAGCGCCTCACTGAGCAGTATCTTTACAGGCAGAACCAGTCCGACTTTGAACATGGTTGAGGCAATAATGAGAAAATTTCCAGATGTCAATATCGAATGGTTGATGAAAGGTACCGGCGGCATGTTCAACACTGACAACGGACATACCACCTCACATTCTTATACTCCATCGTCATCAGAGAAAATTCAGGAGCAAATACCATCTGCTGCACAAACTATATTTTCGTCTTTGCAAAATTCCGAAGAACTTACTCCGAAAGAAAATCCACAACCCAGAAACAGTGCTGGTGTGCAAAACGCAAGGACTGCCAATATGGCAGCCGAGCCAAATCTATTTGATACTCGCACTGCATCTGTAACGCCACAAGTTCAGAGTGTACAAACCATACAAAATGTGCAGCCTGTTCAGGCTGCACAGCCTATACCTAATAATATAGGAGGACAAATCGTAATCGGGCAAATTCCTCAACCTACCCTACCGCAGAGAAAAATTACTGAGATTCGCGTTTTCTACGATGATCAAACCTGGGAGGAATTTGTACCGAAAAGACAAAATGAAAAGAATAATACTAAATAGCATAGATTTCACATACGTTTTTTCACCATCAACCACCTCGCCTTTCCGCAATAAAGCAATATAAAAAAACTAAACTTTCGCAAGTTTCAATAAGAAACGCTAATTGCAGATCGGCACAGATATAAAATACATTACGGTAATTCGCTTCTTTCAAAATAGAGTAAAGAATACATCCCGCACATTCATTCCGACGCAATATCTATACAGTGTTGATAATCTATACTTTATGAGTAAAACCGTACAAATGAACTTCTGGGAAATGGAATCTTGCTATTCTCTTCCCTTTAGTCCATCGGTAGGTCTTCCACTGGACTCGCTCTTCGCTCAGAAGAGTATCATCATCTGTTCGGCAAGTATGCTGTGCAAAGATAGCTAAAAATTACCAGATGCAACATTTTTTTTGCAAAAAAGTTGTTGGTATCGAAAATAATTCCTATCTTTGCACAGTCACTATAAATTGAGATAGAGATATGCCAGAAGTATTTAGATTCTTTGGATTCTCCTTCTTCTTTTACAGTAAGGAGCATGAGCCTGTCCACGTTCACGTTGAAGGGAACGGTGGCATGGCTAAGTTCGTATGGAACGGAAGTGAGTTCACATTGCTTGTAAAGGAGAAGATAAAGGCAAATGACCTGAAGAAAATTAAGGCGGTCATCGATGAGAATGCCGACCTGATTATCAAGCGTTGGGATGAGCATTTTAATAGTTAACATAGGGGGATACGTTATGAAAATTACAAAGATTTGGTTTACTGCAGATCATATATTCGGCAGAGACGAAGAGGGAAAGGAGTACAGCCAGTCGCTGCTCTGGTACCCCAAGTTGAGGGCAGCATCCGATGAAGAACGTAGCCAATACACCTTTGGCTATGACGGTATCCATTGGCGTAGTCTCGATGAAGATATCAGTTTTGAGAGCTTTACCTATGAAGATTCAGAGCCATCAGCCCTACAGCGTTTCTTCCTGACCCACAAGGAAATCAACGTGGCAGAATTTGCCCGTTCCATTGGGATGAACACCACGCTGCTGCGCAACTATATCAATGGTTTCAAGAAGCCTTCTGCTGAGAGGGAAAGTGAAATCCTCGCCCATATTCATAAACTGGGTAAGGAGATGATAGCTGCCTGCTTCTAACCTAAAGGGAAAGAAAAACGATGATGAACATTCAGCACCACACAGCCTCGTAATGTTTAACCGAGACGGCATGAGACAAAAATCCATGTCGCCTCATAACATTTACGAGACAATGAGTCGAAGCAGAAAGCGAATGCCAGTCAGCACATGGTGCTGTTGCAAGTCGCAGAAGAAAGGAAAGCAGGCGAGTAGCCGCAAGTTCCGCCGTAAGGCGCATGTGTTGTTACATCAGGGAAAGCATCATCTTCTTCCCTTGAAGTCCTTCGAGGTGATGAGTCCTTGGAATTTAGGTGGTGATGGAAAGCATTTCTGGGGCTTCTATCCTGAAGAAGAGTGGTACGCTAAACTAATGAGAAAGTGAGACAAAATTCCGTTACGATACGTTAAAAGTGGAGCGGAGTAGTTAATAATGTAGAAATTCTGTAATATAATTCCATAGCAACTTCGTATATATACTATATGATAGAAAAAGAAATAACTGAAACCTATTATTTCAAGCCTACTGACTTTAACGAAAAAGGCAGGAGGATTTCTGATTGTGTGACATTCCGTGATGTGGTGAAAGAGTTTGAACGAGATTTCCATGAACGTCACTCAACGGAATACGCATTGAATCTCTATGCCAATTCTCAGACAATGGATTTGCTAGCAAGATCTAATGATGCTGCGTCTTTCTTGTTGTATGGAATGGACTTAACGCAAGGGAAGTCGTTCGATGCCATTCAAGATCCTTTCATCAACCATGAGATGGACAAGCACAGCGAGAAAATCTATGTGTATGGTATTGACTCCGCATTTATGACGAAGTTTGATGAGTATGGCTATCCCATATTGAATGAGGATAGCGACATTTACCCTTTGACTCTGCTTGTAGATAATACGATGCGAGACGGTGAACTCAGGTTAGCTGTTCCTACACTCGATGATGGGGATGAAGCAGAGAATGTTACCATTGATGTACCACAATTAGAATATGCATAATGGAAACGAAAGAGCAAGAAAGACATTGGCATCTAGTTCGCAATGATAATGGCGAATGGATTAGTGACGAGAACGTTGTTTTCCTTACTAAAGAAGAAGCAAGGCATCTTCAAATCATGTCAAGATTGGCGGGTAAACAGATTTCAATCCAACATGGATATGAAGGGACTTTGTGGTGCTATAAACATGAATTTAATAAAATATTTATTTGAATTATGAAAAAGAGAAGTCTTTCACAGCATTTGTTCTCCTTGTTTGTAACTGGTGGAAAGTTACAACATCTGACAGATTTAGTCAAGAATGATCCGTATTTGGATATGGAGTTTCGTGGAGATTGTGTCATGATTTACTATAGAGGCGGTAGATTACTGACAATATATGATGTAGACAAATATGAGGAGCTTGCTTTAGAATACTATCCTCCAAAGTCTAAACTACATTTAGAGGCAAAAACCGAAAGCCTTTTCGATTATATTAGTCGAGCGAAGCAATTAATAGATGCACATGAATCTGGCAACAAGCAAAAGCTTGGAGAGAAGGAATTTCAGCAGAGAATTGTATTTGAAAACAACCTGTCTGTTAATGCTTCTAATACAGATTATTTTATAGCTGATGTAGAATGGGCTGATAATGAGTCCCTTGGAGGAAGAGCAGACATTATAGCTTTCCGATGGAATCATTTAGAGCATAGCAAAAGGATTCTACAAATGACGTTAATTGAAGTAAAGCAAGGAGAACATGCCGTTGAAACTAAAGAAGGAAAAGGCAAAAATGGGAATGTTTCTATATCTGCAGGATTGAAGAAACATTATGCTGATTTCTTGAAATTTAAAAGCAATCCGGAGTATGTTAAAGATGTCGCCGAAGACATGCTTATTGTTTTAAAGCAGAAAAAGGATTTAGGTTTGGTAAAAGGATTGGAGAATTTGTTTATGAAAGGAAAAGAGAATATCTGTCCAGAAATTAGTGCAGATTCAGATTTCATATTCTTACTAGCTAATTACCATCATTATAGTTCGATTCTTGCGAGAGAATGCCAGGAACTTCCAGATGATTGCAAATTCTTCATGTCCTCATTTATGGGGTATGGTCTATACAAAGATTTTGTAAAAACCAAAAAAGAGATAAGAGATATTTTCCCATCAGTATTTAATATCTATGAACATTAAAATCCATCGCGGCACTCATCAGATTGGTGGTTGTGTCACAGAATACGAGTATGAGGGTTGGCGGTTGTTCGTCGATTATGGCGAAGAACTGCCTGGTGGCCCTAAGTCTGGAGATTTGCAGATAGAGGGGCTGACTCATGGCGATATCTCAAAGAGTGCTTTGCTGATTACTCACTATCACGGTGATCATATTGGTAATATAACAAAACTTCCAAAAGATCTTCCCATATACATGGGGAGAGTTGCACGTGATATACAATTAGTGCTGTCTAACCACCTAAAGTATAAATATCCCGTTCATAAAGATATGGTAGAACGTCTGCAGAATGTGCGTACCTTCGAAGCTGGACAGGACTTTATGTTTGGTAAATTTGAAATCAAGCCAGTGACTGTAGATCATTCTGCTTTTGACGCATACGCATTCAGAATCAAAGTTAATGGTACGTCTGCCTATCACACAGGCGACTTCCGTTTACATGGTTTCAGAAGTGGAAGCTTCCTTAAAATGTTAGAGCAATATGTTGGTAAGGTTGACTATGTAGTATGTGAAGCTACCAATATACTCAGGCCAAATGCAACGAGCAAGAAGGAATCGGCGCTACAACGTGACTTCGTTGCTTTGTTTAAGGAAAAGAAATCCACTGTGGTCTATCTCTCATCTACTAATATTGACAGGCTTTTTTCATTGTATCATGCAGCATTAAAAGCTGGTCGCCCTTTCTATGTTGATGGATATCAGAAACACATGATGGATGTAGTAGTGAACAGTAAATCCTTATGGACTAAATCCTCATTGTATCAATATGGGAAATATGAGCCAGAGCCACTCATGTATCATCGATTTGATAAAAACCGATTCTTTGTATCAGACAGTTTCAAAGCGTACCTCGACAAATTAGGATATGTTCTTATTGCCAGAAACAATGAACGCTTTGATAATCTTCTTGAACAAATTCCTGGTGAAAAGCAGAAAGTGCTGTCCATGTGGGATGGCTATGTAAAAGAGGGAACCGAGGCCTACAATGAAAACTTAGCGAACTCTTTGGATGGCGAATATGATTACATGCACACCAGTGGTCACTCAGACATGAATAGCATGCGTGAGGTATTCCGCTTGCTCCATCCCAAGGCGCTCATCCCTATACATACGGATGCACCAGAAAAATTCGCAGAACAATTCTCTGACGAATGGCCTGTGAAACTGCTGAATGATGGTGATAGCGTTTCCGCACTCTAATTGGATATTTATACATGAAAATATTGCACCTCTCGGACACTCATGGCTTACATCACCGCATAAAGGACTTACCCAATGCTGATGTCATCGTTCATAGCGGTGACATCAGCAATAATGGTACTGAGGAAGAGGTGCTTGACTTCCTCAATTGGTACATCGAATTGCCTTATCCCCATAAGATATTCGTTACTGGTAATCATGATCTCTGTCTTTGGGATGCTGAAGGGATAGAGGATTTGCCACATAACATATATTTCCTCCAAGATTCTGGTGTCGAAATTGATGGAATCAGGTTTTATGGGATTGCCTATAACCACCCAGAAACCTTGATACCCCATGAAACTGATATAGTTGTTACCCATGAGCCGCCTGTTATGATTCTTGACGAGTCGGTGGGCATCCATTGGGGTAATGCTCCATTAAGAAACCGCATTATGGAGGTGAAGCCTCGTTATCACCTCTTTGGTCATTCCCATGGTGGCTATGGGACTATTAAGCAGGACAACATTGTGTATTCCAATGCAGCCCTGCTCGATGACATGAATCGCCTTGTTAGAAAACCAAGATTGTTCTTGGTATAGATGCAAAGATTCCTGTTTTCTGTCCAACTCTGTCCAAGTCTGTCTAAATGTGTCCAATGTGTGCCACGCGAGGACATCGTTTAGCAATCCAATGGTGTCCAACGTGTGCCAGCCGGAGACATTGAGTGAGCATGTGCCAACGTTGGGATTTTCCCAAACGTACAAATAACGTACAAAAATGAGCGAAAAAAATATCATCAACGATTAACGCTGATGATATGACGAGTGTGGAATTGCTTGAAAATAAACGATTTAGTCATATCGAGTAATATCGAGTGATGACCGTTAATCGTATTCTATTTTCCAAGGCAGAAAACGAAATGACACTTTGTAAGCAAAACAACACTATTTGATTACAAAGTGTCATTTTCGTTTCTACATCATCACTAAACGAAACAGAAAAAATCATCAGAAAAGATAGCGCAAATATATGATAATTTTATCCGTTTTGGCAAAATCCGATGGATTTTGCCAAAGTCGACAGCGTAATTTGATAGCTTTTGCGATGTAATTTGATATCTTTTACAGTGTAATCTGTGCCCTTTTACGATGTAAAAGCATAGCTTTTACATCGTAATTTGATAGCTTTTACAACCATTCCGAAATCCCTTTACTGATTATCAACGACTTACAGACGCCAAAATTTTGCCCGAATTTACGAGTAATCTCCTTTAGCTGGATTTCATCGCAAGGAAATCAAGGTTGCAAAAATCAAAGTGTTATAAAAACAAGGTAAAAAGTAACATTATGAAAAGTCAGTAAAAGTCTCCGCCTGCCTATGATCAGATAAACATTTTTCATAGTTATAAGAATTTCCTTGCTGCGAATACTATTTCCATGGCAATGACGTTAGTTAAGATAGAAAAATCAGGTATTACACTAAAAATAACCATTAACATAATGAAAAATAAGACACTACTCTACTCTCTTACAACAATTCTATTATTTTTTTCCATATCTTGCAAAGCACAAAAAATCACCGCTTACGACATGCCCTTACCTACAGCCTATATTATGCCAAGTATAGACAGCACCTACTTGGGCATATTATTCGCAGAAGTCCATAAAGACGGATTGTTGAAGCGGAAAAAATATTACGGCATATTCAACCAGCATACACATGAGTTAGAATATGTTTCTGACAAGAAATACGACTGCGATAACTTTATGGCTTTTACCGCTACCGGCGTACTTACAGGTTCGCAAGAACGTAAGATGATAAAATTCTGGGATAGGGAACTGAAAGAACAACTTTGGTCATCAGAGGAAGTGCTGAGAGTAATACCTGTGTTTGACATGGACATAGTCATGATCCTGTATTATGATACATTCACGAACAAAACAACACTTATAGAAAAGCGTATTAGTAACAATGAAACACTGTGGAATAATACAAATGACCAAGGGTATGCAAGTGGGAAATACGGAAAAGGAGACTTTATCACATTCGACTCTCCACAGACATCACACATATTAACATACTATCTCCATAAATATGACCCACGCATGGGAATACGAACTATTGGAAGAATGAATAGTAACGCTATTGCACTCGGAGGCGTTATGGGAGGTGCTATAGGCGGAGCTCTTGGCGGAGCCATGATCGGTTTATCGATGATCCCTAACATACACCTGACTCCTAAGGTAATTAGTCTGAAGAAGTACGACACTTATTATATTCTCACAGACAAACTGTATCAATATAATAAAACACATGGCTTGCAGGAAACCTATAAATTCGATAAGATAAAACCATACCTTCCGCATCAGGTTATCCGCTCTGGCAGCAAACTATATCTTACGGAAGACCGTTTGCTGACATGTCTTGACTTAAACTTACAAAAAATATGGTCTGTAGAAATCCCTAAATTGTGCGATCATTACATGCAAGCATTTGCAGATACCATCTGCATAATAAACAACGGACATTCTTATTATGGTGATTCATACGAAAAACGAACCGACCCATACATAGCATATTTTAACAAGAATACAGGAGAATTACTCTCCTTAACTAATATAGACAGGAAGAAATACACTGGAAAAATAACTATCATATCATTAGATGAGAATTTATATTATCTGAGAGAAGACCAAAGCGCTTTTACAAGATATACTGCAATTACATGGTCATCTTGAAAGACGGAGGCGTTGCAATGACTGATAGTGTTACAGGTCAAACTGTAGCATACAACAAAGACCAATGCTACCTAACACATTTCAAGGTAAACGATACCATCTGTGTTAAAAGAGAAATAATAATCAACAAAAAATACAAAGGGTACGATTACTACCTGACAGACAAGCAAGGAAAGATTATCTATCATTTCCCCGACGGAACGCAAAACGTATGTTATATGAACAACGAATATTACTACTGCAATGACCAACAACTGTTTTGCCTGAAGTTTTAAGACTGTATAATCCCATTCAAACAATAATCATCTATGGCAGCAAGAGCAATACTGACTATTTTACTGATATATACCCAACTTATTGTAAATGCACAACATACAATAGGCAGCATACCATTACCCAAAGGATACACAAGGGTGAAATGTGACGGATACGGCAACTATCTGCGTAACTTAAAACTAACTGGCAGCAAACAGATCCGTACATACAAAGGGGACATTATAAATCGCAGAAACACATACGCCGTACTTGACATTGACGTTGGCAAGAAGGACTTACAACAATGCGCCGATGCTGCAATACGACTATGGGCTGAATACCTATACAGCATAAAAGCCTATAATCGAATCTATTTTCATGCACTCGGCAACGGTAATGCCATAAGATTCAATGCATGGGCAAAGAAAAAGCGCTCTTATTCATACAGTACATTCCGTAACTATCTTGACCACGTATTTGCTTATTGTAACAGCACATCTATGTGGAGAGAGATGAAGAGCATAAAACCACAAGACCTGAAGGTGGGAGACTGCTTCGTATATATCAATGAACATACGTACGGACATGTTGTTACTGTTGTTGATATGGCCGTAAACCAAAAGGGAGAGAAGATATTCATGGTAGCACAGAGCTGGATGCCTGCACAGCAGATACACATAGTAACCGACGAGCAAACAAACTCACCATGGTATAAACTGACTGAAAACGGCATATATAACATCAGTGGCTATACTATGGGCAAGAAAAACATGAAGAGGTTTGCTCAGTAAACATGAGATGCACTTGCTACGTTATGTTATGGATTATCCTTTTATTCTATATGGATAAAAGGATTGTTGCAGCAGTTTAGTTTGGTGGTTTGAGAAAAAAACACTAACTTTGTGCGAAATTTTACCATCAAAAAAATATTACAGTCACATTATTTATATATATATAAGAGCAAAAAACACGAATATAACATGGAAAAGACAATAAACATAGGCGATAAAGTACGTTTCCTTAACGATATTGGCGGAGGTAAGGTTACAGGTTTTCAACGTGGTGGTATAGTACTGGTTGAAGACGAAGACGGATTCGAAATCCCAGTAAGAGAAAACGAGGTGGTACTTGTAAGTGCATCTGAGAAGAAACTTACAAGGCAGAGCGAACCTGCAAGGGAGGAGCAAGAAGAAGAGCCTACATATCGCGTTAAAAGCATATTGGCAGGCAAGTCTGCACCTACACAACCTTCACAAATAAGCAATATATCAAGGCATTACGAATATTCCAAACCTGCAGAGACAGAAAGCGAGGACAACGCAGAAGTGACTGAAAGCATGGAGGAACGTATAGCCAGGTTGGAGCGCACCGTAAAGCGCCTGCAACTGCGCATTGAGCAGTTAGAGACAGCAAAAAGCCTGAGGGAAAAACTGGAAAGCAACGGCATGAAGGTGACCGAAAACAACGGACACAAGAAGAAAGATAAACGTGAAGACATACTGGAGGTGGACCTGCATGCAACAGAATTACTTGACAACACAACAGGCATGTCGCCTGCTGACATAAAGGAATACCAGATAGACATGGTACGACGTACCATAGACGAACACATAAAAGAGAAAGGCAAGAGGATTATCTTTATACACGGTAACGGCGAGGGAGTTTTGCGCCGTGCACTGCTCGACCTGCTTCGCAGGGAATACAAGCAGTGTGAACATCAGGATGCATCGTTCCAACAATACGGTTTCGGTGCCACTATGGTGATAATACACTGATACTAACAGTTTTGTCAGTTCTTCGACTTATCCTTGCCCTCCCCGTTTCGCGGGGAGAGCAAGAGAAAATTCGCCTACCCCATATTTGATATCTTACCATTACGGTAGTAATTTACAGAACCTACATCGTCATGCCACCTTAAGATGTGGCACAATGCAGCCAAAATATTCTATAACTAATCATAATGAAAACGAAAAATAAACTATTAACTTTAACCGTCAGCGCACTTATGTGTACCCATACACATGCCAACCCCCTGACGGTATGTGACTTTGAGGATTATCCTCTTGGTACAGAGTGGACCATGTGGAATACTATATCTTCTACGGCAAAGGTAGAGGCTGACCCACAGAATGCCAACAACAAGGTGCTCCATGTGGTGCTGAAAGACTGGGGATGCCATCCGGAGTTTACCCTGTCAACAGAGCTTACCGGCAAGGCACTGACCGACCGTTACCCTACATTGCGCTATCAGTTGTATAGAAGCCCAAGTGAGACAGACGACTATAAGCAGTTTGCCGTCTTCATCGGTTCAGAGGAACTTTACCGTGACGAAGGCTACCCATACCAGGGAGACAAGGGCGTGTGGCAGACGAAGGCATACACGCTGAAGTCTGCTTCGGCAGACAATACATCGCTCGTCCTGCGCCTGGGCATACACCACAACAACTCCGACTTCTACATTGATAACATACAGCTCGTGGGCGAGTATGACGACTATGTGGAGGCAGAGGACGGACAGGTGTTTGACTATTGCGTGAACAACACCTCAAGCAGCTACAAGACCATCAACACCCCTCTCTATATCCCTGCTGGTGTCACTGCAAACGTCAGAACATCACGCTACTCAGAATGGGTATCGCCTGTGGCTGGCGAGGGTACGCTGAACATCTACGCCGGCGGCGAGAGAAGCTACATAGGCTCACAGTCAAGCAAGGGTGCCACCTATCCCGACTGGACAAAGATGACGGGTGACGTTCACGTGTATCCCTACAAGGATGTGATAGGCAGCTGCGGCTTCTATGGTTTGATGCTGCAAAGCGGCACTTTCTCACCCGATAACTATAACACTACGCGCCCCAACACGCTGTTTACCAACAGCCGTCTGACGATACACAGCGGTGCCGCCATCGCCGCCGAGAACGGTACACGCGGCTTCCGCATAGGCGAACTGAACCTTGAGGAGGGGGCAGAGATAAGAGGATATTATAAGAACAGCACCGCCAACTCATATTACATCATAGGCGGACTGAACACCGACAATATGCTTGCAGGTAAGATTTCTCCGTCAAACTCAGGCAACAAGATAGGACTGATAAAGGAGGGCAAGGGTGCCTGTATCATCACTGGCAATGACAACAACATCAACAGTGGCGTGATGGTCAACGCTGGTGTGCTGCTCGTATGTAACGACGCCGCGGCAGCAGCAAATGGAAAGAAGAGCGGTGCCACGGGTGCTGCC
>JAEEGH010012439.1_pt1 | contig 19096 bp, 19 predicted proteins | sample 9134181 | NCBI WGS metagenome assembly JAEEGH01 (sample SAMN16246544, study PRJNA631951) | gut metagenome | biome: gut microbiome; feature: rumen; material: DP-attached | host: Bos | place: Iran: Karaj | collected 2018-10 | reverse complement strand
TCGATGTAAGCCTTGCACTTATCAACTACCGCAGCTCTCGCATCGTCTTCGATCTTAGCATTGACAACAATACATAATTCATACTTATTCATGCTTGTTACCTCCTTTTGGTCTCTGGCCCTTACCTCATGTAAGAGCAAGGAAATTATTTCATCACGGACTTATATGATATCATAGCACTTTGCAAATCGCAAGAACTTTTTTTACACGTCTGTGGAAACAAATCCCCAATTATACTCGTATTTTTCCTGGGGATTCCATTTTTTCTTTTGACTGTTGTATTTTTGCTTGATTGTTATCTCTGTTCTGCCATATGTTTTATCCCAATCCTCAATATGAACGTAAACACCAATATTATCATACCCTTCACTTATGTTATAGTTAATTACTATATCGCGGGATTCTCCATAGATAGATTCAAAAACACAAAACGCAATCGCTTCAGGTTCTATTTCTGAATCCTTGTTAAATACTATGTAATTTGATGTTAATGTGGATACAATGTAATACTCCGGATAAAACCTTAAATATGAATCAGCCGGTCCACCACAATAACATTTAATATATGGATCTTTTCCTGCAGAAGATATAGGTTTCTCCTGACACTTCTCGATATATTTCCTGTTAAAATTTTTATTAAAATATTTGTTTAAAGAACTGAATTCAAATATCCAGTAATTCTCATCCTCTGTTATGGATTTTAAATGCATGGAATCATAGCCGTGATATTTATACTTTACTGCATTTTCAGAGGCTTTGGGAGGAAGGACAATATAATTAACAATTGCCAATGCTGCCAGCATAGCAATAATAATCACACATAAAAGAATTAATATTTTATTTCTGACTCTTTTTCCCTTTTTCTCCATATTTATTATTTCTTTTATGATCCCAAAGAAGAAACTTTTACATTCTTTTCGATTTTGCTTCTGGTAATCTCTATCTGGTGACCGCAGGTCTCGCACTGAAGTCGGCAGTCACTTCCGACGCGGAGCACTTTCCATTTATTTCCGCCACAAGGATGCTTCTTCTTAAATTCCAGAATATCATTTTCGTGAATTATCATAATTCCTCTTGTAATTGAATTAAATCTGCGAGAATACTTCTCCGATTTTGCCTGCAATGCAAAGGTTTGCGTATTTGTCACGGGGCGTGGGCTGTAAGTTAATAAGCACAAGCTTGTTGCCCCTGTAATAATCTATGAGTCCCGCAGCGGGATAAACCGCAAGCGATGTACCGCCGATAATGAGCACGTCAGCATTCTGGATGTACTGAACCGACTTTTGCATTGTGAGGCCGTCGAGACCTTCCTCGTAAAGAACAACATCGGGTTTTATTATACCGCCGCATTTATCGCATTTGGGAACCATATAGTCCGCATCGCCGGGTTTATATTTTTCTGCTGCTTCGTTGACTTTTTCTTTTATGGCCGCAAAATCATAAAACGCATGGCATTTCATGCAGTAATTTCTCTGTACGCTTCCGTGAAGTTCCATGACTTCCTTGCTGCCTGCGTCCTGATGAAGGCCATCTATGTTCTGGGTGATGACTGCTTTAAGCTTGCCTGCCTTCTCTAACTCGGCGAGCTTAAGATGAGCTTTGTTTGGTTTGGCACCTTCTAAAAGAAGTTTGTCTTTATAAAACTTATAAAATTCGCTCGTTTTTCTCATAAAAAACGTGTGGCTTAAAATCGTCTCGGGCGGATAATCGTATTTCTGGTTGTAAAGTCCGTCCACGCTTCTAAAGTCCGGAATTCCGCTCTCCGTTGAAACTCCCGCACCGCCGAAGAATACAATATTGTCGCTCTCGTCGACCCACTTTTTTAAAGTAGCAATCTTCTCGTCCATAATAACCCCCTTATAAAATTACATCTGATGTCTTACGACTTTGTACTCGTCGCCGCACTGATAGTACGGGCACTGATAATGAGAATCCGTGTTCAAACGGATGTAATCGTCTTCGTCCATGCTCACGCAGCAGACATATTCTTCCTCATCATCGTCAAATACAAAGTTTGCACATTCTTCACATGAGATATCCATAATTTCTCCTAAAATAAAATACCCTTCATGCACAGATTCGGCTCCATAGTGTCGAAGTTCCAGGTGTGGAAAGAATCCGCCGCACAGAATTTATAATCGGGACAGTCGGCGCATTTGCCTGTTTTACGAAAATCGTTTCTGAAATTAACGAATTTGTTTTCCCATACTTCTTTTAGATTATCTGTTCTGATATTACCCTGAATAAGTTCCGGACGTCTTTCGATGTCAAGGCATCCGCCGATATCACCGTTGTACATGATACTTGCGGTATAAACACCTGCGTTACAGAGGAAATACCACTGTCTTACCTCGCGCTCCATATCGGTTCCGAGGTAATGCGAACAGCCGTAGGTAACTTCCATTTTGCTTTCAAATCTCTTTTCACGGATGAAATCAAACATCTTTATATATTCATCCTTTGAAAGCATCAGTTCTGCATTGTCTTTGGCTCTTCCTATCGGTTCGATATTGATTACTCGCCAGGAGCGGACGCCGACTTTTTTGAATTCCTCATACATTGCGTCGAGCTCACCGATGTTTTTATGATAAATAACAGTCGTAATCTGCACATGCGAAATGCCGACTTCGAGCATGTTTTTTATGCCCTCGATTGTCTTTTCATAGCATCCGGGCGACTGTCTGAACCATTCGTGGTTTTCCTTAAGTCCGTCGACGCTGACGGATACGGTTTTTAAGCCGGTCTCCTTTAGTTTCCTTGCGGCTTCCTTATCAACCAGGGTTCCGTTTGATGTCATTCCCCAGCCAAAACCGAGCTTATTTGCCGCATCCATTATTTCAAAAAACTCAGGTCGAAGTAACGGTTCGCCACCTGTTACGCAGAGGCGCATTCTTGAAATATCAAAATCTCTTTTTACCTGTTTTAATGCGGTAATTATTTCATCTTTTGTAAGCATTCCGGAAATATCAATATCGCCACATCTTGAACCGCAGTGCAGACAGTGCTCGTTGCAAAACGGTGTAATTTCCAAGAAAAGAGACCTGAGATCCGGATGGGGTCTCAGTGTCTCTTCTCTGTAATCAGCAAGCTGCTGCATATGATTGTTTTTAATCTTCGCGTTCAGTCCGGAGTTATTTTTTTTCTTCATTTTTTTCTCCAAACAGGATTATTCGAACCAGTCGGGCGGTCCGTAAACCGTGGGCTCAATATTTATTTCGACGTTAAAATCATCTTCTTCTAACGGTGCAATAATAAGGCCGTCTTCATTCGTTTCGTCGGTATCATCGGGATCGTTATTTCCCTCAAACCACTCGGGCGGTCCGTAAATATTTCCGTTGATATTTATCTCGGGATCATACTCTTCGGGCTCGTCAAACCATTCGGGAGGTCCGTATACATCCTCGTTCTGATTGATAACCGGGTCATACTCGTCTTCGTCAAAGGGTGGCGGTCCGTACATCGGCTCTGTAATGTTTATATTCGGATCGAAATCATCATCGTCATCATCGAACCATACAGGAGGACCGTATTCGGTCTGGGGTTCGTTATTGTACGGATCAAAATCATCCGGTGAGGGAGGTCCGTATACATCGTTGTTCTGATTATACGAAGGATCAAACCAGTCAGGCGGTCCGTAAACTGCCGGCTGACGGTTGTTTGCCGCAAAAAATGCAACTCCTGCCACGGTTGAACCGAGAGCACAGAGGAATAAAAGAATTACATGACCTATTCCGACGAATAAAAGAAGGATGGTCCACCAGCCGCTCTTTCCCGCATCGCGCAGTCTTCTGACCGTAAGCGCAATCCAGGGTATAATTGAAATAACCAGATATATAAAAATCAAAACTGCGGGAACGAGCAGAATATAATGTATTACCGTTAAAAGAATATGTGCATCAAGAAAATCCTGCAATAAGAATATTCCCGAAGAGATAAGCATACCTAAAAAAGCAAGAATTCCCAAAATTGCATGGAACAGAAAAGCAAACCAGTATTCTTTTCTGGTGCTTGTTCCCTTGTAATTAAAAATTCCTGCCCATAATCTTGTTTGTGCCGAGAAAAAATTAGCATCTTTTCTTTCCATATTTTTCTCCCACTCCAATAACGAAATTATTCTTCCGTCTTCTCTTCCTTCTTTACACCCGGAACTATAGCCTCGGGATCGATAGGATTGCCGTTCTCATCCTTGCCGTGAGTAATGTTCTCGTAAATAAGCTTAAACGCATGCTCCGAAAGACCTGCGGTATTTAATTCTTTTACCCTTTCAGGAGGAACAACGTCCACAATTTTTAAATAAACATCCGATCTTCTCGGAATTCTCTTCTTAACAAATTCTGTTCCGCTGATTGCGATGATAACAACGGGACAGCTTGCCTTGGTTGCAATCTTAAACGCACCGTTTTTAAACTCTAAAAGAGGCTTTTGTGTTCTGTTTCTCGTTCCTTCGGGGAAGATAAACACGCTGGTCAAATCATCTTTGATATAGCCTGCTGCCTTGTTGATTGTAACAAGTGCATTTTTAACATGGTCTCTGTCGATAGCCATAAAACCGGCTTTGTGCATCATTGCTCCGGTAAGAGGAATATTGAAGTTTTCAGGCTTGCTGACAAAGACAAGCATATGTTTTCTGAGTGCGTAAATAACACTCATGGGATCGTAGTTTGAAAGATGGTTTGCAACTACCAGGAATCTCGTGCCGGGCTTGGGAAGTTTTTCCGCGCCTTCAACGTGAACATGCACGTTAAGGAAAAACAGTCCGATTCGTGTGGATTCGGTAAAAAGCCATTTATAAAACTTCGAAGGCTTAGTAACTTCTTTTTTCTTGTTGATAAAAAGTGACCAGATATATAAAACTACCCAGTAAATCACTTCCCAAAGGATAATGCCGACTATAAGGGATGCAATGATAACCAGTACATTCCAGGGCAGGGGAAGTGAATACCACTTAAATAAAAAGGTTGATAAAGCAGCACTTAATATTCCAAGAATGGTAAGTATGATAAGCATTTTTTTCCTCTTTTCTTATATACGAATAGAATTTGTATTTTTATTGGTTTTTTCTTTTATGATTAACCGATGTTTAAGCCTGTTTCTTCGGGAAGTCCGAGACGGATGTTCATGCACTGGATTGCTGCGCCCGATGCACCTTTGCCGAGGTTGTCGAAAATCGAAGTGATAAGCACTCTGTCTTCGTTACCTGTCACATAAATCTTTGCATCGTCTCTGCCCGCGAAATCGTTTGCATGGTAGAAACTGCCGAGTTCTTCTTCTGCGCCGTAAGGCATTACTTTTATGAACTGTTCTCCTGCATAAAACTCTTCAAACATCTTCTGAATGTCTTCGGGAGTTGCTTTCTTTTTAAGAAGGTTCGTAAATACCGGAAAAGTTACTATCATTCCGCAGTAATAGTCGTCCACAACGGGTACGAAGAGCGGCTCCTGATCAAGTCCGGAGATTGCCTTCATCTCTTTTAAATGTTTGTGCTTCTGTGAAAGCGCATACATTCTCGGAGCATATAAATCGTTTCTCTTATCTTCTGCTTCGTATAGTGCGATGGCTTTCTTGCCCGCTCCCGAATAGCCCGAAAGTGCGTTAACGCAGACGGGGTAATCGGTTCCGATAAAACCTGATTTTATCATCGGATAAACATCCATTGCAAAGCCCGATGCGTAACATCCGGGAACTGCGATCCTGTTGTATGTTTTAATTTTTTCTCTGAATTCACTGCCGAGTTCGGGAAGTCCGTATGCCCAGCCTTCTTCGGTTCTGTGAGCCGTCGAAGCGTCGATGATGACTGTTTTGTCGTTGTCTTTATCAATGAGACTTACCGCCTCTATTGCCGCAGCATCGGGAAGGCAGAGGAATGTGATGTCTGATTCGTTGATAAATTTTCTTCTCTCGTCGGGATCTTTTCTCTTTTCGGAGTCGATGTGTAAAATCTCGATGTCATCCCTGTTTTCAAAACGTTCGTTGATACGAAGCCCTGTGGTTCCTTCGCTTCCGTCGATGTAGACTTTTGTTTTCATTTTTATATTTCCTTTTTACTTTAATACATGATTCTTAAGCCCTTGGGGTAATGGTTTTTAAGGCTTCCGTTCACTGCCTTGCCCCAGCCTAATGATACGCTCATAAAAGAAACAAGCGTCCAGCCGTTCTCCAAATCCTTACGGATTTCTTCCCCGTGCCTGAATTTAAGTGCCTCGTCTTCGTCAAGTTCTGCCACTCTTTTACATTCTTCGGGTGATAAAACCATCGCCAGCGAATGTGAGGGCTCGAAGCGGTCTTTTTTGATGTCGCCAAGGTGTATTCCCGGACGTACAACCTTTAGGCCTTTTAGGTTTTTGTCAAATCCTTCGGGTAAAAGATATACCGCATCCTTAAAGCAGACTGTGTTGTCTTTGTCGAATTTAAAGCCGTTGAGATTTTCTTTTAGAAATTCTTCGATTAGCATCGAGGCTTTTTTGTCTGCGCGGTCTTCTCTTTTTTTCTTTTTGCCGGACTCGGAATCTTTACTCTCGCCTTCTCTTTTAAGGATTGAGATAAAATGTCCTTCGCCGTCTATTTTATGAGGCCAAAGTCTGGCGCCGTTTAATGTGCAGTCGAAATATTTAAAATTCGGAACTTCCACGGTTTCAAATTCGGGATGGTTTCCGAGGAAATTTTTTATCTGTTCCTCATCCTCTGCGGGAGCAAAGGTGCAGGTCGAATAGACTAAATATCCGCCGGGAGCGACCGTTTTTACTGCTTCATCCAGAATGTCTTTCTGCCTTTCGGCACACGTTTTGACGTTTTCTACACTCCACTCTTTTATGGCCGTTTCGTCTTTTCTAAACATTCCTTCGCCTGAGCACGGCGCATCCACAACGACCACGTCGAAGTATTCTTCAAAAGTATCGGCGATTTTTTCGGGTGTTTCGTTTAAAACCACTGCATTTCTGACGCCGCATCTTTCGATGTTTGAAGAAAGGATATTTGCCCGCTCGCGGTTTATTTCGTTTGAAACAAGGATTCCCTCGCCGCCCATGTATGAGGCTAATTGCGTTGATTTACCACCGGGAGCTGCGCAAAGATCCAAGACCTTTTTGCCTTTTAAATCACATATTCCCGCAATTGATGCCGCAACCGCCATGGCCGAGGGCTCCTGCATATAAAATGCACCTGCATCATGAAGGGCGCTTCGTCCGTATTTTTCGTCCGATGCCGCTTCAAAGCCCGTGTCGCACCATGCGACGGGAGTTAATTCGTACGGGAATCTTTTCTTAAAATCTTCAACCGATTCTTTTAGGGTGTTTACCCTTATTCCGGTTTTCTTTTTTTCATCATATGATGCCCTGAAAGCCTCATACTCGTCGCCGAGCATTTCTTTCATTCGGTTTTCAAATTCTTCGGGCAGTTTTATCATTGTTCGTTTCCGTTTTCTTTACTAATCGATAATATTCTTTACACCCATGATGGTGTTGTAAGTTGCATTACCGATATATGTATTCTGTCGGCTGTTTGCAGCGTGAACAATCTTTCCGTCTCCGATATAGATTGCCGCATGTGTACAAACGCCGTTTTTACCGTAGATGATGATATCGCCGGGCTGTGCTTCCGAGTAAGATACGAGCTTTCCGTTGTTGTTGTACTGTCCTGAAGGCGTTCTGTCGATGCCGTATCCGAAGTGTGCGTAGATAAGCTTCGTGAAGCCCGAGCAGTCGGTACCTGTTTCAAGTGAGTTACCGCCCATTACGTACTTAAGGCCTACGAACTGACACGCATAGTTAACCAGGTCTTTTCTAAGCTGGGTTGTATCTTCGAGAGAATAAGCATTGCCTGCTGCCATTGCAGCCTTTCTTGCAGCTTCCTGCTCTTTGGCGATTCTTTCTCTTTCCTTACGCTCTTCCTCTTCCTTGGCAAGTCTGATGGCTTCCTCTTCTTCAAGAGTGATACCTACGGAGTAGCTCTTGTCTACGAGAAGTTCTTCTCTGGTGTAAGGCTCGTCCATAAGAATCTGCTCTGCGAGATGTTCACCATAGAGGAAATACTGAGCCATTACGTAGCCTTCAGCGTTACCGGATTTGATTCTGAACCAGTCGCCGTCTTTTTCATTGATAAATACTACGGCGCCGTCATAAATTTTGGCAGTCGGTTCGGCATTCACATCGGGAGCTGTACGTACATTTACATATGAATCGCAGCACGCGATGCCAATCTGTCCGCCGAGCGTATTGCTTATATCCATTAAAAGCTGAGCTTCGGGGCTTATTACCTCTTTGTTGCAGCCGTCTTCAAGTTCCATCTGTCTTGAAACACCCGTTATCTGTGCTTCCGCAACCTCGTAGGAATCCATTCCTATCGAAGCGTTAAACACAGCCTGCTGGCGGATTTTTGTATTTTCCCACTGACCCATTTCGGTTTCGCCTGCAGCGAGACTCGAATATGAAGTTATAAACACGACAAAAAAGAATGCACTTAAGGCCGCAGCCTGAATTGCACTTATTTTAGTTATGCTGAATACCTTTCCCAATCTTAACATGTTCCGTCTCCTTTAAAGTTAACGCCTGTGTGATTGTTCTTTTTACTTGCGGGTATTGTATCCCGTGGTTAATACCGTTGCCAGAAGGTTTCCTTTTTCGTCAGTCAGAGACATTTCATAAACGCAAGTGGTTTTGCCCCATTTTATCTGCTTTGCTTCGCAGATAATCTTTTCGCCTCTGGCAATCGCATTAAAAGTAATGGTTGAGCTAAGTGACACTATGCCCGGTTCGTCATGGTTTGTTGCTACCGCAAAGGTAAAATCAGCGAGCGTAAAATAAACGCCGCCCATAACGTTTCCGACTGCATTCATATGTCTTTTATCAACCGTAAGGCTGCATATTGCAGTCTTGTCTCCCACCGAATCAATTACCATTCCGTTTTCGGTGGCAAATCTGTCATTTTCAAAGAACTTTCTGATTTCGTTAATGTCTGTCATTTATTCATTTCCCGTTTATTCATTTTATTTCATCGACTCTGCGATGTATCTTGCAACATACACGCCGCTTGCGGATGCATGTGAAAGAGAATGAGTTACGCCCGAACCGTCGCCGATTACGAAGAGGCCCTTGTTGCGTGTCTCAAGATTGTTGTCGATCTCAACTTCCATGTTGTAGAATTTTACTTCCACACCGTAAAGAAGTGTATCGTCGTTTGCCGTACCGGGACAGATTTTGTCAAGCGCATAAATCATCTCGATGATTCCGTCGAGGATTCTTTTAGGAATAACAAGGCTTAAATCTCCGGGTGTTGCAGCGAGTGTGGGTGTTACGTATCCTTCGCTGATTCTCTCGGCATTGCTTCGTCTTCCTCTGGTAAGATCGCCGAAACGCTGTACGATTACACCGCCGCCGAGCATATTCGAAAGTCTTGCGATACTTTCGCCGTATCCGTTGCTGTCTTTGAACGGCTCGGAAAAATGCTTTGACACGAGGAGTGCGAAGTTCGTGTTCTCCGTATGCTTCTCGGGATCCTCGTAGCTGTGGCCGTTAACGGTGATGATACCGTTTGTATTTTCATTAACAACAGCGCCGTGAGGATTCATACAAAAGGTTCTGACAAGATCCTCGAATTTTGCTGTTCTGTAAACGATTTTGCTCTCGTAAAGTTCATCCGTAAGAGATGAGAAAATCTCTGCGGGAAGCTCTACTCTGACACCTATATCAACACGGTTTGATTTGGTCGGAATATCCAGATCATTACAAACCGTTTCCATCCACTTACTGCCTGAACGTCCTACGGAAATAATGCACTTATCGCAGTCATATCTGCCGTCAGCTGTAATTACGGTATATCCTTCGCCGTTCTTTTCAACCTTTTCAACGGGTGTTCTGAAGAAAAATTCAACTTTATCCTTCAAATGGTTGTAAAGGTTTTCAAGCACGATGTAATTAATATCCGTACCTAAATGGCGAACCTGCGCATCAAGAAGGTGAAGGCCGTTCTCAAGGCACATTTTCTTAATCTTGGTATCGGCGGTCGAATATAACTTCGTACCTTCTCCGCCGTAAGCAAGATTAATCTCGTCCACGTACTTCATCAGATCGATGGCTTCGTTTTTGCCGATATATTCGTAGAGCGAACCGCCGAACTGATTCGTGATATTATATTTGCCGTCCGAAAAAGCACCTGCGCCACCAAAGCCGTTCATTATGGCACATGTCGGGCACTTAATGCAGTTCTTGACCTTAACTCCGTCAATCGGACATTTTCTCTTTTCAAGCGGGTTTCCCGCCTCAAAAATCGCTATTTTAAGATTTGAATTTAATTTTGTCAGTTCGAACGCCGAGAATATACCTCCGGGGCCCGCGCCGACGATAATGATGTCATATTTCATGCTAATCCCCCATTCTTGCCCATTATCCATTAGATTATAACACTAAAATCAAACATTTACCACATTTTATGTAAACTTTATCATAAAAAAAGTGGTGCTTTTTAAGGCACCACTCTGTCTTTTATGATTTTTATCCTAATTGTTCATCATGTAGGAAAATACTAAGTACGCAGTCTTTAATGCGTCATGACGAATTCTGTCGTCTTCGATGGAAAAGATATTATCTGCAATGACCTTTGTATCGTCGATGCCTTCAAGTTTAACCACGGTCTTGCCTTCAGTATCCAGATATCTCTGTCTTATGTGTTCGTCCACGATTCCGTTGTTGGCGATTACGATGTCGATTTTTCTGTCTTTCAGGTAATGATTGAGGACATCGATATGGTCTCCGACATTGTAGCCGTCGGTTTCGCCGGGCTGTGTTACGAGGTTGGAAATGTACATAAGAGGAGCTTTTGCAACTTTTAAGGTCTCAACCACTTCTTTTGAAAGGAGGTGGGGGAGAATACTTGTGTAAAGGCTGCCGGGACTGAAGATGATCAAGTCTGCTTCGAGAATTTTGTCTTTTACTTCTTCGCAGATATGAACATCATGGTCGTAATAAAGTCTTTTTATGTCTTTTATGTGCTCGCTGACACATTCCTCGCCGATAAAACTGCCGTTATCGCCTTCGCCGACAAGGTCTACTTTTTCCTCTGTTAAAGGAAGCACGGTACCTTTTACCTGAAGAAGTTTGGCCATGTATTTGGTGGCTTCCGCAAGGCTTCCCTTGGTATCGATTAATGCTGCCAGCATAATGTTTCTGACGGGATGGTTGTGAAGTGAACCTTCCTTGGAAAATCTGTAGCCCATCAGGTTAACGAAATCCGCATCCACATTGGCCATGGAAAGAAGCACTTTGCCGATATCGCCGACTGCGGGAATATTTAATTCTTCCTTCAAAACGCCGGTACTTGAGCCGTTATCGCTGACCGCAATTACGGTTGTAACGTCGAGCGGAAATAATTTTAATCCGGAAAGCACGCAGGAGAGTCCTGTACCGCCACCGAAAACTACTATCTTTTTCATCTTTTATCCTCGCTATAATACACCGTTTAAAAGTGTCCGAAAATCTTCCCTGTATATAAAATTTTATCAAAAAAGGGGTTTCTTAGAAACCCCTAAATTTTTACATTGCACCGCTGCCTTTTAAGACAACCCAGATTGTTTTAAAGATGATTCTGAAATCTCTTCCCATGGTCCACTTGGTGATGTATTCACGGTCAAGTCTGACCACTTCCTCGAAGTCTGTGATTTCGGATCTTCCGCTTACCTGCCAGAGTCCGGTAATACCGGGCTTGATTGTCAGCCTTGCTCTGTGATGAAGATCATATTTATCCCATTCATCGGGTGTTGGCGGACGTGTTCCTACTAAAGACATCTGTCCTAAAAATACATTGAAGAACTGAGGGAACTCATCAATACTGTGGTCTCTCATGAACTGGCCGAGTCCCGTCTTTTTCTTTCCGCTTGCTGTAATTCTGTTTCCGATAATTCTCGGGTCGAAATCAAGCTTAAACATCATTCCGTCAGCATTGCGGTTCTGGTCCATATATTCTTTTTTTCTTTCCTCCGCATCGGGATACATGGTACGGAATTTGACGATTTTAAATCTCTTTCCGTTACGTCCGATTCTCTCCTGTGTAAAGAAAATGTTTCCGGGAGAAGAAATAAAGATAAGAGGTCCGAAAATAAGTGCAAGAACTATGGTTACAAGACTTCCTGCAATACCTGCAAGAATATCTATTATTCTCTTTAAAAGAAGCTGTCTGGGTGAAGCATAATTCAAACTCATTGTAACAACGGTCTGTCCTGCCACACGCTCAACTATCTGGTCTTTGTTTTCAAATTTTACGAGGTTTGCAACCGAGAAATGAACCGTTACGCCGGTTTCAAAAAGTCTGTCGATAACCTTTTTGATTTTAGGATCGGTGGCTTCACTGAAGAACATGACCTCGTCAACCCATTCCCTGCAGACAAACTCGGGAGTTTTTTCAAACGGGCAGACTACGGGAACGCCCTGGATTTCTTCTTCTCTCGCAGGATTGTCGATAAGCACAATGCCCTGAATTACGAACATCTCGTAATTGTGCATGTAAATCTCTTCAAGAATGGATTCGATTTCGTCACGGTGTGCGACAATAAGAAGTGAACGGATGCCCGCCTTGTTCATTCTCGAAAGGATGAGTTTTTTGTAAATTATTCTTGTGACATATGAAAGCGCGAGATGAATTGCACCGCAGTAGAATATGGTCAGTCTGGATATTTCGTTTGAGTACTTTGTGACATAAAGGCCGAATGTGGTCACCAGAATAATAAGCATGGTATGCTTAATAGTGGCTGTCAGTTCGTTGTAAAGACCTCTTTTTATAACATTTTTGAATGTTTCACTGAAATATGAGATAACAAGTTCGTCAATTAAAAGGAAAAAAGCAACCGCAAGATAGGTATCGCTATGCCAGAATGCGAATTCCCTGTGGCGGATAAAATATGCAACAACATAGGAAATCTGGAGACAAATAATCTCCAGCAATATAAAATCCCAATGCTTGAGCCATCCCTTTGGCTTCTTTCTGTACATATTCCACCTTCCCCTGAGCCGCTTTTAAAAATCATTTATCTTAAAGTAAAACTTTATTCCTCTTCTTCGGAATTACCATAATTACCATAATTTCCGTAGTAATTACCATAGTACTTGCCGTAGTATCTTCCGTAATACTTGCCGTAGTATCTTCCATAATATCCTTTGTTGTTAAGAGCCACTTCGTTGAGTACGCATCCTAAAATCTTGCATCCTGCAACTTCAAGCTGCTCTAAACTCTTTCTGGCAAATCTGTAACTGATTGCTCCGGATTTAACTACAAGTATTCCGCCGTCACACTGCTTTGATACGATTGCCGCATCGATTACGGAACCAACGGGCGGTGTGTCCACGATGATAACATCAAAAATTTCTTTTGCCTGGTTCATAAACTGAATGAATCTGTCACTTCCCAAAAGTTCACTGGGGTTGGGCGGTACGGGGCCTGCAAATACCAGATGGAAATTAGGAACATCCGTAGAGCACAAAACATCCTCGAACTGAACTCTGCCGATAAGAAAATGGGAAAGTCCGAACTGAACACGACCCTTTTTATAACGGCTCTTCATAATGGATTTACGAAGATCGGCATCAACAAGGAGCGTTTTCTTTCCTGCCTGCGCAAAGCTTAATGCAAGTTCAAAAGAAACCGTACTCTTTCCTTCGTCGGGTGTTGTACTCGTAAAAAATACAGTCTTAACATCCGAACCCGAAAATTCTATATTTGTACGAAGCGTTTTAAATGCTTCCTGTGTTCTGAAATCAAGTTTTTTCTGCTTAAGTGATAATTCCTGCATTTCTAGTTCCTCCTTGCTTTCTTTTTCTTTTTAGATGTATCTTCATCATCCTGCATAAGAGGAATCATTGCGAGTGTGGTCATGCCGAGATATTTCTCAACATCTTCACTCGTTTTGATTGAATCGTCAAAGTAAAATCTTAAAGTAAGAATACCTGCCATAAATACAACACCGATTGCAAAACCGATTAGTGTGAATTTCTTCTTGGAAGGTTTTGAAGGCGCTGTGGGAAGATTTGCAACATCAACCACATTTACAGCTTCAATATCCATTACCGACTGAATCTGAAGAGCTGCCACATCACGGATGGCATCCGCAATAATGCGGGCTCTCTCAGGATTGGGATCTTCCACGCTTATACTGATGATACGTGTCTCTTTGGTATTGCTGACCGATACTTTTCCGACAAGCGCATTGTAGCTTTCGGGAAGCTGAAGATCATTAATAACCGTTTCAAGCACGTAACGGCTGGTGATAAGAGCCTCAAAGTCCTTTGTAAGTAATGTTGAGAGCTGTGTATCGGAATAAGTTAACGTATCGTTTGAACTGTTTTTGCTTAAAATATAAATTTTTGTTGAAGATTTGTACTGAGGCGTAATGATAAATGCGCTGATCGAAAAACCGATAGCCGCCGTAATTATGCCCGCTATTGCAATAAGCCAGAGCCAGTGCAGAAGATACATGAGTATTTCCGCTACGTCAATTTCCTGCTCGTCGTCTTTTTCATTCTGATAAATAATTTTATCCATTCTTTTTTCCCTGTTCCGTATTTCTTTAAGTTTGAAAATTAGTCAAGTTCGAATATTTCAATGGCGTTCTTAAAAAGAATCTCATCAACATATTCTTCATCATATTTGGAATAAAGATACTCGGCACACTTTTTCATACGGGGAGCCCTGTTTGAAGTATCGTGTGCATCGGTTCCTATCATATCTACAAGCTTTCTTCGAAGCAACCCTTTTACGAACTGTTTTGTAAGAAATCCTGCATCTCCGGTAACGCTTGAAGCATTAACCGTTATCACGGCGCCGACTGCTTTTAAATGTTCAATCTTTGAAGTATCTTTTCTTAATTCAAGATATCTTTCAACATGCGCCAGAATCGGAGTAAGTCCCATGCTCTGTACCGTTTCGATGCCTCTTCGGATTCTCGAATATTCATCGTCCGGGTAAAACTCTATCAGCAGATTATCCGTTCCGTTAATGCGGTTTATCTTTCCCTCGTCAAATGCCTCTTCCACGTCGCTAAAATACATTACTTCGTTTCCGAGATAAAATTTAAGGGCGATACCTTCATTATCGGCTTTTGTTCTTATTTCATCCAAAAGTTTTTCTGCGGCTTCAGGCGAAACATTGTGATGCCCCTTTTTAAAATGCGGGGTTGCAATCATCCTTGTGATGCCTTCATCCTTGGCGGTTTTAAGCATTTTTATCGTGCTGTCAAATCCGTCGGAACCGTCATCAACATTTGGAAGAATATGACAGTGGATATCCACCATTTCTTTGGCGGGATAATAATCCGTCATTAATTCATTTCCTCATTTTCTTTGTTCAAATCCACCATTTCAATATCTTCATCGGAATATGCAAACTTTTCTCTGTAATTCATATGAAGATCAATGTCTGATTTGGTATGACTGATACTTTCGACAGGTTCATCGTTTACAGCTTCGGTGTTGTTTTCGGATGTATCGAGAGTTATCTCTTCGTCCGAAACTTCTGTTTCCTCAAGCTGGCTTAAATTAAATCCGTCGTCTGCGGTCTGCACCGGCTGGTAAGTATTTTTAGTTACCTTCTTCTGAATGATTCTGAAACCTCTCTGAATGCCTCTGCCGGCAATTCCCAGTCTGTCCCAGGTTAACTTCAAAAGAAGTATTACCAGTATCGCTACGGCAAATAAACCGAGAATGATAAATGATTTTGTATTCTCATTCTGCCAGGGTTTTTTTGCTACCGCATTTACATTTTCTGTATTTACATTACCGGGTACAGTTTCCGCATTATTTTCAATCTGAACATTTTCTTCTGTTTCCTGAGGTTCTGCGGGTTCGGGATTCGTTTCTTCAGTAACTTCTTCCGTGGCAACTGTGTCTTCGGTAGTGTCTTCCGGTTCTTCGGGCTCCTCAACTTCGGGAGCTTCCATGTTTACGGTGATTTTATATTCAAGAGGTGTTCTGTTATCCTGTGTAACAAGAAGGGTAATTTCGTTTACGCCTGCTTCAAGACCTTCCGTATCGGAAACAATCTTAAAACCTTCGGGAACACTGAATTCAAAATTTTCCGTATATGCTAAATCTAATGAGTATTCTTTTACGTCTGCAGAATAATCGGGAAGCATTTCCCCGTTAAACATAATGAATTCGGGTGCATCGGCTGCGGGTGCCGCGATATGAACCGGTACTTCGGGGAATTCCTCTATAGCAAGTGCTGCACCGTTGTTGTCGGTTAAGGTGGCGTTTTCAACTTTTACGGATGTTTCTCCACCGATTACGGCATGGAAAGTGATCATGACTTTCACTCTTCCGCCGTCGGCTGAAGTACCGCTTACGGTTACTTTGCCGTTTCCGCCTTCATTGGCTCCTCCGACATATGTCAGATAATTTTCATCATAGGAAATTACTGCTTCGTAATCACCTGTTTTTTCACCGTTGTCTCCGCCTAAATAAACACCGACATTGAAATCCTGTCCGGATGTGGCATTGTACTCTGTGGAGCCGGTATAGACAATTCCTTTTGCATCTGCAGAAATGTCATAAGCAAAAAAAACAGCAATCGCAGTTATTAACCCCGCTACGATTGTAGTCATTTTTGCCCATGAAATCCGGTCTGCGTTATTCTTTTTTCCCCTATTTACATCAAACGAAAGAGTGTTCAAACCTTCGTCCTCTTTTTTCTTAATTATGTCTGAATCTTTTAGTATTTCTTTTTAATAATATGAAAAACATCCATACATTAAAAAACATTATGCGAATATGAAGTCTTATGTGAATATCTTTCGAAAAATAGGGCCTGCCCCGCCGAAACGAGGCAGGCCGCCACACTTTAAAACATCATGCATAATGATTTAAGGCAAAGAAATTATTCTATGCCAAAAGGTTTAGGCTTTGAACTTCTTAAAGCAAATTGCAGCACCGAATAATGCTACAAGACTAAGAAGACCTGTCACTGCTACAGTTACCCCTGTCTTAGGTGCAATTTTACCCTTAACAACGATAGCTACGGGTGATAATGATTTAAATGTACCGGTTGTCTTTCCGTTTAAGAGCTCAACGACTCTGATACTCTCCCATGTACCATCTGCTTTCTTATGAAGAATAGCGATGTTCTGTCCGGGATTAAGTACAGAAGTGCAAATAGTAATATCTGTATCTCCGTTAAGTGTCTTAGTAAGGCTGAACACTTTGATTACCTGAGCGTCATCCCCGAAAAGCTTTTTAGCTGCTGCTCTGGCTTCTTCCCAAATATCTTCTGATACTGCAGATGCAGGAACATCTTCTCCTGTAGCTGTAATATATGCAGAAACATCAAATCCTGATCCGCCATTTCCGGAATTTGTTGTTGTTGACGGACTGGGTGCAGCGATTGCAGTTAATGAAAAGCTCAGGCCAAGAGCTAATGCTGCAACGGTAGCAATAAATTTGGAAAACTTTTTCACTGGCATGTCCTCCTTTCTTAGATTGTGTGGCTGTATGAAGTAGTTTTTACAACCTCATAGATAAACTTATGTTACCCTCATAAATGCTTTATGTCAATTAAAATGTGAACATTTCGTGAAAACTTTAATTATTTAATTGATAAAAGAAGTAATTTTATATATTATTTATATTTTTATTTATAATATGTCCTTTTTTTGACCTTTTGGCCATGTTTTTCTTTTATGAGGGATAGCATTTTAGGAGAACCCTGAAAAAAGATCCTCCCCATAAAACGTAAAAAAGACAGTCATTTCTGAACTGTCCTTTTTAGAGAAGGTATTTCTTCTTATGGGGTATAGCAAAAAACTATAATGTATTGGGGGGTTACAAGTAATAATATACCCTCCCACCTAGTATTTCGCAATCCGCGAAATTCACAAACTTGTCAATGGTTTTGCATTTTCTTTGTGCAATATTACCAAGCGACGCCCGGATTCATAACATTGTTGAAGGTTTTCTCGAACTCTTCACGCGTAATTCGCTCTTTTTCCATAAGAAGTTTTGATACTGCATGAAGCACGTTTTCGTGCTCTTTTAGGATTTTCTCCGCTTCTTTGTAACATTCGTCAATAATACGGCGTACTTCATCGTCGATTTCTGCTGCAGTTTTGTCGCTGTAAGCTTTTGTATGCGCAAGATCACGACCGATAAATACTTCATCGGAATCTGTCTCGTAATTAATCATACCGAGCTTTTCGGACATACCGTATCTTACTACCATGCTTCTTGCGATTTCTGTAGCATTCTGGATATCGCTTGATGCACCTGTTGTAATGTCTTCTAAAATAAGCGCTTCAGCAATTCTTCCGCCGAGTGAAACCATGATTCTGTGTTTCATCTTGCCCTTTGTGTTAAACATTTCATCGGTTTCGGGAAGAGGCATTGTATAGCCTGCTGCCGATACACCGGTAGGAATGATGGATATTGTATAAACAGGATCCATGTCGGGAAGCACGTGGAAAAGAATCGCATGGCCGGTCTCGTGGTATGCAGTGATTCTCTTTTCCTTTTCGGAAACGATTCTGCTCTTCTTTTCTGTACCGATACCGGTTTTTATGATTGCTTTCTTTATATCTTCGCTGTTAATGTATGCAGCGTCGCGCTTTGTTGCAATGATTGCGGATTCGTTTAAAAGGTTTTCAAGATCCGCACCCGTATAGCCTGCAGTGGTTCTTGCGATTTCTTCAAGGTTAACGTCGCTGCCTAAGTTCTTGTTCTTTGAATGAACTTCAAGAATCTCTTTTCTGCCTTTTACGTCGGGACGGCCAACCATAATTTTCCTGTCAAAACGTCCGGGACGAAGAATAGCCGGGTCGAGGATATCCACACGGTTTGTTGCAGCAAGCACAATAATACCGCTGTTCTCAGAGAAACCGTCCATCTCAACAAGCATCTGGTTTAAGGTCTGCTCTCTTTCATCATGTCCGCCGCCCATACCTGTACCACGTCGTCTTGCAACGGCATCGATTTCATCGATAAATACGATGCAGGGCTTGTTTGCGTTGGCTTCTTCAAAAAGGTCTCTTACTCTCGATGCGCCGACACCGACGAACATTTCCACGAAATCGGAACCTGAAATGCTGTAGAAGGGAACTCCTGCTTCGCCTGCAATGGCTTTGGCAAGAAGTGTC
>JAEEGH010012438.1_pt1 | contig 19097 bp, 15 predicted proteins | sample 9134181 | NCBI WGS metagenome assembly JAEEGH01 (sample SAMN16246544, study PRJNA631951) | gut metagenome | biome: gut microbiome; feature: rumen; material: DP-attached | host: Bos | place: Iran: Karaj | collected 2018-10 | reverse complement strand
GCACTTCCATATTTTTGCCGTAGATACGATCGGCGGACCCGGCAAAAGTGTGCCCGGCGAAGGGTACGATAAGTCATTTGATGATGCCGTCTGGATCACCGAGATCCTGGATAAACTGGGGCTGGATAAGGTCTTTATGGCCGGGGTCTCCAACGGCGCGTATCTGACTCAGATGTACATGATCCAGCATCCCAAGCGCGTGATCAAGGGCGTAAGCATGGCCGGCGTTCCCGTGAAAACTTCCGGCAGCGGCAAAAAGGCCGCCATGAAGGCGATGATGAAAGTCTTCCTTCCCGAAGCGCTGTTTCCGACTGACAAGAATGTGAGGAAACTGATCCGCAAGATGACCGGCAGCCATTACAGTGCTTTTACAGATAACGAGATCGTATTTCAGCATTTCAAGCAGCTCATGACCGGATTCCGGAGAAGTGCCATGATGAATCACAAGGTGCTCGGATTCACCGAAGAAGAGATATTCTCCCTTTCCGACCGGCTGCTCTGCATCGTAGGAAAGAAAGATCCGTTTATCATGCTTGGTGGCGCACAGCTGGAAGAAGAACTGAAGCGATATCCGCTGCGCGTCGAATTCATGGAAGATGCCGGGCATGGAATCAATCATGAAAAAGCACATGAAGTGAATGCCCTGATCATAGAGTTTTTCGGCGCGAGAAGCACCGGCCTATTGTGATGAGGCCGTCCCGGAATAATACTGCACAAAGTCCGCAATAAGCTCGTCCCGGGACCTTGTTCTCTCATCCCGCACACCGCCGTTTTCCAGGCTGTCGATCCACTCCTGATCGATCATGCATCCGACATCGAAATTGATGCCGTACTTCACCTTCTTGAGAAGATCGATATCCGACCGGTCCCCCAGGCAGTACAAATATCCGCACAGAAGACGGATATACTCCGAACTTCCTTCCTGAAAGTCCGCAAGTTCCTTCTCGATCAGATCGATGATCCGGCCCTTATCGATCTTTTCAAAATCAAAACCCAGTTCTTTGGCCAGCGCCTCCGCGCGCATCTCATTTGTCATTTCAGGTCTCTCGGCGTCGGAAACAGGACTCAGTCCAAGGGCCTCAGCATGCTTATCGATACGGCCGATCAGTTCTTCTCCAAAGACAGCAATCTGCTTCAGCCACGGATGCCCGAACAGACCGAATTTCCCCTTCGTATCGATAAAAATATGGTAATCTCCATCGGGATAGTACTCAGGAAAATACACATGACAGTCTCTTTCCTCATCGTGATACTCCTTCACTATTTTCCAGTAATCCTGAGGTGAGAAAACGAAGCAGTCATGCTGCCAGTCCATGGCATATAGTTCCGTACATCCCAACTGAATAAACAGTGAATTCACGATGCGGTTCCAGTGCTCTCCGGTAGCGGAAAAGTCCAGCTGATATACTCTCGATGGCGATGGAAGCCTTATCCATTCGTAAGGAACAGCCGTGCAATTCGGGACAAACTTATATACATTTTCGATCGTCCCCCACACACGATTCTCCAGAGATTTCTCCATGAGCAAATAGCCGTATTTTCCGCCATCCGCCCCTGCTTTCCCCTCCGTGAACTTCAGGCGCTTCTCTTCCCGCTCCGGAAGGCTCCCCTCCCACTTCTTAAGAAGATCCCGCACCTTCTGATAATCGTGGCTCTGCCAGAACGTATCGGCCTGACGCACATCCACACCCATCTGCACCGTGGCCGGATCCCGCGCTTTCTTCGCCTCTTCATACAGAGCCTCAACATTCTCTTCTTTCGAATAATCATACGCACGGATCAATTCCTGAAGAGACTCTGCGAGAACCGGAAGCCCTTTCTCCAGCGAATCAAAATCGTGAAACTGCCAGCCGAAACGAAGACCGCTCAGCCCCGCCTTTTCCGAAATCCTCGTGAAACGGATCTTCTCCCCGCTATATAGAAGCTCGCAGTCGACCTGGCCCTCATAGGTGTTGACCGCTATCTGCACGTCATTCGCCTCTCCCTTAAAAAGGAATATCGGAAGATCACTTGCCCAGAAGAAGGAATACCCATATTGAGTCAGAAAGCTGAACGCCTTCTCCACTGCATCACATATCGCGTATACATCCATACTTGCCATTTTCCAACCCCACAGTCACAAGAAAGTCCGCCCCATCAGACCGTCACGCATCAACAAATACCAGTTCCCCATCCTTTATGACCAGCAATCCCGTTTCCACCGGCTCATTGTTGATCTGTATAGGATACTCATATTTCTCAACATACATTTTACCCTTATCCGCACGAAGAATGAAGTCAAAAGTCATGCGGTCCTTAAGCGTATAGCTTGTCTTCGTAACAAAATCATACACAATAATATGATAGTCAATGATCCCGGATCCGAACGACACAGTCGAACAAAGCTCAGGTTTTGCGTCTCCGGTCAGATCGCAGAAATACACGCTCCAGATCGGCGAGCCCCTGTATAGCTCCACCGTTTCCTGATCTGTAACGGCATAAATCACGCTTCCTACATCCTCCGCCTTATTCGTCCACTGAAAAAGCACTTCCGGATATTCCTCGATCCGTATCTCTTCGCTTACTTCCCACGGGATCACCTGATCCAGGCTGAAATAGTCGAACCATCGTACCGCATAGGCTTTCTCGGCGATCTCCTCCGGACTCATCGGCTGCTTTTCAGACGTTTCTGAAGAACCGTCTCCGCCAGAAAGTTCGCCCGTACTCACATCGCTTTCCGCAAGCGTAGTACTTGATTCCGGGATGTCCTTCTTCTTACATCCGGCAGCAAGCAGAACGGCCATACAGAGGATCAGCATGCCCGCAAGAAGGCCTCTTTTTCTCAAGAGATTCTCTTTTTCTCTATCCGATGTTTCCGGCATATCCTGTACCTCTTTACTCAACTGTTCATTCCGTCTCCCGCGCGCACTGGATCATCGGATTATCGACAAGCTCCAGACGGATTTCCGGCACGTCCACGCCCATCGAAATAAGATTTTTCCTGGCTTCTTCTACAAAAGCACCTGCGTTGTCTGCTTTGATCTCCGCCCCGCACTTCTCGGGTTCTTCCAGTGCCTTCATCTTCACGCCGATCTTCTTTAGGACCTCGTCCAGGTTTTTCTCCTTCTTCAGCGCCTCCAGTACGGATCTCAGCTGGAAATAACCATAGATCATAACATTGTTAATTTGCTCGGTATTCCAGATCTTTTCATAGAATCCCGTGAAAGATTCCCCCTCCGGAACCGGAGACGGAATTTGCGAGAGGATCTTCCCGAGGCGCTCCTTCAATTCCTGAAGACGAGTCTCCTCGCCCACATACCGGTAGTACGAAACCGCCAGAGAATTCACATACATCTCCTCATCCACTTTCGAGAACTTCGCGCCCTGCTTCTCCACGATGCAGTGCCCCATCTCATGAACGAGATTATACCAGTGGAAATACAGGTCGAAGAAATATTGGATATTCTCCGCCCCGAAGAGCATCTCATATCCCTTCTGCTGCTCTTCGTTTCCCGTCTCGAACTTTCCCGACATGATGACGTACTTCATATTCTTCTCTTTCCTTGATCCTGTGATTTTACTTCTGGATATGGTATCCGCCATCCGCATAGACATTCGTGCCGGTCATGTAGTCCGCAAGATCCGACAGAAGGAACATCACGACATTGGAGATATCCTCCGGCTGCCCGAGTCTTCCCTCCGGGATGAGGGCTTCGGACTGCTTTCTGACCTCTTCGTTATCGAAAGAGTTCTTCGTCATGCCGGTATAGGTAAAGCCCGGCGCGACAGAATTTACCTGAATATGGAAAGGCGCCAGATCCAGTGCCATCGCCGAAGTCAGGGCCACGATACCGCCCTTCGATGCGGCATAGTCGGTCATGTTATTCCGGAAGATCCCTGCACGCAGGCAGCTGATATTTACGATCTTGCCCTGCTTCTTCGGGATCATTACTTTCGCGGCATATTTTGACACGATATACGTACCGGTCAGATTCACCGACAGGATCTTCTCCCAGTCAGATTTCTCGATCTCATAGAAAGGCTTACTATTTCCCCAGATCCCTGCAGCATTGACAAGTCCGTCGATCCTCCCGAACTTGTTCTCGACTTCACTTACCACACGGGCGATCTCTTCATCGTCTGTGACGCTGGCTTCGTAGTGCATGTAGAGAGGATCTTTCAGGTCACTTTCTTTGGCATCGATACCGACGACGTTCGCCCCGGATCGGATCAGTTGCTCCACACAGCTTCTGCCGATACCGGACGAAGCGCCGGTCACAAGAAAAACCTTACCTTCATAGTTCCATTCCTTCATGGTCCTGCCTCCGATCGAGATTTCTTCTTCAATTATATAACAAGGCACAAACGAAGTGATTATATCAACAGTTGAATCCTTTCTGGAAAATGCATAGAAGTTTTCCGAAAAAAGTACTTGAAAAGAATTTTTAATCATATTAGCCTCTTTATCAGGACGTCCAAATCCTACATCAAACGAGGCAATCAGAATGAACCAGAAACAGCTTCACAACTTCATAGAAACAAGCACAGGAAACGAGAGCAACATCTGCCAGATCTATGCCATAAAGGACGGAAAGACCGTCTACGAAGATAACTGGCGCGGCTTTACAACGGAGGATGCCATGAATGTTAACTCCGTGACCAAGGGCGTCATGGGCCTTCTTGCCGGGATCGCCATCGATCAGGGATATATTAAGAGCGTAGATCAGAAGGTCATGGATTTCTTTCCGGACTACGAAGTCAAGCGCGGCGAGAAGACGATCTACGAGGTCACGGTCCGTCATCTCCTCACGATGACCGCACCCTATAAGTACCAGTCGGAGCCCTGGAAGAAGGTCTGTACTTCCCAGGACTGGACCTTGACCGTACTGGACTTTCTCGGAGGCAGGAAAGGCATCACCGGTGAGTTTAAGTACGCCACTCTCGGCATCCAGATCCTTGGAGGGATCATCGAGCATGCCACCGGCGAGAAGTGTATTGATTTCGCGAACCGAACGCTCTTCCTTCCCCTCGGTCTTCCCGCGCGAATCCCTCACGGCGATTCATCGAAAGAAGACCAGTTCGATTTCCTCATGAATAAGAATCCCCGAAAGAACGAGTGGTACTCCGATCCCAAGGGCGCCGTCACTGCCGGCTGGGGACTCTGCACTTCGGCAAAAGATCTGGCACGGATCGGCGAACTTCTCATAAACGACGGCGAATACGACGGGAAAAGGATCATCTCGAAACAGTATCTACAGGACATGACCGCATCCCACCTCAAGCTCGGCGAGCGTTTCGGCAACATGAACTACGGCTACTTGTGGTACACGCCATATGACGGCAGGAAGATCCACGCCGCCATCGGCGACTGCGGGAACATCATCTACGTCAACAAAGAGAAAAACGTATCTGTCGGCATGACAGGTACGTTCAAACCCCGTATCTTCGACCGGGTGGAATTCATTGAGAAGAAAGTGCTCCCGCTCTTCTGCTAAAAGAACCGGATCCTTCGTATATAACACCCCGGTATCCATACCGGGATGTTTCTTTTAGTCGCGATGCAGGTTAAGAGAATCGATATACTGATGGTACTTCTCTTTTTCGCTATACATGTACTTATCTGCCCGGTCGATATACTCATCGATCGTATACTCATCACCGGGTTCGATGATCGCATATCCGATACTGGCGTGAAGGATAAATGCAAGATTCAGCGCCTTAAACTCATTGCTCATGTTTTCGGAGATCCGCTTGATCAGATCCTCGATCGTTTCTGTTTCCGGGCATGGTCCGACAGCGATGAATTCGTCTCCTCCATATCTTCCGAAGAGCCACTCTTCCGGTGAATGTGTCCGGAATGCTTCCGCGGTCGCTTTGATGGCAAAATCACCGTTCAGGTGTCCATATACGTCATTGATCGTCTTCATTCTGTCGATATCCGCGAACACCAGGATCGATTTCTGTCCGGCCTCTTTTCGAGAAGATAAATACTCATACAGCACCTTTCTGCAGCCTGTACGGTTATATATTCCTGTGAGTGCATCTGTCATATAGATCTTCTTCAGTTCATCATTATCCCGCTTTGCAAAGATATGGCGGCGCATACTGAAGAGCTGCGCGTTCATATTCATGCAGAACTTGCCGAGGCTGATATCAAAAAGAAGTTCCGGAGAATTTTTGATCGCAAAGTAACCGATGATAAAATGCATATAGTTCAGCGGAACAAAGATATAAAGATTCGACTGTCCTTCTTCATGAACATAATCCGGATATAGATCCTTCGAATCAAAGCTTCTCATCGGCATTCTTTTCCCATCCCGAAGCTCATACAGGACATCCATATCCGAACTGTACCCTCTGATCCTTTCCGGATACTGCTCGTCATTCAGCTCGAAAAATACCGGTTCGGTGCACAGGCAGTAATTCGGGCCGATAGTCGGCAGATCCGGGTTATCCTTCATTCCTTTTTCGACGAAATCCTCTTTACGGGTAGCCATAGACAGCGGGATCTGCATCCGGCGGAAGAAGATATCCATCATATCCTGTTTCAGCGTGGAATAGTAGGAATTCCGAACGGCATCAAAGCGGTTCTTTTCCGCCTCTTCCGATGCAGAACATCCGCAGCTTTCGGAGGAAATAAAATGCGATTCACATTCTTCCGTAAATATCTCCTGCGGATTTCTGATCTGATACTGCAGTTTTTCATATGCCAGTTCGCCAAGTGTTTCCCATCCTCTGGAGACTGTCGCCAGAATCGGGAACATCTGCTGTCCGATCTTGGTCATATCAAAACCGGTCAGAAGGACATCCTCCGGAACGCTGTATCCTTTTTCAGTCAGAGCGGAATTAATGCCGAGGGCCATGTTATCATTGCCGCATACGATCGCATCCGGAAGTTCTTTTCCGGAATCGAGATATTCCTTCATCTGAAGATATGCGGTATAAAATCCGTAATCACATTGGAATTCCGCAAATAGTTTCATATCGTGTTCAGAGAGAACATCGACGAGTGCCTGGCGTCTGATCTGGTTCTCCTCATTTCCTTCGATGCCGTTAACATAAAGGATCTTCTTCGCCTGATGGTGTTCGATCAGATGGATCGCCAGTTCTCTTACACCCTGATAATTCTCAGACTTGATGCAGGACATCTTCGGGACATCAACTTCAAGAGAGATCATGGGAACGCCCTCTCTCTGGAAACGGGCGCAAACTCTTTCCTGCTCATGCGGAAGATTAAAGGTATTCGTCAGCATGATCGCCCCGTCAAAATCGTTCGGATCCGGAAGATGGAAAAGGTTCAGCTGGCACTTGTTCTGCAGTTCATGATCGTTGACCGTGCAGTACGTAACAAACACAAAAATATCTACGCCATCTTCTCTGGCTTTTTTCTGCAATCCGGTAATTACATGCTCGATGAATTCGTTGCTGTATCCATTCGTAAATACCGCTATCCGATGGTTCATGTACTTATCCTCCGAACCAAATCTGTGTTTGCACGTTCTTTTTGCTCTGATTTCACCCAACCTGAAACAGTTACATTATACCATGAATCGTTTCTTCTCTATATAACGTCTGATTTTGCCCGGTTCCGGAAGGTACTTCTCCCACAGGAAAGGAAAAGGGACCGTCTCATATGAGACAGTCCCTATCCACAAGTATTGGGTTGGAATTAGGGTTAGAAATCTACTTCTGTGTCGTAGTAGCAGCACTTCAGGAGCTTTTCCATCTCTTCGACGGAAGGCTGACGCGGGTTCGATCCGGTGCATGCATCTGCGATTGCATTGACTGCGATGTCATGGAGTCTTTCGAGGAATACCTCCTCCGGTACGAAGCCCTTCTCTGCCGGGTAGCTGTCCGCACCATAGGTTCCGATTCCATGAGGAATATTGAGGTCATCGTTCATCTTTCTGAGGTAAGCGATAAGCGCTTTTACCTTATCGTCATCGGAAGCATTTTTATCAGCGATACCCATGTAGTCCACGATCACGCCGTAACGCTTCTTCGCGGTCTCATCCTTGGCATTAAAAGCGATTACCTTCGGAAGATACATCGCATTTGCCGCACCGTGGATGATGTGCGCGCCGTAATCGGCAAAAGCAGCGCCTGTCTTATGTGCCATGGAGTGAACGATACCGAGAAGGGCATTGGAGAATGCCATACCGGCCAGGCACTGTGCATTATGCATTCTGTCTCTTGCCGCCATGTCACCATTATAGGAAGCAACGAGATCCTTCATGATCATCTCGATGGCATGGATCGCAAGCGGATCTGTATAGTCGCTGTTTGCGGTGGAAACGTATGCTTCAACTGCATGAGTCATCGCATCCATACCTGTGTGGGCAACGAGCTTTTTCGGCATGGTCTCGGCAAGTTCCGGATCTACGATAGCGACATCCGGCGTGATCTCAAAGTCAGCGATCGGATACTTGATACCCTTGGAATAATCGGTGATGATCGAGAAAGCAGTAACTTCAGTAGCTGTACCCGATGTGGAGGAAACCGCGCAGAAGTGTGCCTTCTTACGGAGTTCCGGAATACCGAATACCTTGCACATATCTTCGAAGGTGCAATCCGGATACTCATACTTGATCCACATAGCCTTCGCTGCATCGATAGGAGAACCGCCGCCGATCGCTACGATCCAGTCCGGCTCGAACTTCAGCATTGCATCTGCACCCTTCATGACTGTCTCTACAGACGGATCCGGCTCGATACCGTCAAAGATCTCGACTTCCATGCCTGCTTCTTTCAGATAGCTCTCTGCCTTATCGAGGAATCCGAAGCGCTTCATGGAACCGCCTCCGACGCAGATCATTGCCTTCTTTCCCTTGAAGTTCTTCAGTGCCTCAAGTGCGCCTTTGCCGTGATAAATATCGCGAGGTAATGTGAAACGTGCCATAATGCAGTCCTCCTTTATTTTTCTTTTCAAGTAGATTATAATGCGTGTGTAGATATATGTAAAAAGTATATTTTATATGTCAGTCATACAATATTTATATGGTGCAAATTATGAACAGTAACTGGGAATACTATAAGATCTTCTACTATGTCGGTAAGCACGGAAGCTTCACGCAGGCGGCCCGCTTTCTTCACAACAACCAGCCGAATATCACCCGCGTGATCAACATGCTCGAGTCCGACCTGGGCTGCCGCCTGTTCGTCCGCTCCCAGAAGGGCGTGACCCTGACGCCGGAAGGCGAGAAGCTCTTCGCGCATATTGAATCGGCATATCAGCAGATCGAAAAAGGCGAAGACGAGATCCGGTCCGACCGGCTACTTCAAAGCGGAAGTGTCTCGATATCCATTAGTGAGATCGCACTTCATGTCCTCATGCTTCCGATCCTTCAGAGCTTCAAAGCCAAACATCCCGGTATCCGGATCCGCGTATATAACCATTCGACTCCTCAAGGTGTGAGAGCACTTGAACAGGGCCTTGTGGACCTCGCCGTCATTTCTTCGCCCCTTAAGGTCTCCGATTCTCTCGAAGCGACCCACGTTAAATCTTTCCAGGAGATCCTCATCGGCGGCGAACCATACCGGTCCCTTTCCAGACGCAAGCATTCCCTCGAGGATATCTCTCAATATCCGCTTATTACCCAGAGCCATGACTCGACCTCTTTCCAGTATCTTACCGACCTTTTCCTAAAAGCCGGTATCACCCTCAAGCCTTCGATCGAAGTCACCACGACCGACCAGATCCTCCCGATCGTCGAGCATGGTATGGGACTCGGATTCGTGCCAAAAGAACTGGCCTCGCCATCTATCGAGCGTAAGACGATCTTTCCGATTCCACTGACCGACAAACTGCCATCAAGAAGCATCTCGCTCCTTCAGGACAAGAGCCGTCCCTTAAGCTTGGCCGCACTCGAGCTGAAGCGCGAAACTTTAGAAGCTCAATAATCTGTCTCTTAATCGTCTGTCTGCATTGGAAATGAAAGATTCAGGGATACATTGATGATGAAGTAGTACTCATCTTCCAGCTTCTTTGCCAGTTCCTCGAGTTCTTCATACGTCTTGTCATGCTTGAATTCGATCTGAAAGTCGCTCGTGAACTCAATATATCCGACGATCTCGGCATCTATTTCTTGGCATATGCTTTCCATCTTTTCCCAATCATTGGGAGTACCCATCGTAAAGCTTACCAGAAGCTGGTTTTTCACATATTTGATGCCGCTCTTCTTATCAGTAACAAAATCTTCCGGCTTCGCCTCTTTATCGTACATTTTCCCTAAATCCGGATCAGTATGATCTGTGTCGCCGATGAAGTGCTTCCGTTCAGCACTGTTGGTACAGATGATCTGCACCAGGTCATTGCCCTGACGGGAAGAATACTCCAGTCTGAAAGTGCAGTCTTCGTCCACTTTGAATTCAGCATATGCACCTGCGTACGGCTTCGCTTTATCGACCGCTTTGGAATCGGCCGCCGGTCCGAAGCAGCCGGTAAGATCCTGCTCAAGCTTGGAGTAATACTCCTGCATCTCCTCCTGGGAGAGGTCAGACGGGTCCAGCGAATTGTCCGTATTCTTCGCATTTGAGTTGATGAAATACACTTCATGGACATTGCCGTATTCCTCGTTCGCGACAAATATGAACTTGTTGAATTCGAGGTCGTCGGAGGACACTTTCATATAGCAGTATGATCTGTAGATTTCTTCACCCTTCGGGTCATCCACGTAGCAAATCTCCAAACCCACGGATGTGTTTACAAAGGCAGACTTGAAGTAGTCTTCGACCAGTGCTCTCGACGTGGCGACTCTTATACCCGTGATGCTCTTCATAAGCTCGCAGATTTCAGAAGTCTTGCTGTCGCCGTAATCAGGGGCTTCTGTCTGTCTCGGAGGTCCGATGTATGTGGTACCGGCAGTTGCTGTTGAAGTATCCTTGGAAGTATCTGATGTGGGATCTGCTGTGGTATCTGTCGAAGTATCGATCACAGTCGTACCGGCGGCCGCTTCAGACGTTGTCACTTCGGAAGAAGGATCAGCTGTGGTTTCCGTCTCTTTCTTCCTGCCACAGGCGCAAATAGATAGAAGGATCGTTGCGGAAAGAATGGTTGCTAGTACTTTTCTCATATTAATCTCCTTATTCTTCTATGCAAATAAGACGACCTGCGCAATGAATATGTTGCAATATAGAATTATCGCTAACAGCACTCCGATGCCTTCAGTATAGCACATCTGCTGTGACGCACGAGCAGTATGGCGGCGCCAGTTCCTAATACTGCCGTGGTGATAATGCTTGCTTCGATACCGTACATGCCGCCGTTTAAGATGCTGCTTCCTGTGGAACGCATATCAAATACGGAAGAGACGATCTCACCATTTCCGCTCAGGTTAAGTCCCAAGATGCTGTAAAGAATATAGTTCCAGACTGAGTGCATGCCGCATGCTGCCCAGATGCTCTTAAAGCGAAGAGTCAGAAGCGAGAAGATCAGCGAAACCAGGAAAAGATTGACGACTGCAATCGAAGCAATAGAAGGATTTCCGAAGTCCATGCTCGAGAGGTGCGGGATAGTAAAAAGGACTGCACTTACGAAGATCGCAGAAGGGACGGAGGTCTTTTTCTGAAGGAGCTGCTGAACGATACCCCTGCAGAGGATTTCTTCCAGCGCGCCCTGAAGAACAAAGCAGATAAACATGACTGCCACCATCCTATAGTCGATGTTACCGAATACGCCGTTATACTCGATCGCTCCCGTGAGAGTAATGACCGCCACGGAGATCAAAAGAAGGACCATGCCCGCCAATACTCCGGCAAAATAACTCGCCGCCGGCTTTACAAATCCGAGTTCTTTCAGACCCTTCTTCTGAAACAGTTTCCAGAAAAGCGCTATGATACCGATCATGATGCCGTAGCCGAAGTAAGTAATCAGAGTGATCGTGTTATTGCTGAACATTTCACCCTTGAGCGGGTTCTTCCCGCAGGCGAAGTGAAGTGCGATCACAAGGCCTTCACCGATCAGTTCCGCCCCGAATTTAAATACCCAGAAGATCAGGATGACCTTGATGATGTAAAGGATCTTCGGCATGTCGGTACGGTTGTTAAACGGGCTGATGTTCTTTATAAGTTCTTTTATTCTTCGCATGGTAAAACTCCTTTTTGAGCGCAGTAATAGAACAGTCCGGTCACAGAACGGACTTTCGTACAGTTCAGATTTAAGTATTTATATGGAAACTATCCGGGGAATCCGTTTACGAGGAAATAGATGATCATCGAGATCAGATCTATGGCAAGTAAAGCGCCGGCGCCGATCAGAAACCACTTCAGCGCGGTCTTCATGCGCTTGCCGTTCTTTTCGGTAAGTACTTTCTGGTCGATTACATCGGCCATGGTCTTATGCTCATCTGTCTTGACCGGTTCGATCCCTTTAAGGAGATAATCTGTAGTTACTTCGAAAATCTCACTCATGATCACGACCTTTTCAAGATCGGGAGTCGCCTGTTCACTTTCCCACTTCGAAACCGCCTGACGGGATACGCCGATTCTGTCCGCCAGTTCTTCCTGAGACATCCCTTTTGACTTTCTAAGGCTCTGGATCCTATCTGCAATTGTCATTACTTTCACCTCCAAGGTTTTGTTGTCTCAAGACTAGCAAAATCCCTCTTAACAAAACCACCAGCTGTAGCTTGAACTTTGTCAACCTACGGTTGCAACCCTGTATTTTCAGCCGTTTTGCGATTCTTTTGAATTCTGTCTGTCCATGCTTTTCACTGTTGTTTCATGTAGCGTAAAAGTGCTTTTTCATAAGACGGATCTTTAGAACGCATATAAACGATCGCCTTTTTCCCAGGTTCCTTTATGGCAATTCCCTTAAGCACTTTATGACGGATCGCATAGACCTTCGCGCCCTTTTCAAGAAGTTCCCGGAACTCCGCCTGCCTCTCCGGAATTAGCTTTTTCATCTTCTCCCGGTACTTCTCGCGCTGCCCGCTATCAAGGCCGTTGCCATACCCGTTTTCACGTTGAGTATGCTCGCGGATAACGCCATCAGCGACTTCAGGGCTCCATGTAAACGGCAGGATCTCGGTTTCAAACGGATATAGATTATCGATCAGATTCGAATCCGGATCATATGTCGCATGGCTGATACCGAAATATAGACCCGTAAAAGCTCTCTCAGGAACATCCTCCGGTACCGGTCCTTTCCCGATGATCCGGAAATTTCTTTTCTTAAAATAGAACATGCTGCTGGCCGTAGAAAAGCAGCTGCATCCATTGAAACTTATCTCTTTCAGCTGATGAATGTCGATTTCTTCCGGCGAGCCATATACACCATCAAATATGCGGAAGACAGCCCACTTGTCACAGACCTCCGGAACGATCGAAGATCTGTAAGAGATATCTGTCCGGATCTTCTGCACCACCACATATTTATCGTCATAGGAAAGGAAATCTTCCTCTGTCAGCATTTTTGATGTTTCATCCGAAGTGACATATTTCTTCCCCTTTGTCTGCAGCTGGAAAGCCACATATTCCCCATCCTCGAAGATATCCTCCATATGAAGGTCGAGCTTTATCTTTTTCGGGGCGCATTGCACAGAGGTGATCGTTTCTTTAAACTTCTCCAGCACCTTCCTGCGCTTCTTTTCCTCTGAGGGGCCGGCAGCGGTCCATTCCGCCATGCCAAAATCACTGTCCACCATCTCTACGACGCGATCCCGGATCTCGTCGGTAAGTATCCCTTTCTTCCACATGAATTCCGCAAGGGAATACATATAGGCACACCACTCATCTTCGTCACTTTCATCAAACATAGTCCGGACATACTGATCGATCTTCAGAAGCGCCGCCGGCACATCGTAATAGAAGAATGCTGCCTTATATTCATCCAGCAGATCCTGCGCCGTATCATTTCCGTTTATACTTGCGTTCCATGTACCCATGTTTATCATCTCCTATTGAAACAATACCTCATTTAACACATATGCGCAATTTTACTTAACACATTTGTGCCATTTTACTTAACACTTCTGTGCTGGCGAAGAAAAAATGAAGTCCCCTGTTTTCAGGGGACTTCAGCGTCTTTTCATAATTCTCATTCCGTTGTTATCATCCAACGATCCTGGTTAGATTAATTCAGGATTTTGTCATCCGACGGCTTTATACTTTTCGATATAAGAATACTGATCATTTTAGAACTCTTTATCCAGCAGTTCCAAACCATAAGTTCTTACATCACCGTTCACAGCATCAAATATCCACTCACCGACGCTTCTGTCATTGCCAAGCCTGTCGAATACATTCGATGAAATGATCGTATGCTGTGTATTGTGAGTATCGGCATCCTCTCCGTTGCTCCAGATATAAATACCTACGTCAGGGATATTCGTCTGCAAGCCATGTACCATTTCTTTCAGATCCTGCTGAAACTTATCACCCAGTTCCTTGGTCTGATCCATCTTTCCGTTGTCGATATAGGACTGGTACTGCATCAACGTATTGTCACGATAGGAGCAGTCAAATAGGATCTTTACACTGTTCCCACGTTTTTCGTGGAGTGCAGTCAGACTGTCAAGAACAAGATTATTTGTGGTCAGTCTGTCAGAGATCTCTGTCGGAGATTTCCATAGATTAACCGCTGTGTCATACCATCCGTTATACAGCAGAAGTGAACTGTCAACACAGACAGTCACATTTTCTGCACTCTGGAAACGATCAATCACATCATCGGCAAGCAATGATGTTGCAAATCCTCCTGCTGAAAACCCTGTTACAAGCAGCGTATCAGGCTCTCCCACATACGGCTTTATCTGCTCGATGTATGCAGAATAATTATTGTATCCTGTATGATATACAGTCTTTTTCCCTTCATAGATTCCTGTTCCTGTATGAAAATCTCCAGTCGCATAAGGTATCACAATGAAACTCCAGTCTTTGAAAGGATTGTCTTCTGAGCTGCTTCCAATACCGCCCTGTGCCACAAAATCCTGAGCGAGCATTGTAGTTGCGTAGAATGCCTTGCCACCCTCCGAGGTTTCAGGTGTGATGCTCACTCCACCACCGAAGAAATATACGACTACCTTGTTTTCCGTACCCTTGCGAAATATGCCGTGCCATTCACTGCCATCAGAAGACAATGCTCCTTCCACTGGTACATCGTACCATTTGCCGATCTCAGGGTCTCCCTCAAGAGTTGGAAAAGTGTTAAGAACAGTCATCTTTAGGAAAATTGCTATGCCCAGCGCTGTCACTACGATTATACTTACGGCAGCTATCAGTACCACTTTAATAATTCTTTTCTTTTTTGTATTTCCCATATCGATATTCTCCTGATATTTAGGACTCGACAAATCCGTCTTACATGATACTATAGTATCAGTCTATTGCTTTAAACTCAATAAAATCAGGGAAATGATACTATTGACGGAAATAGTATCATTGACCGGAAAGGTGATCTTGCAAATGTCAGATTATGTAATCTCTTCCTACGGAGAAGCATTGTTCAAATTAATGAAGAAAAAGAATATAGAAAAGATAACTGTTGACGAACTCTGTGAAGCAGGGGGCATCGGCAGGGCAACATATTTCCGCAATTTCAAATCCAAAGACGAGATCATTACATCGTACATCGTCATGAAGTGGCGGGAATACGAACGGGAACACAAACTCAAGGAACATCCGCTGAATGACAGATATCGCGTGAAGCAGTATTTTGATTTCTGCTATTCTATGCGTAAAAAGAATGATCTTATAATTGAACAAGGTCATCACGGTGCAATACTGTCTGCCTACGAACTGATTACAACTGACAGTGACACCGCTCAGGCCTTGAATACATATGAAAGTTTCTATCTGGCATATGGCCTTTTTGGGATATTTATAAAATGGGCCAGAGGCGGTTATACAGAATCGGTGCAAGAGATGACAGAGATAGTGGTAGAGAAGATATTCACACCCCCGCAACTCTAAAGCGAATGTAGTGCAGCTTGAGTTCAAGAATCTTCTTGGATCATTTATCTTCCGATATAATCGATTATCGTTTACCTACTATCTCAAATCCATTTTTCTCATATAAACTAATAGCTCTTTTATTCCATGCGGCCACACGCAGTATTATCCGCTTACTGTTTATATTTTCCAGTGCCCATAAAAGAATCTGTCTTCCATATCCCCTTCCCTGATACTTAGAATTCACGATAAGATCATCTATTTCTTCACCTTTCAGCGCGACACTTCCGATAATATCATTTCCATTTATCAGTATATAAACATCTTTCAATCCGGAATCGAAGAATGAATCATTCTGGATATAATCATAAGGCTTTATATTCAATGTTTCCCGCATCTCATGATAACAGTCATTGTATAATTCTTTATATCGTTCCTGATATTCTGGTAAAAATGGAATCAACCTGACAGAAGGTGATTCATCGACCGGATTTTTATATTCCATAGTGTAAGCTAAGATCAACTGCATAAATACATTGGCATGAACATTATCATTATAACGATCGATATCTGTAAAGCCGTAATGTCTATAAAGTCTTTCTGCATCTTTATAATGTGACATAGAATCAAGCACTACCCTGGAAAAACCGTTTTCTCTAGCAAAAGATACAGCTTCATCCAAAAGCTTATATCCCCATCCAAAACCTCGGAGTGGACTGTCAAGATACAAAGCCTTTAGTTCAACAGTGATATCATCTAGTCTTGCAATTGCTACTGTACCTTTAACTTTATCCTCATCAACAAGGCACCAGAACCGTTCAAAGTAATTATCTATTTCATTATAAAAACTGTGTCTGCCATAAGGTTCAAAAGATTTTCCTAATTCAGCAAAACACTCAGTGGTAAAGCGAAACAGTTCACTTTTAAGATTTCCATTGTATTTTACCAATTCCATAATTATCTAATCCGTATATATTTTTTCTAAGTTCTATTCCGATTTGATTTTTACATTTTCATTTGGCTTTACTAGCTTTCACTAAATGTTATTAAACACCTCGAAAAGCCCTATATTTACTGAATTTAATCAATTCAACTTTTCAAGAAATGTTATTTCAGATTATATCATCTTATATCAAGTCACGAAAGTCATAAGGGAAAATATAAGGGAAAAGCTAAAAGCAATTTAATAATTTAGTATTAGCAACATAAATACATGTATATGGCTTAAATCTTAACTGAAGGATATTAAAAGAGCGTAGGATTAATGGTGCACATCATTCCTACGCTCTTATTTAATAAACAAATTATTTATACTTATCTCCTACGCTTCTTTTCATCAAGTTTACTACGGAGATTGCATAATGCAAAGATATCGCACATTGATAGTACCATAACAAGGAAAATCAGCTGTATATTAACCGTATCACCAGTTCCCGGAGCATCAGTCTTAGCTGTTTTCTTGTTACCTGGTGTAACATCAGCTTTTTTATTATCGGGAGTAGTATCTGATTTCTTTTCACCTTCAGATGCTTTTTCCTTAATAGTAAATTCAACTGTTACATCGTCTCCATCATCAAACATCGCTGTAAGTGTATGTTTTCCAACAGATAATTTATTGAGGTAATCAGCCTTCAGGTCTATAACTACACTACCGGGCTTAAATGAATAATCATTTGATCCAAGTTCTTTTCCATCTACCTTTGCCCCTGCAAAATGCTTTATGGTTTCAGAATCATTCTCGCTTCTACTGAAAGTGAAAGTAAGAGTTTCTGTTGATCCCAGTGTCCACACCGAACCTGCACCTGCTGTATTTGAATATGTAATCTTAGTTTCCTCTTCTCCATCTTCTTTCTTTTCGTAGGTGTAGGTGTATGTGACTTTCTCAGTAATTTCTGTCTCACTACTTGGAACAATATCCCATTTTCCTGCTTTATAGGAATCAGCAGGCTTTGTTCCAACTGATGGTATATCAGATGATTTAAGTGCCAATGTATCACCTTCATATCCATTCAGGGTAACTATCTTATCAGCTGTTGTTCCATCGTCCCATGCTCCATTCACAACTCTAAATGTTACCGTCTGAGATATTTTATCCTTTTCCTTATAAGTATATGTATAAGTTGTATCTTTCATCAGTTCATTTTCTGAACTAAATGAAGCATCCCAGCTTCCGGCCTTATAATTCTTTGACGGCTTTGTTCCTGCCGCAGGGATCTGATCTGATGTGAACTTAAGAGTGTCACCTTCGTATCCAGAAAGCGTTAATACTACATCATCGCTTGTACCATCATTCCATGTGCCGTTAACCACTTTAAATGTTGCTTTATAGGATATAGTATCTTTCTTAGCATAACTATATGTGTATGTTACATTTCCTATAATCTCTGTATCTGCTTCAGGCACCTTATCCCATGAACCTTCTTTAAATGTATCCGCCGGGTTAGCGCCTGCCTCAGGAATCTGGTCTGCTGCAAGTGTAAATACATCTCCCTCGTAACCACTGAATGTGACCGTCTTATCAAGTGTTGTTCCATCATTCCATGAACCATCAACAACCTTGAAAGTTACTGTTGCCGTAACTGCATCTTTATCAACATAGCTATAAGTACATGTTATATCATCTGTAATTTCTTTCTCTGTATCAGGTACAACATCCCAGGCACCGGCTTTGCAGTTTTCATCCGGCTTATTTCCAACTTCCGGTATCTGATCTGCCGCTAGCTTCAGAACTTCATCCTCATAACCACTGACAGTTGCAGTCTTATCCTCTGTAGTTCCGTCGTCCCATGAACCTTTTTGAACCTTAAAGGTTACTGTATGTGTTACTGTCTCCTTTTCAGCATATGTATAAGTGAATGTTGTATCTGATGTAATCGCTGTTGATGTATCCGGTGTTACATCCCAGCTTCCTGCCTTATATGTATCCGCCGGCTTTGTTCCAACTGTAGGAATCTGATCTGCCGTCAGCTTCAGCGTGTCGCCCTCATAGCCCGTCAGAGTTACAGTCTTATCTGTCGTGGTTTCATCGTTCCAAGAACCGTTCACTACCTTGAAGGTCACGGTCTGGCTGATGCTGTCCTTCTGCGCATAGGTATAGGTGTAAGTGGTCGCACCCGTGATCTCCGTGTCCGCGCTCGGTGTCACATCCCAGCTTCCGGCCTTGTAGGTGTCGTTCGGCTTGCTACCAACTGCCGGAATCTGGTCTGCCGCCAGTTTGAGGGTGTCGCCCT
>JAEEGH010012436.1_pt1 | contig 19099 bp, 16 predicted proteins | sample 9134181 | NCBI WGS metagenome assembly JAEEGH01 (sample SAMN16246544, study PRJNA631951) | gut metagenome | biome: gut microbiome; feature: rumen; material: DP-attached | host: Bos | place: Iran: Karaj | collected 2018-10 | reverse complement strand
CTCTTTCGCTTTTATGACCACAAAAGTACGAATAATTTTGCATAATTCCAAATTTTTCCCTAATTTTGCAGAAAAATCTGTGAATGATGGAAAAACAATATGATTATTTGATTGTTGGTGCAGGCATTTACGGTGCAACATTTGCTTGTATGGCCCATCGCCAGGGAAAGCGCTGTCTTGTTATCGACAAACGCAATCATCTCGGAGGAAACATCTATTGTGAAAACATTGAAGGCATCAATGTCCATAAGTATGGTGCTCATATATTCCATACCTCCAATAAAAAGGTGTGGGACTTTGTGAACTCTATTGTTGAATTCAACCGCTATACCAATTCTCCCATCGCTAATTATAAAGGTAAGCAGTATAACCTGCCCTTTAATATGAATACTTTTTACCAGATGTGGGGAGTGCTGACTCCTACTGAGGCTCAGGCTAAGATAGAAGAACAGCGCCAGGAGGCATTAGCCAAGATGAAGGCTGATGGTGTCACAGAGCCACGCAATTTGGAAGAACAAGCCCAGTTATTGATAGGTAAGGACATCTACGAGATCCTGATTAAAGGCTATACTGAGAAGCAATGGGGACGCAAATGCAGCGAACTGCCTGCATTTATCATCAAACGCTTGCCAGTTCGTTTTGTTCACGATAATAATTATTTCAACGATCGCTTTCAGGGTATCCCTATTGGTGGCTTCAACAAACTCATCGATGGCTTGCTCGAAGGAGTAAATGTCTTAACAAATGTAGATTTCTTTGACTGTAATCGACAATACGACGAACAACTTGGGACTTACAATGTTCAATGTCCATTGTTTAATGTTCAATGTTCGAAGATACTATATACTGGAAAACTGGATGAATATTTCGACTATCGTTTTGGCAAACTTGAATATCGCACAGTCCGCTTCGAGGAAGAAATCCTTGACATGCCAAACTTTCAGGGTAATGCAGTGATGAATTTCACAGATGCCGAAGTTCCCTATACGCGCATCATCGAACACAAGCATTTCGAGATGTTTGGTGATGACGTCTACAAATGCCCCAAGACAGTTATTTCCCGTGAATACTCAGCAGAATGGAAAGATGGCATGGAACCCTTCTATAGTGTCAACGACGAGAAGAATATGTCGCTCTATCAACAATACAAGGCATTAGCAGATCAGGAACCCAATCTCATTCTAGGTGGTCATCTTGCGGAGTACAAATACTACGACTTGGCTCCGATTATCGAAAAAGTGATGTCGCTCCCTGTATAATATATATAAGTTATAAGCATGAAAATCCTTTTCCTTGTCTATCATGGCTTCTCAGAAGTGAGTGGCATCAGCAAGAAAATCCACTATCAGGTAAAAGGTCTTCGTGAGAATGGTTACGAAGTGCATCTTTGTTATTACGATTTTGATAGTCAAGGACATCGATGTCGGTTTGTAGATGGAGAGGTGATAAAAGATTATGGTAAAGGCCTAATGGCAGGCCTTTATCAACGTATCGATTATGCATGTATCTATGATTATTGTAGACTCAATGGTATTCAGTTCGTTTATGCCCGTTGTTTTCAGAATGCGAATCCATTTCTGATTTGTTTTTTCAAGAAGCTGAATCAATTAGGAATCAAATCTGTCACAGAGATTCCGACTTATCCTTATGATGCAGAGTTCGTGGGTTTTCCTTTCATGACGCGAATGGGTTTGAAAATAGATCAACTATTCCGTCACCAACTCTATCAGCAGATGAATGCCATAGTCACTTTCTCTGATGCAGAACAGATTTTCGGCCAACGTACCATTCAAATAAGTAATGGCGCTGATATGGATAGTATTCCTTTGCATGATTATCATGTACCATCTGATGGATCTATCCATCTGATAGGGGTGGCTGAGGTACATTATTGGCATGGTTATGATAGGCTGATTGCAGGATTAGGCGAATATTTTAAAAACACAAGCAATCCTCGTCAAGTTTATTTCCATATTGTTGGAGGAGTATGGAAAAGTGAAATGTATGATTCCATGCATGCACCCGGTTTTGCTGAACTCATGGATAAATATGGTATTCGAGATAGAGTGATATTTCATGATCAATTGTTTGGTGAAGAATTGAACCAGGTTTTTAATCAGTGTTGTTTCGCGATAGGTAGTTTAGCCCGACATCGTAGTGGAATTACAACAATTAAGACACTGAAGAACCGTGAATATGCCACACGAGGTATACCTTTTATCTACTCAGAACAAGACAGCGATTTTGATAATCAACCATATATTATAAAAGCGTTACCCGATGAATCGCCCATCAATATCCAGCAGATACTTGATTTTGTGGATAATGGTCACTTTTCGCCATTGGAAATCCGAAAGACAGTGGAGCATCTGTCGTGGAAGGTGCAAATGAAGCACGTGATTGATGAGGCTTGATATCTATTTCTCAATGAGATCCTTCCATTGTCGTATAATGGGTCCAACTTCAAATCGATGAGCAATCTCAATTGCTTGCTTAGATTTCTCTGGCCAGTCTATATGTGTAGCATATTCTAGCCTCTTTGCTAATTCGTTGATGTCTCCATTCTTGAAATATATACCAAAATCTCCAAGAATTTCCTTGCATACAGGTAAATCTGAAGTAACGATGGGCAATCCATGCGACATAGCTTCTACAAGAACCAACGGCATCCCTTCCCATCTGGAACTTAACACGTAGATTTGAGCATTGGAATAGTATTGCTGTATATTGTTCGTAAAAGGATGAATGGTAATTCTATTTTCAAGATGATATTTCTTAATAAGAGCTTTGTATTCAAACTCCATATCTCCCTCTCCAACAAGGTCTAAAATCCATTCGTAATTCTTTTGGCAGAAGATATGAAATGCTTTAATTAATAAATCAAAACCTTTATGTTGAAAAGAAAACCTTCCTACTGCAAGAAAACGCCTTGATGTTCCCGTTGATTGTTTTCCAGAGACCAATGTTAATGGGTTATAAATGACTGTAGGTGTAAACCCATTGTCATATTGATTAAATAGTTTTGCATCGTTATGGCAAAGAACGACAAACTCATCCAGTTCTTTGAATTGGCGAATATAGTGGTACATTTTATTTGGTCCAATGTATAGGGATTTTTCACTAAAAATTGCTTCATATGAATTATGGAGCCATCCAATGATTCTGGTATTTGGAAGGTGTTTTCTTAAAGTTGCTAATCTTTCAGCCAATGGGGCGTGGACACCAATAATGACATCAAAATTTCCTTTTCGAAGTGCAGGAAAGATAGTATTTCTTTGCTCTGATGGAAAAGAAGTAATAGCATAAATTTTTGAATGCCATTTAGCCTTAGACCTTAGCTTAATATATATAGCTCGATGTACTTTAAATAAAAAGCCTTTTATCTTTGCAACATCTGGATATGCGAAGAATTGGTAATGAATGATTTGTTCATCTAAACCATAAAGAGTTGTGTCTTGTTTCTCAGGCTTGTCAAACGTGAATATGCTAACATCATAATCTTTCGCCAATTCCTTGGCAATAACAGCTGTCACTCTTTGTACTCCGCCAATAGAGAAAATACTATCTGTTAAGAAGCAAATTCGTTTCATCTTGATTATTTTTGGCAAAATTACAATTTTTATTCCAATAATCAAATATGTATGGTCTTTTTTTTGTATATTTGCAACGTGATGACTGAAAATAGGCACTATAAGATTGTATATTGCACTCCAGCTTTGTATATGGCAGGAGGGGTGGAACGTGTGCTAACATTAAAGGCGAATTACTTAGCTGAGCATTTTGGTTATGACATCACGGTTATCTTAACAGAAGGAAAAAGCAAATCATTCTTTTATCCGTTATCCGATAAGATAAAAGTTATCAATCTTGATATTAATTTCGAAGAACTATGGACGTGTTCTTTTATTAAAAAGGTATTTGTATATTTGAAGAAGCAACGTCTTTTCAAGAAACTGCTGACCTCGGAGCTCATGCGAATAAGACCTGATATTACCATAAGTTTGTTGCGTCGTGAAATCAACTTCTTGGCAAGTATTAAAGATGGAAGTAAGAAGATCGGAGAACTTCATGTTAATCGTTCCAACTATCGTAACTTTGAGAAGAACGAATCTAGCTTTTTTAAAAACTTATTCTCAAGGTTCTGGATGAATAATCTTGTTGTTAATTTGAGAAAGCTTGATAAGTTCGTTGTATTAACGGAAGAAGATAAAACTCAATGGCAAGAATTATCTAACGTTGAAGTAATTCCTGATCCTTTGTCTTTTAAGACAGACAAAGTAAGCCCACTTACTTCAAAACGAGTCATTGCTGTAGGCAGGTATGTTTATCAAAAGGGTTTTGACTTATTGTTGCAAGCATGGGCAATAGTTGAGAAACAAAACCAAGATTGGGAGTTGGCAATATATGGTCAGGGAGAGCGAGCACCTTATGAACAGATAATAGATACATTAAAGATTAACAGGAACCGTTGTCATTTGTATGGACAAACTGATAGTATTAAGCATGAGTTTTTCAATAGTTCTGTTCTCGCTTTTAGTTCTCGTTTTGAAGGTTTTGGTATGGTTTTGGTTGAGGCCATGTCATGCGGTTTACCTGTTGTATCTTTCGATTGTCCATGCGGCCCAAAAGATATTATTTCTGATGGTGTTGACGGAGTTCTTGTTCCTAATGGCGATGTTGAGCAATTTGCTGATCGTTTGTTATACTTCATAAATCATCCAGAAGAGATACAACGTTTCTCAAAAAACGCACAATTAAAGTCTGAGCATTATTCTCTGGATGTATTGTCTTTACGATGGAAAGAACTATTTGATACATTAATGGTGTAGTTGGATGAAATATGATGTTACGATAGGAATACCATTATATAATGTGCAGGATTACATCCGTCGCGCTTTAGATTCCGCTTTGTCTCAACTCTATAATAGTATCGAATATCTGATCGTAGATGATTGTAGTAATGACTCTTCTTCCCAGATTGTTTTAGATATTAAGTGTAGTCATCCTCGTGGGAAGCATATTCGAGTTATAACCAACCATCAAAATATGGGTGTGTCTGGGGCTCGCAATATCATCTTGGATGAAGCTCAGGGTGAATATTTATATTTAATGGATTCTGATGATGTCATCTTTGATAACACGATATCTATACTGATGAATTCAATTCATGAGTATGATGCTGATATCGCATTTGGGTCTTTCGAAAAAATATCAGTAGCAGGAACTAAGAAATTATACAAATATCCTAAATTATTCTTTTCTAATGAAGATGAATTCGCAATGTTTGCATATCGGAAATATGCAGGTATTCAGGCTTCTTCATGTAATTATCTAGTAAGAACATCCATTTTGAGAAATAATGGCCTTAGATTTTGTAAATCTGATTTTTGGGAAGATATGGTTTTTACTCATGATTTAGTTACATGTGTTAGAAGAGTTGTACTGCTTCCCGACATAACCTATTCCTATAGATGTCGTGAAAACTCGCTTTCTAATTTTCAACAGCGTTATGTCATTGATAAAACAGAAATAATGAATAATATAAAAACGATAGATTATATGAAGGATAGTTCTATTCGGTTGATGGGAAAGTCATATTTCCCGAATAGATGTTATATTGCAGTCATGACTGATTTTTATATAGTTTGTCATATTCTTCGTCATCGTTGGAAGATTAGACCTTCTATAAAGAATAATGAGATAAAAAAAGCGATGCATCATCCTGCAAGTCTTCGCCAAATACTCTCTTTTCGTCAATTTAGGATGCAGAATCTCTGTTTGTATTTGATAGGTGTCCTTCCTTCTCCTTTTTCTGTTACTGCAATTTGGATTATAGGCAAACTAAAGAAGTTAATATAATATTTGGATATTATGGCAAATTGGTACGAGAAATATCTTTCAATATATGGGAAACCTTTCAGTGAGGTTCCACAAGATATAATTGATGGAACAAGAGAGCGACTGGCTAGATTACAAAGTGACCAACCTCTTGCTTCTATTGTTGTGATTGGTTACAATGAGGAAACTCATCTCCAAGCATGCCTTTGGGCAATTAGTGAGATAAAATGCAAATATCCTGTTGAAATCATTGGTGTGGATAATGATTCTAAAGATCGTACAGCAGAAATATATGAGAAATCAGGTATCCCTTATTATACAGAGTATCAGCATTCTTGTGGTTATGCTCGGCGATGTGGTTTGCAACATGCTAAGGGGAAATACTATTTTGATGTGGATAGTGACACGCTTTATCCCCCAATGTATTATGAGTTGATGCTTGAACAATTAATGAAACCAGGCGTAGTAGCTGTCTCGGCAACATGGAGTTACTTCCCAGATGCCAATCATAGTAAATTCGGATTAAAGATGTTTGAACTATGTCGTGATTTGTTCTTGTGGATTCAGCATTTCAAACGCCCAGAATTGAGTGTCCGAGGATTGGTCTTTGCTTATAATGCTGACTATGGTCGGAAGGAAGAATATCGTGTTGATATAATCCGCGGTGAAGATGGGTCTATGGCTTTATCTTTGAAAAAGTATGGCAAGATCAGGTTCTTGTATGATCAGCGAGCTCGCGCTATTACTGGCTATGGGACAATGAACGAAGGAAATCTTTGGACGAGCTTTATGAATAGGTTGAAGATACAGACAAAAGGTCTTATGCGAATTTTCTATAAACAAGACGTTTATGAAGATTCTGAAGACAATATAGTGAAATAGGTTAGAATACCTTTCTTATCTTCTCCCATATTGTATAGTAGAATGGCGCCTTGTCTTTCTTATTGTAGAAGAGAAATACGTCTGTTTGTTTTATATCCTTCAGCCATCGCCACAATGATATTTTTTTCCCAAGAACAGACAGCTTGAAGTCTTCAAATTCATACATAATATTGAACGGACGTTTCTTGGTATAATAAATCTCGTCTTTGGCAATCTCGCCAGAAAGTATAGATTTTGCATAGATGTAAGGGATATTTGCTCCAGAGGCAGTATATCCATAATTTTGTTGCGCTATTCTAAAATTTGTTTCAAGAAAATATGAATTACCTTGTTTGTCGATAATGAGTTCGATCTCAAATGCTCCTGTATAGTTGATTTGCTGAATAAATCTTCTAATAATATCTTCAATGGATTTGTCATTAAAGGGTTCAATACGTCTGAAAGTTCCAAAACTATCTGCTGTCATCCGGTAGTTTCTGGTTAGACCAAACAAAAGAATGTCTTTTCCGCCATTGATACTGATTCCTTCAATAGGCGTTTCATCTTTTTTATCTATATATTCTTGTATAATAAGATTATCAACCTCTAGTTTTTTGCAGAAATCTTTGAGTTCTTTTTCATTTTGACAGATACTTGCACAGCCTTTCCACCATTCATTAAGCGAGTCTGTCGCTTTTGTAAATATGGGATATTGCAATGAATGAGGCATATCACCCAACTTTACCATTTCTGTTTTGGGAACTTTGAAACCACACCTTTCGGCCAATTTAATCTGTTCGTCTTTATTAAGGTATTTGCTGAGCCGTCCCTGTTGCCCAGCATTCCAAATATAGAATTTATCAACAAGCTCGTTGTAACGTTTGTCGATCAAGCCCATTACATCATCCCTATCTGTGAACAAGAATGGTTTGACTGCCTCATTTCCATATTTCTCAATGATGAGGTCCAATCCTTCTTCAATGTCTTTGACATCGTATAGTTTCCCGATATACTTGCTTTTATCTATTCTAAAGGTGTTCTTATGAACAAGTACAGCAATTGGTTTGATTCCCTTTTCTCCAAGACTTCTAATTTGTCCTAACGTGTTGCCTGTGTAAGAAGCTAGTAATATAAATTTGTGTTCTTGTATGTTCATATTTCTATTTTACTAAATGTTTCAGATTACGTAATAAATGACATAATTTTGCATGTCTATATCCGACTGCATCAACGACAATAATATCCTTATGGGTATTAAAAGTGTGAAAGCCTAGGTCCAGATCAGGATGAGGAGAATATATTCTTCTTACTTCTTTCTCGTAAAATTGTCCATTGTTGTAATTAACTTCTTGGATAGAGACTGCGTCGCCATAAGATTTGATACAGACTTGCGATGGTCGATAAATCTTTTCTCCATATTTGAAGAAATCACCAGCACTTCTGCTTAGATTCTCGTTATAATGGTATTGACTTACCTCAGTGAAAATTTTGGTCTTTTCACTAAACTTATATATGTATAAGTCTTTCCCGTTCGCATCAGGGAGTCTTGTGGAAAAAAGAAGCTTTTCTCCAAAGAAATCTGTTTGAATAGCATCTGTTAATGGTTCATTAGCTATGATGTCTGATATCTCAAACTTTTCTTTTTCTGGAATATATTTGTATTCCGTTAATTTACCTGTAACACTATTTTCTGGGTATACATAGATACCATCTTGAGCCCTCCTTATGGCAGGAAAGCTGAGGTGACTCTCTAATTCCAAAAGAACGAGTATGTCCTTTAGCTTGTAAGTATGTTTGTCAATGACGAGCTTTGAAATACGTCCTCTATTGATAGGGTCATACCACTCTTCAACTAAGACCCAAATTTCATTATCTGTCACATCCAAGATGAAAGGATCAGCAAACCATCGGTCCTTATAAGTATGTTTCAACCAGTTGACTTTTATAGGCTGTCCTTCTATGATATCTTTCAGACAGCCGTCGACAAATCCAATATTATATTTTGTATCTTTAATGTAGTGAATGAGTTGATCCTTGAGTCTCATTGCTTTTGTGTGTTTAAGAGTGAATCAAATAGGTCTGTCCATTGTTTCATGATGGTGTCCTGAGAGAAACGTTGAATGTTTTGTTTGGCCTTTAGACCAAGTCGCTTTCTCAAATGGTCATCCTCAATAACTTTGCAGATGCTTTCTGCAAGCGCCTGGGAGTTAAGGTATTCAACTAAGATGCCATCTTCACCATCTTTGATAATATTCCTAGGCCCAAAAGGAGTGTCGAAAGATACACAAGGAACACCACAACTCATGGCTTCCATAATTACAAGTGGAAATCCTTCGTAAATTGAACTTAATACACAGATAGAACTTTCTAAATATTTCTCCATAATCTGGTTAGTTGGTTCATGCATAATCATAGAGTTCTCAAGGTGCTTATCCCTAATCCATCTTTCTACTTCATCATGTAATTCACCAGAGCCGTATATGTTTAGTTTCCAATCTGGGTGCTTTTGATGGACGATAGCCCATGCTTTTGTAAGATAATCATACCCTTTTGCATCATTATAACGGCCGACCATAATGGCTTGTTTGTTTGTTAGTGCGCCACTCGCCTTGGGTATCTGATGAATAGCATTGGCTATGACATATGTCTTAGTAACACCTTCCCAGTCTTTTGCATCTTGAGGGGTTAATAATACGAGTGCACTTAGTTTACCGGCATTGGTTATCTGTTTTTTCCTGAGCCGTTTCGCTAGAATCTTATAAATACCGCCTCGTTCTTCCAGTAAATGGTAGCTACGGAGATGAGCCTTGGTGGTGTGAGCTTCACCAATTTTAATGCTACCATCATTAATGGATGTGATGAAGTCTAAACTGCGCCCCATTAAAGTGATAACAATATCAGGCTTAATCTCATACAATATTTTTGTCAGTTTTTTCTTATATTGTCTGATACATTTTTGATATATAAATCCTCTATAAAGAAAATGGTGCTCGTATTGTTTATTAAAATCTATACCCATGTCTACCAACTTTACTTTTGGTGATAGGGGAAAGACAATAGGCCTCCCCATCTGTGTCTCTGTAATGATGGTGATGTCATATCCATGCTCCGCCAGATAATTTGCTTTGTCAGTTAGCACTCTGTCCGCCCCACCACTGATGGTTAATTCTGTATAGATGTACGCAATTTTCATTGTCGATTTATTTGATGTACTTTGAAGAATTTAATCTGAGATATCCTTTCTTTTTGCAAATGTAGAAAATTACTGAAACGGAGACTTTAGGAGGGAGTATTCCTAAGATGAAATAAAACAGATTATATTTGCGCAATTGTTTAAATCTAATGATGGAAACCAATGAAGCAGGGTGTTTCATCATATCTCGAATAACCCTATCAGGGACAGACGAAATAAACCTGTTGCGATGTTTTAATATTCCTGCAACTTGGAAAAAGCATCTTCTCATTATTTTGGCGCAGATGCCTCCATAGATTTGATCGTTTTCCCATTTTTTACAGTTACTTTTTAATAGTTTACATAGTTCGTAAGATCTGTCCACCTCGTGATTGTTTATTGATTCCCTTGATTGTACATTCATTAAAGAATCCTCTCTCAATAAATAATAATATGTCAAGTCAGGAAGCATCACGGCTTTCTTAATACATGGATGAAATATTTCGTCAAAAGCAATATCTTCTTGGAATCTTATATTAGGGAATTGCAGATTATTCCTATTAAGGAAGTCCATGCTGAACAATATGTTCCATGCAGTGTTGGGTAAATCATCCTTTAAGTTACTATACAGATATGATGTGAACTCTCCATCTTTTTGGAAGATTCTGTATGGTAGAATATCATCATTTTCTGTCCATATTTTTTCTTCTCGCTGTTTGTAGTTTGATCCCCATACCACATCTGCTTGATACTTTTTTGCAGCAGAATATAGAGTTGAAAGTGCATTGTGAGAAATGTAATCATCAGAATCGAGGAAGTAGATGTATTTACCTTTTGCATTTTTAATAGCTGTATTTCTCGCTTCTGCTAATCCCTCATTTTTTTCATGGCTGATTATCCGGACTTTATCTCCATTGGGGTGATTGTCTATCAATTCTTTAACCACTTTCATAGAATTGTCGGTACCACAATCATCTACAACAATAACTTCAAAACTATCAAATTCTTGATTAAGTACAGATTCTATGCTTCTGTATACATATTGTTCGACATTGTATACAGGAAATCCTACTGTTATTTTTAATTGAAGATCTTCCGTCATGATGATATTAATAGCTGCCTTATGCTATAATTTTCTGCAAATATATATATTTTTTATTAGTATTCCAAATTCTTTGGATTATTTCTTTTCGAATGCCTTTTCTATTATGTTATTTGCTTCAAAGTAATTACTCTGTATGATCCATTTTGATATGTTCCATTTGTCATCAGAGATAGAATTTTGATATGATTTAGAGTTTAGGGAGTGCCCAAGTCCATTCCACTTAGAATCAATACCTAACAGGTCGAGAATAGTTGTGTACAAATCTAGTTGATTGCAAGGCCCTTGCCATCCTGTAATTGGGTTTATATCTCCATTAATGATATAAACAGGAATCTCACTGGACTTATATTCTCCGAAATTGGCTGTATGAACATGATGGTCAGAAGTAATAATTATAATTGTATTATCGTATATTCCTATTTCTTTAAGGTGGGCCAGGTAGCTTCCTATGACATGGTCGGTATAATGACATGCATTTAGGTAATAACGTAGTTCTTGAGGAAGTGCTTCCGTTTTTATTGAGAAAGATGAATCTATATCTTTTTCATAAGGGTAGTGCATTGACATTGTTAAAACAATTGAGAAAAATGGTTTTGGTGATTTCCTGTCTATCTGTTTGGCAAGTTCAAAAACCTCGATATCATTTAAAGTTGAAATACTTCCATCGTTGTAATCATAGCTAGAGTAAAGATTATTAAACCCATACAAATTGCTCATCTTTTGTTGGTTCCATATATGTGGACTTGTTGGAATTACCATTCTTGATTCTGAGTATAGTTCGTTTGTCTGTCGTGGAAGCCCAGGAAGTAAGGATTCTTTAATACTACTTACCGTAAGCGAGGTTCTTAGTGGAAGTATTCCAGTCATGTATATGAATTGTCCGTCGGAGGATTCACCAATGGAAATATTAGGAGTCATTTGCCCATTGAAATATACGTCCTTGTCATGTCTCAATTTGTTTAAATTGGGTGTTACTTCTTGTCCTTCAACCATAAAGTCAGAAGTGAACGACATATATGATTCGACTAAAATAAAGATCAAATTTTTAGTTTTTTTCTTCTCCAGATTGCGCATTGTATCTTTTGAATGGTTTGTGGCATCATTAATCATATTTACTTGCTCTGGTGATAATTCTATCGGTTTGCTTGTTTTGATTATGAATTCTAATGCAAGAATTCTTGCACAACCTCTTCGGAAAGTTGTAGAATTAGGAGCGCATACATACAATGATGAAGAATAATAAAGAGTCGCAAGTGTAGGAAGATAAAATCTAATACAATTTGTAAATTGTGAAAACCTAATACCAATACAGAAGATGAGAAATATTAATAATAGCAAAGCATATTTAGGGATTAAATGATGACTTTGATTTTTCTGTGGTTTTCTATATAACTTAAAGAAAACTAATATTTCTATTATGTAAAACAAATCACTCCATGATAATTTCTGTATAGCAACTTTTAGCATAAATCCTTCACACATTGCTCCTGCCTGACCTAATGCGTCTAGAGAAATGTAACGGGAAAAGAACCTGAAATACAACAAGTTGCAGAAAGACCAAATCAGCGTGGTAAAAAAAGTTAGAATAAGACAAGTTCGGATTTTTCCTAAAACTATAATGTAAAATACTATTATAAGAACGAAAATGTCAAATAAGATTCCCCAAAAATTGTCGAAGAAAGAATGAGGGTCTAACTCGAATTCCATTTTCTCAGTTGAAAAGATGAGATAATGCATGTATAACAAATTCAGTATACAAAGTAATATTATTTGTATCTCTTTTATAGTAAAGAGATTGCAAATCTTTCCAATAATGCTTTCTGAAAATTTACTATTTTTATACATGTATTATTCTTTAAAATGAATGGAGTCCGTATATAATAAGTCAATCTCGTTTCCTATATGCTTGTTGAGCGAATATTGATGATCTTGTGGGGCAAAAAAGGCTATTTTTACACCAAACAATCTTTTTAAAAATCTTAATGTATAAAAGTCTTCTTCTCTTTCAGCTGATGTGACAATCCATTTTATTCTATGCCTTTTTATGATTAAATGATAAAGGTATCTTATGATTTTGTGTTCGTAAAGTGCCAACATTGGTTTATAGCCATTTGTAAGTAATTCGTAATAATCATTGCCAGATAGCGCTTCAACATACATTTTCCCTTTATTTGCAGGAGTTATAAATTTGTTGAGTATTTTGGGCTTTGATATTTTATCAATTACAATAATGAAAGAATATTTATTTTGTATCTGGAGTACTTCTGTAAGAGTGAGTGGAGTATATTTCTTATATATGACTCTTGATTTGAATTCTTCTGTATTGATGGATAAAGATGTATCTTTGGTATCTGTCATCTTGTTGAATTCATATATGTCATGAATGCATAGAAGGTTCTCGTCTTGTGATAAAAACAAGTCAAGTTCAATATACTTAAATCCATTGCCGATAGAATTTAAAACAGCCTCTTTACTATTTGTGTATATAAATCCGTCAATTCCACCTCCTGCATGTGCAATATAGTATTTGGTGTTGTTTAGGTCGTATTTTATGTCGTTCATTGGTCTGGTAACGTAGATAGCCATGCACATTAGTATTATTAATGACATGATAAGGGAAAGAAATAAAAGTTTTTTCTTTTTGCTATTTTTAATATCTTGCCTCATTATTTATACGTATTTATAATAGTGGTGAGATAATCTATGCAAAAATAGTTTTTTTTTTCGAGTTAACCAAATTGTATGAGTATTTCTTTTTTAATTCAGTATTATTTGTTATTTTTGCACAGTAATTATATGTTTTTTTATGAGAATTCTGTATGTGACAGATGCTTTTGCCGTATGGGGAGGATTGGAACGGGTACTGGCTGATAAGATGAATTATCTGGTTGAGCAATATAATTATGATGTTCATCTGTTGACTATTAATCAGGGTACTCATGATATTCCTTTTTTTCTCAATTCGGCTATAGGATATCAGGATTTAGGAATTGGGATGCATCGACAGTATGGTTATCATGGACTTCTGCGACTGGTCATAAGACAAAAGATAAAGCGATTACTCAAGCAACGAATGAAAAATGTCATTTTTAATCTTTCCCCAGATATCGTTGTTTGTGTAAAATTTGATTTCGCAGGATTACTCTTGAAGCTAAAAGGAAATATACCTTTGATTGTTGAGTCACATACTATGTGTCATTCTGAAGAAATGGATGGTTCTGGTTTGTTGCGTCGACTTCATGTGCGGTCATTCAAAAGAAATGTTTCCAAGGTCGAGATTGTTGTTAGTCTGACTGAAGGCGATGCTGAAGACTGGCGAAGGATAAATCCGAATGTATTTGTTATTCCGAATGTTGTTCATATTAATGAACCAGAACAGTATAATGCTTTAACAAATACATCTGTAATATATGTAGGACGATTCTCACAACAAAAAGATATAAGTAGCTTGTTACAGATCTGGAAAAGAATACATGAAAAGCATCCAGATTGGCAGTTGAGGATATATGGCGATGGGGAGTTGAAAGAGCAATATATGCTAATTATTCAAGGAATGGATGCGAATATTCATGTTTTTCCACCGACTCTAGCCATTATGGAAAAGTATTTTGAGAGTTCTATACTCATATTAACATCATTATATGAGCCTTTTGGGCTGGTTCTTCCTGAGGCCATGAGTTGTGGATTGCCAGTGGTGGCTTTTGATTGTCCTTATGGTCCTGCTGATATAATTACGGATGGAGTTGATGGTTTTTTGATACAGGATAGAAATGTTGAGCTTTTTGCCGATAAGGTGTGTCAATTGATAGAGGATGAGGCTTTGCGAAAAAAGATGGGAAAGGCTGGTGTTCTGTCATCCATGCGCTTTTCTCCAGATAAGATTATGCCTCAATGGAAAACTTTATTTGAAAACCTTGTTAATTCTTAGCTGCCAAAAGATATTTAGCTAAGAATGGACTGAACCTGATAATTCGACTAACAAGCAGGCTAATGACGATGACTATCGATGTGAATAGTAATGAAATAAGCATGCAGAGGAAAGGATTTTCATACAGATTGAATCTTGTAGCGACAAACTCAATATGATAGGGTAGGAAGAAATAGTGAATCAGGTAAATATCAAGTGTATGGCGACCAATATATTGTAAAGAGTGAAAAGCAAAATGAGAGACTTTTTTGAATATCGTGAAGATAATGATAGTGCCTGATAGCCCTGCTAATAGATAGGCGATATATTCCATGCCCTTTGTCGAAAAAATACTTGGATAGGCGCATAAGGCTATAAATAATATAGTCATAGTGGCTATCAGATACAGACTATCTGTTATTTGTACGAACTTATCGAAATTCTTTCTCACAATAGTTCCAAACCAGAAGAACACAATATGTCTGATCTTAACAAAACTGATTAGTCCAAGAATTGTTTTCCAGTTACCAAGTTCTTCAGAATATCGGGTATAATATTTTGCATAATAGAAAGCAGAAACAGATAAGAGAAATATGATTATCATGACCATTATTTCACCTTTGGTAGTATCTCGCTTATTGAGAAATGCTTCTAATGTAACATAGATGGCAATGAATTCAAATAATACGAAAGTAAACCAATAGCCTTTTTTGTCACTACCCAGAGAACTGAAGTCCCAATAGCCAAAGATGATGAGGTATAATGTCATAAAGATCGCCGTTGGGATGATAAGCTGTATCCATTTCTTTTTGAGCAGATCAACGATGGACTCCCAATTCCATATCCTGTCAGCTTTGTAAAACAACCAACCACTGATGAAAAAGAAGATTGGCATACGGAATCGCTCGATGATACCATTATAACCTGTTTCGTAGGAACCAAAGCCATAAGCAGATATATGGAAATACACGACGAGAATCATGGCAAATCCTCTCAGGGCATCAATATATCCTATTCTCTTTGTGACTGACTGTTCCATATTGCTTATCTTCCTAATAAAATGGGCAGATGTTTCTTTCCCCATAACAAGATGGGATAAAGAAGGGCTACAATTATGAGAGAAACGGGCAAGGCTTCATACCATTGATAGCCGCATTGAGGTGAAAAGTGAAAAGTGAAAAGTGAAAAGTGAGAGAGGGCGAAGTTGACGATGCCGATGATGACAGTATGGAAACCAATGATGACGAGTGTACCTATTGATATATTGACGATGATATTCGATTTAAGACAATCTATTACTTTGCAACCATACAGAACTCCGAAAAGGAATCCGATATTGATAGGGTAGAAGAGGGCTACATGTATGAAGAGATTCTCCTCATTCAAGTGCCATTCAAACAAGAGTAGACTGACTGCGAAACAAATGAGGCTGCTTGTCAGATCTCGCCATTTATGGATATTTCTGAATAATTGTTTCTGCCCCATGACATATCCTATATAATAATAAGGTAAACGGCGAACAATACCGATGGGTGTGAGATTGGGCAGAATCCCCCAGTGCTTATTGGCTGCATATAAGAAGAAAGAGATAACACAGAGAAAAATCAGGATGACATGCTGGTGTTTCGTCTTTCTGCAAAGGTCTATAAGTACATGCATAAAGAGTATGGCTGGTAAATACCATAGCGGGCCATTGAGAGGTTCACAAAAGGAATTCTCATGTTGAAAGAGCAGTGCTCCCATGATAGGTTTCATCGCATGGAAAAGATCTGGTAGACCTCCATTTTGCATGTAATAGCGAATCAGCCAATAAGGATAGAAGATTGCATTCCATAATAAATAGGGTATTATCAGACCATGCCAGTATTTCTTCCAATTCTCTCTATCGCTACCTCTGTCCTTCTTCAAATAGCCAGAAATGAAAAAGAAAATCGTGATGGTACAGGCTTGCAGATACCGATAGTAGAACCACTCCTGCGATTGTGGCAGGTGGCAGAACACGACGCTGCAAACTGCGAGTGCCTTCGCCCAGTCTATCCAGTTGATTCTTTCTTTCATGCCGCAAAGATAATCATAAGTGGGCGAAAAACCAAATAATCTTTGGCTTTTTGCGCACTTATTCGTACCTTTGCAGAGGTTATGGCAAAGCAAAGGATAGAATACATCGATGCGATGCGAGGATTTACGATGATTCTCGTGGTGTTTGCGCATGTCTGTCATTTCTGCCTTGGGGATTCTAAGATGGGATACAATGCTGTGTTTATTCTTTTCCGTTTGCCTTGCTTCTTCATGATTAGCGGCTGGCTATTTGAGCCAATCGCGCAGAACTCCTTTAAAGCTGTTGCACGCCATAAGGCTATGGTTCAGCTGTTACCAACGTTTATTTTCCTGTTTTTATTAGCTCCACCGCCAGAGTTCTTCCATCAACTGGGTACCTTGAAAGGTGGCTATTGGTTTACTTTCGCGCTTTTTGAGTATTTTATCCTCTATATGATCATCGTCCGTATCAGTAGGAAATGGTCTTTCCTCATGGCATTGGTTATCGCGTTGGGTACATTTGTCTATGCTAGGTATTACGATAGTATCCGTTCTTCGGCTGAGGGTTGGCAATTATATGCGATAGATTTCTCAGGCTTTCTGAGCATTACTACTTGGCGACTTTTCTTGTTTTTCTACATTGGAGCTTGGATGCGTCGTAACTTTGATGCTTTTATCCGATGGACAAACAAGCCTGCAATCGTCCTGCTTGTCTCAGTTGTTTTCTTCCTGATAGCTTCCACATCGCACAAAGACAATATATGGTTCGAGATGTTCAGGTACTATGCAGGTGGAGTGTCTGGTATGTGGATGGTGTTTACCTTCTTCCGCCTCGCTTTCTCATGGCTTAAGAAGTGGCATATTGCCAAACCTTTACAATATGTTGGTACAAGGACACTTGATATTTATTTGTTGCATTTTTTTATCTTACCTCGTTTCCTGATGGTATATACTGGCCAGTTAAAAGCCTTCGAGAGTCAGTTCGTGGAGTTCTTGGTGATATTGGCTGTTTCACTCATCGTATTGATCTTGTGTCTGTTGGCAAGTTACCTCATCCGCCTGAATCCCTTCTTGGGCCATTACCTTTTTGGGGTAAAATATGAAAACTACAGATAGATAATCACAAAGAACGACGCAATCCAGCCTTATATTTGCAGCATTATTTGTAAATATTGGTTAGTTATGGTTACGTATTGAACAATGGCATTTGAAACAATAATCTTCCGAATTATTTCGACCAATTACTTAATAAGTGTTAAGTGCAAACACTTTATAGTGATTTTCTTCTTGTATAACCAGATTATTTTGTATCTTTGCCAAAAGAATACAATTAATCGATATAAATACTTGACGCGTATGAAAAAAATATTTGCAATTGTAGTTTTAGGATTAATTATATCTGGCTGTAAAAAGGGCTTTGATGTTATTGAACCAGAGCCAACACCAACACCTGAACCAACACCAACCCCAACAGCGAAGGTTCCAAATTCGTTTGATTTCTCAACAGTTCAGAAGGTGAAACTCAATGTCGACTATTCTGCATTTAAAACTTACGGGCCTGTTTTCTTTGGTGTTTATGCCCAGAATCCCTTCATAACAGTTGAAGATGCCCCCGATGATCAGTGGAACGAGGCTGTTACTCCTATATTTGAGGATTATACTGAGGCAAATGGAAAGTATAGTGCAACAATTGAATTGCCAACTTATGCCCAGCATCTTTATATTGCGACAGGCAATTTCTTTACGGGAATGCTCCTTTTGGAGGCTGATGTACAGAATGGTACAGTATCGGCAGTGGCTAAGAATGAGAATGTTGCCTCAAGTCGTGCTTTAACACGTGCGGAGGGACCAGGCGAATCGACAGATGATATTGCAAAGCTTAAAATGGGACTCAAGACTGATGGCAAGACGAGGATCTATCAGGAATGGAAGAATTGGCTTGGCACATGGAACTCGGCTTCAGGACGCCCTGACTATATGCTTGATAAGTCTACTGCAGACCCCAAACTGGTTATCAGTGACTCGGAAATGGAAGGCCTTTATGCCGCAGTGGGTACAGCATTTGTATCAGGTAGTGTCATGAATAAGGAGTATTGCTCATCTCCAGACCTGTTGCTTGCGAAGGATTCTGAGGTTACATTTAACCTCCTTGGCGGTAGTACATGTTGGAACTCATCAT
>JAEEGH010012435.1_pt1 | contig 19099 bp, 19 predicted proteins | sample 9134181 | NCBI WGS metagenome assembly JAEEGH01 (sample SAMN16246544, study PRJNA631951) | gut metagenome | biome: gut microbiome; feature: rumen; material: DP-attached | host: Bos | place: Iran: Karaj | collected 2018-10 | reverse complement strand
GAATAAAGAATCTCAGTTCTTATGATATGGATAATTTAATAAAACCTATATTAGATTCTCTTGTTGGCATAGATGGTATAGTTTTAGATGACTCATTATTTAATAGCGTTGAAATTAATTGGCAAGACAAGGATGGAAATGATGAATTCGAAATCCAAATAGAGTATACAGAGTTTCTTTATAGTGATAAAAGCAGTTTGTTTTTCTTTAAACATGGTCAATGGTGCTTTCCTATGGATTCCATAAATAACGATTTTCGAGACTTAATAATACAATATTTTGAAAGATGGGGTAAAATTCTTTCTGAGGATGATTATTATGAAAATATAAAACTATTACCATGTCAACCATTTTTACCTTATAATAAAATCTGTAAAAGTGGATTCAAATTTGTTGAAATATGAGAATGATACATAGTATTTCGTATATCTACATTGATTCTGAGGAGATTCTAAAATGGTTTTATTTGATTTAGATTCATCAAAAATTTTTTTTAAGGAAGTAAGAGATTATTTTGAAGAAGTAGTCACATCATATACTTCAGGTTTTTATCGTTCTTCGATAGTTTTATTGTATTCTACAGCCATTTGTGATGCTATGAAAAAGCTCAAAGAAATGAAAGAAGTTTTTAATGATGAAAAGGCAATAAACTTATTAAGTGATGTAGAAAATTTACGTCTTCATGGGAAAAACTATACAGATTGGGAAGATAATCTTATCGAAAAAATAAAGATTCAAAAGATATATGATTTTGATGACATTATGAATCTAAGTCATTTGAAAGAAAAACGAAATCTTGCAGCACACCCAACACTTAATAATGAATATGATTTATATAGACCAACACAAGAAGAAACTCTTTTTTTTATAAAAAGCATGTATAAGATTTTTGTAAAACCTCCTTTTTTCTGTGATGATATAATAAGAAAAATGGATGAAGATGTTACATCTAGGCAAAATTATTTCATTGGGGATTATTTCAAATTAAAAGGGTATTTGGAGCGAACTTATCTTTCTTACATGAACGAACATATGATTAATAAAGCTATAAAAGCATATTGGAAATTTGTATTCAGATCTTCTATCAATACAGATTGTAAAAATTATTGGGAACTAAATAGACAAGTTTTAGGAATTATTTATGAGTATAACGATTCCTATACGTCTTCTTATTTTAATAATGTCAGCAACTATTCATATTTAAATCAAATAGATACTGATTCGGACACTCTGATAAAAATGACTTATTTTATCTCACGTCATCCAGAGATTTATCAAGTCTTAAATGATGAAAACAAAGATAAACTGAATACATTCATAAATGAAGTGAATAATTTTACATACAAACTTATAGCTTGGTTCCCAAATACAACACCAGATACACATTTGTCATCAATTGAATTACCACATCAAGACTGGGTAGAACAAATAAATTTGAATAACAATGTTATGAATTATTTATATACTCAGACTGAAACTCGCGTAAGTAAAGATGTATTACGTAAGCTATGCATAAAGTTGTATAAGAATGTAAATTTTTATTATGAAAGCGAAGATAGGTTTTATTCTTGTATAGAACCTTTCTTAAATGATTTTTCTGCAGATGAATTTATTGAAATAATTGAATCTATTAATTCTAATCATGAACATTATGAAAATTGGTATCAACGTAGCCATAACGATAAAATATACTCTGCAGCAAAAGGAAAATTACCAGCATCTTTTAATTTAGGTAATTATCCACATTTTAGCATAACAGAATCATAATCTTACTACCAATTCTATGTGGACTATTTATGATGTTGTATAAATATAAAAGTCTAAGTGCTTCGCAAAATTCTAAATATACTCTCGATTCTTTAAAGAATAAATATCTCTATTTTTCTCGACCTTCTGAGCTCAATGATCCATTTGATTGTCAAATATCTGTTGATATACAAGCAAATGATAAAGAAACGCAAGTATGGATTGATAAAAACAAGTGCAAAATGCAATCTGGGAATAAATTTTCCACAATTGAAAAATTTAACCAAGAGAGAGAAAAAGGAACTGCTCTAAAATTCTTACAAGAAGTTTCAAAGAATATAACTGAAACTACGCATATATTAAGTCTGACTGAAAATGAATTAAATGAAGTTATGTGGGGGTCGTATGGTGGAAATTATAAGGGCATTTGTATAGGCTACAATTTCAAACAATTAAATTTTATCCCCATAAAAATCTTAGCAGAAGATATAAATACAAAAAAAACTTATGAAATAACATATAACGAAACAATTCCATTTGAAAAAGTTATTTATGATTATGATGCAAATCACAAAGTTCATATTCTCAAAGATGCACAATCTCAAATCGATAATGTTACTTATAGCATAACGCATAAAAAAGAATGCTGGAAATACGAGGAAGAATACAGAGGTACTTTTTTTGATTTTGACAAAGTAAACTATCCAGGACAAATCATTTCAACAAAGCTTTTTTATTCTGATAACATATTATCTGAAATAATATTTGGGAATAAACTTTCTATTCCAGAAATTGAAGAAATAAAAAACTTAATAAGATGCAATTATTCAAATAATGTCAATTTTTATATTATTAATGCTGATTTACAAAATGGAAAATTGATAAAAGTTCCTATCTAGCAGGCGTTGCGGGCGGCGCTTAAGCCCGCAGAAGGGGTAGCAGTCAAATCAACTGTTCGGAAATTCCGAATAGTTCCAACCTTCCTAGTTTAAATAAGAAAAATTCATAAAAATCATTTTTATGAATTTAAATTCAATTACATTAGAATTTGACTTTAAATTCAATTTCGTTTATACTGTATTCATAAGTGCATATGAGGTGAATTTTATGTCAAATTTTGATAAAACTTTACTTGGAAAAAACATTAAGTTTTTAGCGACTCAAAAAGGAATAAAAGTTGGTGATATAGAAACAGAAGCTGGCGTAAGCACAGGATATTTATCACGCCTTGCAAATGAAGATAATAAAAACAATTTTCCTATTATGGATTTGATTTTCTTAATTTCTAAAAAATTTGATGTTTCTATAAACACGCTTCTTTCTGTCGATTTTTCTAATCTTACACCTAATGAAATACTGCTTTCTCAATTCTTTGATAAACTAAATAAAGATACTGAAAATAATAAAATTATTTGGGAACTTGATTCTAAAGAAAAATTGGAATCAATGAAACTTAAGGGAAGTCACCCTTTATTTTTTCAACACCAACAGGATCCTTTTTTTAGTTATCATTCTTTTTTTGATCAGGATGTAGAGATCTCAGGAGATTCATATAAAGTTTGCATTGAAAACAAATGGCTTTTTTTTATGGCTGTCTCGAATGTAGAAAGTCCAAATATAGATTTCGAATTATATTTTATTTATAAGTATACTTTTAATTCACAAAATGAAATTGAGAAAATATGCAAAATTTGTCATGATTCAGAACTTTATAAACAAATAATAGATTTACGCAATGTAGCTGCAGAATCCAGCAGGCATGTAAAACTTTCTGATTCTGTATTAAATACAATTAATACTTATTTGTCTCACGAAGATGAAAATGTTGATGATATCGAATTCTAACTAAAGGAGGTGGGAGGAAATATGAAAACAGAAAAAAAATGCCACTGAAAATATTGGCGTATTTCCAGTGGCGTATACTCAATTTAGGTTGTACTAAACGAAGTATTTGATTTGTTCGTTGCAAATCCTCCATATAGTACAGCCTTTTAACAGAAATTTCAATTCTCGCAAAAGGAGGTAAAGTACTATGCGGAAAATACCAATTAATGTTTATGAAATAGCCTCATGGCTATATCATGAATTATCACAAAATGGCATTCAGTTTAATGACGAAGGCTACCCTGTCTTTAAACCTGAATTTATACTCTGGCAAAAACCAAAATATATTCTTCCCTTTAATCATAGAAACGCAGCGCCTGTAAAATCAGAAACAGCTTTGTGTTTTTTTATGAATGACAAACTTCTCTATAAAAGACTTTCCAATATTAAAAATGATTTGAATTTGTTTTCTGGGTATCTTGGAATCTGTGGATTTGACTTAAGTCCCAGGATGGGCTGGGATGAGGATTTACAGAAATTCAACATTCTTTTAAGCCAAATGGCAACAATCTGGCTTGCCCTTCATGGAATCAAAATTATTCCTAATTTCAGAACAGGAAGCTTCACAACTTTTTCATCATTAAATGCCTACTATAAGAACATGCCTGTTGCGATTGGAGCCTTGGGATGCTGGAAAAAGAAATTATCATTAAATGATTTGCTTTATTTTAAATTGAAGATTTTTCAGTGTAATCCTCAATTTATTTTGATATATGGAATGATTGAAAATGAACTTGTCGAAATGATTGAAGAATCAGGTATTGAATATCAAGTCTATCGTGATTTCCGTTCAACTTGCAGACACAAGGAGGTGCAAAATGTCAGATGCTAAAACCGAATATAGAACTAATGTCTGGGCGCAAAAGCAAAATGCCTTTTTTAATTCAGAACTTGCCAGGAAAATAACAAAAGGAATGGAGCGTTCTTCAAAGTATAAGCATCATTGGCAATCTGTAAATCTAAATGATTTTGTAGAAAAATTTACGCCCGATCCTATAATAAGTGTAGATAAGGGGAAACTTACTTTTACAAGTAAAAATGGTAAAATGGCAATAATTACTGACTTAGGTGGTACTTATTGTAGGCTAGCGGATATGACAGGAAGTAAACCTTTATATCTAGATATAAATGGTAAAGACCCCAGAAATTATACCGATTCAAAAGGTAAACAGCATGGTCGTAGCAAATCAGACCGACAGGAAATTACTCATTTCAGAATTCAAAAATGGCATGAAATGACAAAATATCTTCCTGCTTTAATTAAATAAGAGAGGTGTAAAAATGGAAAACAAAGAAATTTTTGATAATCACAAATGCAACTGTATCGCCTTCATAAATCAAAAAGGTATTCAGGAAATGGAAGAATACCAGTTTGATGAATACACAGAAAATATGTTTGTAGAGACTCTCTCATATAACGAAGCAGAAGCAATTTATATGGACATCTTTAATAAATTCAATGAAAAGTTTGATTTGTTAATCGACTTTTTTGAAGAAGAAGATTTGCCTGCCGAGAAATTATCTGAGGCTGAGAAGATCACTTCCGATTTCTTAAAAACTAAAATTACAGACGAACAAAAATGTGCTGCCGAAAAAGTATTACGTGTTATTCAAAAAGCAATCGAATGTGGTACATATGTTTGTTTTGAGTTCTAACCAATATGCAGAAAGAATATTATTGTCGTCAAAAATTTTTATTTGAAGTCTCTTGTGATGAAATTAATCTTGAAGAGCATTATGCTTCGAAGCCTGATTTTTTACAGAACTACACTGAACAAATAAATCTTTTTGACGATAACATTATTCTCCGCTCGATTGATATTTCTGAATTAGATACAAATATAGATACACTTTCTGATTTTGAAAACTTAATTTCTTGTATGAAGCATGTTCAGACTATTTATATTATTAATTCTCGTTCGCAAATTCTAAATCCAATTATTGACTCAATACAAGTAAAATCATTAAAGGCTTACATTTTCTTGTTTGAACAACATGGAAAAATCTGCAAGGTTATTTAATTCTAAGTTTGTTAGGTAAACATATTTTGTAATACGAAATTGTTAAGTTAGCATTTTGGATGTATAATTAACTATTCAGGAGTTTTGATTATATGTCCGCCGATTACAACGAAGAAGCCTATGAAAATGCCTTGATTGAACTGTTCCAGAATATGGAGTGGGAGCATGTTTATGGCCCGGACATTGATCGCGACTGGCATTCTCCGCTTTATGATTCTGTTCTTGAAGATTCAATCCGCAGACTGAACCCAAATGCGGCACCTGCTGCAATTGACGAGGCGCTTCTTAAACTCAGACACTTTGAAAATGCTGAACTAAAAAAGAAAAATTCCATTTTTATGGAATACCTGCAGAATGGTATTGAAGTAAGCTATCATCAAAATGGCGAAACTAAATCTGATATCATCTACATTGCTGATTTTAATAATCCTTCGAACAATTCTTTTATCGTTGCAAATCAGTGGACATTTATAGAAAACTCAAACAAGCGACCAGATATTCTGCTTTTCTTGAACGGACTTCCAATCTGTCTTTTTGAATTGAAATCTCCAAGCCGTGAGCAGACTGACGCAAGTGAAGCTTATACTCAGATTCGCAATTACATGCAGGAAATTCCTTCCATGTTCATTTACAACTGTATCTGCGTAATGAGCGACCAGCTTACGAGTAAGGCGGGAACCATCACAAGTGGTGAAGACCGCTTTATGGAATGGAAGACAAAAGACGGCAACCTGGAATCCAAGGCCTTTGCAGATTTTACAACTTTCTTTGAAGGCATTTTTCAGAAAGCCCGCCTGCTGGACATCATCAAAAACTTTATTTGTTTTAATAATGACGGAATTAATTCCTATAAGATTCTTGCGGGTTATCATCAATATTTTGCAGTTCGTAAGGCTGTAGAACGCACAAAGCTTGCAGTAAGCGGTGATGGTAAAATCGGTGTCTTCTGGCATACTCAGGGGTCCGGAAAATCGCTTTCTATGGTTTTCTATGCTCACCTTTTGCAGCAGGCAATTGATTCTCCGACAATCGTTGTTATTACAGACCGTAATGATCTTGATAATCAGCTTTATGGTCAGTTCTGTAATTGTAAAGATTTCTTACGTCAGGAACCTGTTCAGGCAGAAAGCCGCGAACATTTAAAACAGCTTCTTGAAGGACGCAAGGCAAACGGAATCATCTTTACTACAATGCAGAAGTTCGAGGAAAGTGATGAACCACTCAGCGACAGAAAAAATATCATTGTAATGGCAGATGAAGCCCACCGTGGACAATATGGACTTACAGAAAAGATCAAGACTGTAAAAGATAAAGATGGAAATGTTTTACTAGACGAAAATGGAAATGCGATTGTAAAGACCGTGTCAGGTACCGCCCGCATAATCCGTGACAGCCTTCCAAATGCAAGTTATATTGGTTTTACAGGCACTCCAATTTCACGCGAAGACCGCAGCACAATCGAAGTATTCGGTGACTACATTGATGTTTATGATATGACTCAGGCAGTTGAAGATGGAGCAACCCGCCCTGTTTATTACGAAAGCCGTGTTATCAAACTCAAGCTTGATGATAAAGTTCTTGCCCAGATTGATGCAGAATACTCAGCCCTTGCTAATAATGCTGATGAAGAAGTAATCGAAAAGAGTAAGCACGAACTTGGCAAGATGGAAGAAATCCTCGGCCACGAAAGAACAATCAACTCTCTTGTTGATGATATTCTTAATCACTACGAAAATGAACGCCAGTATTTGTATACCGGTAAAGCAATGATTGTTGCCTATAACCGTTCTATTGCGATGAAGATATTTAATCGTATTCTGGAGCTACGGCCATCCTGGGCGGGAACAACTTCACAGGTTACAGTCGGCTCAAAACAGATTACAGTCCCTGGTGATGACGCTCGAATTGCTGTTGTAATGACAGAAAGCAACAAAGATCCGGAAGAATGGCGTGCAATAATCGGAAACAAACACCGCAAGCAGGAACTTGCAACACGCTTCAAAGATAATGACAGCCCGCTCAAAATTGCAATCGTTGTTGATATGTGGCTTACAGGATTTGATGTTCCTTCTCTTGCTACAATGTATGTTTATAAGCCAATGGAAAGCTACAATCTTATGCAGGCAATTGCCCGCGTAAACCGAGTTTTCAAGGATAAGGAAGGAGGTCTTGTTGTAGACTACGTTGGAATAGCAAGTGCCCTCAAGCAAGCCATGAATGATTATACCGTCCGCGACCGTCAAAATTACGGTGAAATGGATGTTGCAAAACGAGCCTTCCCTAAGTTTCAGGAAAAACTCGAAATCTGCCGAAACCTTTTCTTTGGTTATGATTACACTCCATTCTACGAAGGCTCAGATTTGCAGCGCGGTATGACAATCAGTGGAGCTGTAAACTTTATTGTTGCTCCTAATAAAGAGAACGAGAAACAGGCATTTATAAAAGAAGCCTTAATGCTCAAACAAGCCCTTTCTCTTTGTTCATCTATGGTAAAAGAGCACATGAGACTTGAAGCCGCTTTCTTTGAATCTGTTCGCGTTCTTGTTATGCGTATCTTGTACAATCCATCTGGCAAAAAATTCTCCCTCAAAGAAATCAACGACCGCATAAATGAACTTCTCAAACAGTCTGTAAAATCCGATGGCGTTATAAATCTTTTCTCTGATGTCGGTGAAAAAGTAAATCTCTTTGATCCGACCTTCCTTGAAAATATTTCAAAGATGAAAGAAAAGAACCTCGCCGTAGAAATGCTCAAGAAGTTGATTGATGAACAGGTAAAAGTTTACAAACGTACAAACCTTGTAAAATCAGAAGCTTTTAGTGAACTTATCCAGCAAACCTTGAACCGATACTTGAACGGAATGCTTACAAACGAAGAAGTAATTCAGGAACTCTTGAAGCTCGCAAAAGAAATGCTGCACGCGAGTGAGGAAGGAAACAAACTCGGCCTCACAGACGAAGAGCTGGCCTTCTATGATGCCCTTACAAAACCAGAGGCCGTAAAAGATTTCTATTCAAACGAAGACCTTGTTGCTCTTACAAAAGAACTAACAGAAACTCTCCGCAAGAATAAAACAATCGACTGGCAGAAAAAAGAATCAGCCAGAGCCAAGATGAGAATGATAGTTAAGAAACTTCTAAAGAAATATAAATATCCGCCAGAAGGACAGGAAGATGCTTTGAAAACTGTAATCAGTCAGTGCGAACTTTGGACCGATAATGTTGCTGATTATAAAGATACAGTTTCATATTCTATAAATGATGACTATGGAACATTGAAAGTTGCTGAACCAAATTCTAGCTTCGGAAAATAAATCGCAATAATAAACTAATGGTTTAATGACTTTTTCAAATGCAGTTTTTATAGTGAAAAGATGGAATAAGGAATTGTGATGGAAAACAAAATCAAAGTATTTGATAATAAAAATGTCCGTACTGTCTGGAATGAAGAGGAAGAAGACTGGTATTTTTCGGTTGTGGATGTAATTGAAATTCTAACTGAATCTGATAGACCTAGAAAATATTGGAATGACTTAAAGAAAAAACTCACTTTAGAAGGAAGTCAGTTGTCCGAAGAAATCGGACAACTGAAATTACCTGCTGCTGATGGTAAAAATTATTCTACTGATGTGCTATCCACAAAAAACGTTCTCCGCCTCGTTCAATCAATCCCATCTCCAAAAGCAGAACCATTCAAAGTTTGGCTTGCACAGGTAGGTGCTGACCGTTTGGATGAAATTGCTGATCCTGAAAAAGCTATTATGCGTGGTGCAGATTTTTATCGAGCAAAAGGCTATACCGAAGGCTGGATCAATCAGCGTTTACAGACAATCGAAATGCGAAAAGAGCTTACAGACGAATGGAAAGCCCGTGGAATCGAAAAAGAAAAGGATTATGCAATTCTTACAAATGAAATGACAAAAGCCTGGAGCGGTCTTTCTGTAAAAGAATATAAACAGAAGAAGGGCCTCAAAAAAGAAAATCTTCGCGACAACATGACCAATATCGAGCTGGTTTTGAACATGCTTGCCGAAGTTACTGCAACAACCATTTCAAAACAGGAAAAGCCGGAAGGTTTTGAAGAAAACAAAAAAGTAGCCGTCCGAGGCGGAAAAGTTGCAAACTCTGCACGAGAAAATTATGAAAAAGAAACCGGACAGAAAGCAATTTCATCACTAAATGCAAAAGATAAACCGGCTCTTGAGATTGGAAATAATAAAGAAGATAAGCGCTAGTTTTTTCTCATAAAATATGCAGATTCTTCAGCGATAAGTGTCAAAAAAATGAAGTTATCGCTGAAGAATCACATAATTTTTATATTTTTATTAGCAAAGTATGTTTATGTCACGAAAACTGTATAATTTTCGGGACATAATAATTTTTACATCTTTAAACTAACAGTTTATATTTTTACCAATTCAATTATGTTATTCTTTTTAAAAGGAGTAACTTATGAGTGGTGGCAGTTTAGATTATTTTTATTCAAGAATAGATGAACCTGTTCAAATAATTTCAGAAAAAATCAAATGGGGAAAGAAAATATGGTCCTTAAAAACGCTTAGAAAATTCAAAATGGCAATAAAATATTTGAAGATTGCACAAATATATACCAAACGAATAGAATGGCTTCTAAGTGGTGATGATGGAGAAGATTCCTTTCACGAAAGATTAAGAGAGGAACTAGAAGACTATAAGAAAAATTATGAAGAGATTGAACCTCAGCTAAAAAAATGCTCTCTTTGTCAAAACTTCAATGGTAATGAATGTGATTATAGATGGAGAATGAATTCATATTATTTTGATCATCCTGAATGGGAAAAAATGGATAGAAAAGCTTTCAAAAAAAGACTAACTGACGCCTCTGATTGTTATGATTTTGAAGAAATCCAAGACGAAGATTTGTAACTATTAAACAAATGAAAAAATTTATTACAGACAAAAACAGATAAAATAGTAAAATCAGGAAATACAATACTTAATCCTTGTTTTATCCGTCTAAAAGTACTATATTTGTAGTAATCCTACAAATACGAGGTATTTATGCTTTTAGAAATGAGATTTAGTAACTTCTTTTCTATCAAAGATGAAGTTTGCATCGATTTTAAGGCTGGTAATATCAATACAGCTGGAGCAAAAGAATTATCAGATAATATCTTCTCTTTTAATAATGAAACACTCATAAAGGTTCAGGGGCTCTTTGGACCTAATGCTTCTGGTAAGTCGAGTATTATAAAAGCAGCTCAGTTTTGTAAAAAATTAATACTTGAATCAGCACAGTATAACGAAGGAGCTGCTTTTGATTATCAGCCGTTTAAGTTTGACGACTACACTGTAAAACCAAGCTCATTCTTTATTGATTTTGTAGCAGGCGGAATTGAATACGAATACTCTTTTACTTTTATTAAGCATGAGATTCTTACAGAAGAGTTATATTATTATCCTGGAAAAAGAAGAGCAAAAGTTTTTACCAGAAATGAAACTGCAGGTTCTTCAAAATCAGAAATTTATAGTTTCGGTGAAGGCCAATTCGTAAAACCTCTTGATGTTGCCCAAAGTACGGGAAAACAAACTCTGTTTATAAGCAGGGCAAGTCAGATGGATAGAGAACTTGCTAAAAAAATCTATAATTATTTTAGAACTCAGCTTCTTATTGGACTCCCTAAACTTTCAGAGCAGGACACCGTTGAACTGTTTAATCAAAACAAAGAATTAATACTTCAGGCTCTGAAAATGGCAGATAGTGATATTGTTGATGTTTTCCCTCTCAAACTTGGAGATTTAATCAACTTTCATACCACTCATAAAAGACAATCAGACATTTCATTCCTTCTTGAAGGTGAAGAATCAGCAGGAACAATTCAAATCTTCAGTCTTCTGCTTATTCTTCTCGATGTCTGCAAAAATGGGAAGACATTTATTCTCGATGAATTTGATGCCAGCCTTCACACAGAGCTTGCACAGTTCATACTTGATATGGTAAATGCATCAAAATCAGCTCAATTCCTTTTCACAAGCCATAACACAAATCTGCTGGATATCAAAAAAATGAGAAGGGATCAGATTCTTTTTACAAACAAAAAAGAAGATGGTTCCACAGAAGTTTATTCTCTTTTTGATTTCAAAGATTTCAGGGAAAACATGGATGTGGAAAAATGTTATCTCCAGGGAAGATTTGATGCTGTTCCTTACATTAATTCTTCTATTAGTATTATTAAAAATCTTTTGGGAGAATAAGTCCTAACTACTAAACAAAGTTTAAATCTTTTATTTGTGCATATTTTCTTAATAGGATAAATAATCATACGAACTTATTAATTTTGTCCCTAAAATTGTATATTTTTGGGAACATAAAACTTTCATCTTTAAACTAACAGTTTATATCTTTAATTTTTCAATCAAATTACAATTTCTGTATGAAAAAGAATAATCTGCAAGAACATCACGAAGAAACTTTTGGAAAAGATGAAAGTTATGAAACGTTTGTAAATGGAATAAAATCAATGGCAGAAGGCATTATGCAGCTCAGTTTACAGGCTGTTCAAATTTATACTCCAATCGTAAATCGAATAATTTCTGATACAAGTGCTACTCAACACGAAGTTGAATACTTAATGGATTTTATGCTCTCCCTTTGCTATACAGAAGAGTTTACAAATCTATTTAAAAAACTCTGTAGAGGGATCTTTCCCAGATTTCCTGATACAGTTTATTGCTATGCAAAATATTATTTTGAAGAATATGAAGATGATTTTGAAAATCTTGATATCAATGAAAAATTCTTGAGAGACAATAAGTTTATATAGCTTTTTCTCAATTTACATCGATAACTTTATGCATAACCAATAATATGTTATAAATTTTTATGGAGGATGATATGGGCATTTATTTAAATCCTGGAAATGAACTTTTTGCACAAATTTCAAAGAATGAAATATATGTTGATAAGTCAGGTATGATTCCAGCCCTTATAGAAGTATTTGAACGATGGAATCAGTATGTATGTGTCAGTCGTCCCCGCCGTTTTGGCAAAACAGTAATTGGAAATTTGCTTTGTGCTTATTTTTCTAAAGGCTGTAATTCAAAAGAACTTTTTAAGAATTCTATTGGAAGTAAAGATCCTGTCTTTGAAAAATATCTTAATAAAGTTAATGTAATCAAAATTGATTTAAATGCGGAATATCAAAATATTGAAGATAGAGAAAATTTTATTAGTATTATTTGTAAACGAATTAATAAAGAACTAGCAAATGAATTTCCAGAATGTAAAATCGATATAGCAGATGATTTACCATACAATTTAATTTATATTTACACTCAAACAAAAGAAAAATTTGCAATAATTATTGATGAATACGACATTTTAGTTCGCGAAGTTGTTTCTGGAAATATTAGTGATGAGTTGTTCAACAAATATCTTGCATTTTTAAATGGATTATTCAAAAATTCGACTTTACAGCCTGCAATTACTCTTGCTTATCTAACAGGAATTCTTCCTATTATTCGAGAGAAGATTCAGTCAAAATTAAATAACTTTACTGAATACACAATGCTGGGATCGAATGGACTTGCTCCATATATTGGATTTACTGCAGAAGAAACTAAAGCGATTTGCGATAAAAATAATTTTAATTATGAAGAATGCAAACGCTGGTACGATGGATATAAACTTGAAAATGTTGAATTATACAATCCTCTTTCTGTACTTGAGTCTATAAGAAATAAAAAAATACAAAGCTATTGGGGACAGACCTCAACTTATGAAGTAATTTCTGATTATATTGGCATGAACTTTGATGGTACTAAAGATGAAGTTATAAAGATGATTTCTGGCGCCTACATTGATGTTAATGTCACTTCTTATAAAAATACAATGACCGGTTTTAAAACAAGGGATGATGTTTTTACATATCTAATTCATCTTGGCTATCTTGCATATAATTCAAAAAAAGAACAATGCTATATTCCTAACAGGGAAGTTCAAGTTGAATGGATAAATGCATTAAAGATTTGTGCTGATTATTCAACAACAAATAAAATCATAGAAGCATCAAAACAACTTTTAGAAGAGACCTTTAACGGTAATGAAGATGCTGTCGCAAAAAGCTTAGATGAAAGCCATATACATGTAACTAGCAATCGTTCTTACAACAATGAAGACGCTTTACATTGTGCAATTTATCTTTCGTATATTTATGCGTTAAATAAATATAATGCATATCGTGAAATTCCTGCTGGGAAAGGAATTGCAGATATGACTTATGTTCCAGTTTTACCTGATTTACCGGCTTTAATTTTTGAGTTAAAGCATAACGAAATTGCCGAAACTGCATTAAATCAAATAAAAGAAAAAAAATATTATGACTCTTTATCAAATTACTCCGGAAATTTGATATTTATTGGTATTAATTATGATGAGAAAACTAAAACTCACTCATGCAAAATTGAAAGATTTATAAAGGAATAATAATTTAATAACAAACTTTCCTGGCAGATGACATCAAATACCATACGAGACGACAGCAGACGACAAGGAAACGACATCCTTATAAGTAGTTTATAAACTCTGAGAACATCTCTCCCGCAAATCCAAACTCCCGTTCTCCAAACAGCACCAGCGTAATTTCATCAAAATCATTCTGATGCAGTTTCATCGTCTCAATTGCTACCCTAATAGCATCTCGCTGAGGGTAACCATAAACACCGGCAGAAATCAAAGGAAATGCAATTGTCTTAAGGTCTTTTTCTTTTGCAAGATTCAAAGAATTTTCATAGCAGGAAGTAAGAAGTGACTCGACCTCTGCTGGTGAATGTTCAAAGTAAATCGGCCCAACAGTGTGAATTACAAATCTGGCAGGTAAATTATATCCCTTTGTGATTTTAGCTTCGCCAGTTCTGCAGCCATGGAGTGTACGACATTCAGTGAGGAGCTCAGGACCTGCAGCATAATGAATTGCACCATCAACACCACCGCCACCAAGAAGACTGGAATTTGCAGCATTTACGATTGCGTCACAAGCCAAAGTTGTGATGTCACCTTTGATAATTTTGATTTTTCCCATATTGGAGCTGATCGGACTTGAACCGACTACCTTTTGAATGCCATTCAAACGCTCTAGCCAGGTGAGCTACAGCCCCGATGATTATATTATACCACATTTATAGGGTATATTTGCACTTTTTATAAATAACAAAAGTGCAAAAAATGCACCAGATACATACTTAAAAAGTGCAAACTTCATCTTTAAAAATGTCCCCACCGTGGCGACCACTAAACAAAGCAAATCTATTATAGTTTAGACATCACAGCGGGTTGGAGCACTGGTTGTGGCTCACGAGCCTCATAAGCTTGACGTCGGGGAAGTTCGATTCTTCCACCCGCTATAGATTTTTTTATTTCAAAATGGTACTTTCATTTTCATAAGGAGATTAGGTATTCACAAATTGCATTTTAAGAAGACAAAAGAGTCTTATTGAAAACTATCCTTCATTACAAAACATTTTAGCCAAAAAAAATGAAACTTTTCAGGAACGGCTTATGCATCTAATCTGGAATAAAGGTCTTTCTGAAATCCAGATTTACAAAACTGCAAATATCGACCGCAGATTGTTTTCTAAAATCCGTTCCGATGCAAATTATCATCCGCAAAAACAAACAATACTTTCTTTGATTATTGCATTACATCTTAATTTGGTGGAAGCAGAAGACTTGTTATCAAGAGCGGGTTTCGCTTTTTCACCAGTAAACACTATAGATTCTATTTATCAATTCTGCATTGAAAATAATATCTATGATTTTCGAATAATTGATGAATTAGTTTACGAGCAGACTGAATTATCTAATCTTTATACAGCTGAAACTTCTTACTGATGGAATGCGCAACATCATCCTGCAGAGGCTTAAACCAGATTCCGACGGTGCAACGGCCTTCGCCATTTTCGTCTACCCATTCAGGAGTAAGCTCTGTAAGGCAGGCATCGTTTATCATTCCAAAATCCTGGTTTTCAACCAGTCCAAGATTCAGAGCCATTTCACGAGCTTGCAGTAATTTATTAAGATTTTTTGCTTCACAGATTGTCTTTGTAATGCGTCCGTTCAAATAGTCGTCATAGATTTCGCGATCCAGGTCAAAAGATGCGTGAACACGCCCATTTTCTTCTTTAAGATTTCTTTTGATAAGCCATATCCAGTATCCCTCTGCACAATGAGCAACCATTGCCCCAAGCTTTCCTGCAGATAAATGTAAATCTTTTCTGATGATAAATAATCTTCGCATTCCCATAAAACTGTTTTCCTTTTCAACTGGTAACAAATTTTGACCGGTTCATATTCCAAGCTCTTTCCTGATTTCTTTCATCGCCTTTTCAAAATCCTGAACTCGCCCTTCTTCAATATCTGCCAGCCCTTCAAGCAAGTGATTTACTAGAGTTCTGTAAGTTTGATATTCAGGAGTATTTTCGCGCACCTGCAAATCGGACAAATCAACCTGCTTCAATACATACAAATCTTCAACATGACATTTATACAGTTTAGAAAGGATGTCAAAGTTTTCAATACACGGAATATTCTTGCACTTTTCATTTTCCCAGGCATATATAGCGACAGGAGTCTCAAATCCAAAAATCTCCTGCAACTGTTTTACGCTGAATCCATTTTTGTTGCGCAAGTCTTTTAAGAGTCGTGAAGTTGCCGGTATATCAACAACAGTTCGTTTAGTAGTTTGAAGTGAATATGAATATCCCATAACTTGATTATAATGGAATCTACAGAAAGAAACAGTAAACTGTTAATTTAAAAATATGATAAGAAAATAGCGACACCAAAACGCCGCCATTGTAAAATTATTTGCTTGGAATGGGATTAGCCCATTACTGGAACTTTACGGGCTATTTTCTGAACTTCTTTAACAGGAAGTTTTAGTATGTCCGCAATTTGTTCAATAGTAAGAGCTTTTGCATCAAGCATTTTTTTAATAATATCAGCTTTACCTTCTGCTATTCCATCATTTCTGATTCTTTCAACAACATCGCACATAGTAACACCTCCTCGTTCAAAGTTACCTTCATTATACGCCTTTTCAAAAGAATCGTCACCTGTCAATGCTGAAAACATTTTTAAGGTTTCATTTGTATGCTGTAACTTTTCTTTTGATCCTTTATATTTTTGATTTAATCGTTTTGCACGAAAATATTCAGTGATGATCTTAAAATCACTTTTAAACATTGCAATTATTTTAGGATTCAAAAAAGCAATGTTGAATACATTAATTTTATAATCATTCACAAAAGGTTTTAGCTTTTCTGGAATGTTAAAACACTCGTAAAGCCTTTTTGCCTCAGACCATTTTTCATCTGTTCCGAAATACAAGACAAGAGTTGCAACTGGATATCGCTTTTTTCGATTCTTATCCAGAAGCTGTTGCTTGTAACTTGCTCCATCATAGCTAATTACCCTAAGAGGCATATCCGAATCTTGCGTAGTTTGATTTTCAATACCTAAGATAGAAATACGAATTTCCCCATTTTTCCAAATCTTTGAAACATCACGTTCCTGCTCATGAATCTTACCATCGGACTTGAACATGCTTTTTGTAGTATCAGCTTCCAATTCATTTTCATTGATAAGTCTTTCTCCCTTGAACAATAGAACATTTACAATATCCGCAAATACATCATTCAACGCTTCCAGATTCTTTTCTGTTATATCTTTTTCTGCCATACCAAAACTATAAACGAGTCTGTAAAGAAAAAACAATAAACCATTAGTTTAAAAACTGAACATCATTGTAATTAAAAAACACAGTGAAGTAGAGTGTAGTAAAACTACACTGCACTTCACTACAAACTTCACAACTAATAAAGTATTCCCTATATAACAATCTCCGGGCAGCTTGCCCGAAGGCCGCAGGTGGTTCTGCCACTAAAAAATGTTCCCCATTGTGACGGCCACTAAGGAAATCAAGTCTGTTATGGTTTAGATATCACTGAATGGTGGAGCACTGTTTATAGTTCACTAGCTACATTGGTCGCCTCACTTTACTTAGAAAAATTCCAAGTTCGTAGTTGTATCTGTATGAATTACTTTTGCTGATTAATTTTTAGTTGTGAGTTTTCAAACATTTCTTTCAAAAATTGATATTGTCATTAATACATCAATGTTTGTTTTTTAAGTTTTTTCATGACAGCCTCCTGTGTCATACAGGTATATACAACACAGGAGATTATCAGAAAGTGATAGTTAAGAATTATTTTTTATCGATGGTTTTTAAGATGCTTAAAACATAGTCATCATTTTTTCTTGAAGGGTGATATGCATCGATGTAAATCATTCCATCTTTTTCATATTTATCAGCACTCCATTTACCAGATGTTCTGTGAATTGGTTTTACTTTTATACCTAGTACTTCTTTAAAATAAGGAAAAGTATTCCCAAAAATAATGATATTTGGTTTATATATAGTTCTTTGCTCTTTTAGAATATCTTCCCAGTCTGTATAAAGACTCTCTAACTTGTTAGAAGGAGTACTTGTTTCACCAGGAAATTTACTCATGTTTATAAAAGCAATTTGTTTAATAGTGTTATGTATTTCTTCAGGAGATAAATCTCTTTGTTTTTTTTCTTTTATTATTCTGAATATTAAATGTAACTGTTGAAATAGTTCTGTAAAATGGTTTGTTATGGGCATTTACTTCTTCCCAAAAGTTATCTTTATTAAACCAGTCAGGAAATGATTCTAAGCCGTTATTTTTTGGTTTTCCTGTTTCCGTAAAATCACCATACGGTTCTTTTAATATCCACATTATTCTTGGGCTAGATTTTAAATAAGCATGAATATCTGCTACTCCATCATATATAGGTTTTAATTTTGGATTATCCTTTTTTTTACAACTTTTTATTTTGCTATGTATATACGCCTGTTGTTTTTTCAGCTCTTCTTCTTTCATATCTTACCTTTCTAATTCATTGTAATACTGTTTCATTTTTTTATCCACTATCACCCAATAATAGTACAGCATGCTATAATATTCTTGAGCAAACCAGTTATGATAATGTGTGAGAAGTAACACTTTAACGTGATGTAGATTTATTGCGAACTTATTTCCAGGCGCCTTTAGAGTATGCTGCGGCCTTCCATTTCAATCCCCATGATAAAATACCGCATTTATAATTTGTATTGCATAAAGTTCTGGTTATGAACAAAGCCGTAGTCTGTGTAGAGTTTGACTCCTAAATCCGAAGCGGTAATTTGAACTGTACCACAGCCATAAGCTCTGGCTTCTTCTATAACGCGGTGGAGAAGTTCTCTGGCAATTCCTTTTCGGCGGTAATCAGGATTTGTAAACATACTCGAAAGAAGTCCTATCCTTCCAGAGGGGCAACCGAAGTAGGGTGGCTTTTCAACAAAAGACATTCCGCTGGTTCCAATAATTTTTTCTCCATCCAGGGCCAG
>JAEEGH010012434.1_pt1 | contig 19100 bp, 16 predicted proteins | sample 9134181 | NCBI WGS metagenome assembly JAEEGH01 (sample SAMN16246544, study PRJNA631951) | gut metagenome | biome: gut microbiome; feature: rumen; material: DP-attached | host: Bos | place: Iran: Karaj | collected 2018-10 | reverse complement strand
CCGATGAGGCCGGTGGCCAGGGCGATGAGGGTGGTCTTCTTGTAACCGACCTTCAGCAGCATCTTGCCGGCGGGAATGCCCATGAACAGGTAGGCGGCGAAGTTCATCAGGTTACCGGCCATGCGGGACCACTCGAACTTGTTGCCCCAGATGGTGCCGAACGGAGCAGCCATGTTGGTCACGAAGGAGATCATCGCAAAGATGAAGCACATCGTGATGATGGCTATCAGATTGGTGTTTTTCTTGGTTTCAGTCATGTTGTCTTGTGTTTTATTGTTAAATAATTATAGTCGGTCGGTTAAAAATCTCTCAAATATAGAAAATTTTTCGCAACTTTGTATACGACTAAGACAACACAACAAAACAATTGTACATATGAAAAAATTACTGATCATGCTGGGCGCCGCAGTCCTCCTCGCGGCCTGCGGCCAGCAGAAGAACCTTACGGCTTCAGGCCTTAATCCCATGGATTTCAAAGACACCTACAACGGCATGCCCACAGCCCTGTACACGATGACCAATGCGAATGGCATGGAGGTTTGCGTCACCAACTTCGGCGGCCGTATCGTCTCTATCCTGGTGCCCGACAAGTTCGGGAAGATGCAGGATGTCGTCCTGGGCTTCGACAAGGTCTCCGACTACTTCCCGGAGAATAACCAGACGGACTTCGGCGCCGCCATCGGCCGGTATGCGAACCGCATCAACCAGGGCAGGTTCACGCTGGACGGTGTGGAGTACCAGCTCCCGCAGAACAACTTCGGCCACTGCCTCCACGGCGGCCCTACCGGCTGGCAGTACCAGGTGTATGAGTGCGTCGAGGCCGACGCGAAGCACGTGAAACTCCTCCGCGTCTCCCCCGACGGCGACAACAATTTCCCGGGCGAGGTGAAAGCCTATGTGACCTACACGCTTACCGACAGCAACAAGCTGGAGATTGCCTATGAAGCCACGACCACGGCTCCGACCGTCATCAACATGACGAATCACTCTTACTTCAATCTCTCCGGCGATCCGAACCACAGCATCGTCCAGGACATCATCTGCGTCAACGCCTACAACTACACCCCGGTGGACAGCACTTACATGACCACGGGGGAAATCGTCCCTGTCAAGAATACACCCTTTGATTTTACCACGCCGACGCTCATCTATTCCTATATCGATGCCAAACATGAACAAATCAAGAACGGCAACGGCTACGACCACAACTGGGTTCTGAACACGAAAGGAGATCTGTCCAAAATGGCCGCGCTGCTCTATTCTCCCGTTTCTGGTATCTCCATGATGGTCTATACCGATGAACCCGGCATCCAGGTCTATTCCGGCAACTTCCTGGACGGCACTGTCACCGGAAAGAAGGGTATCACCTATAAGCAGCGTTCGGGCATCTGCCTCGAGACCCAAAAGTATCCGGACACGCCGAACAAGCCCGATTGGCCATCAGCGGTCCTCCGTCCGGGTGAGACCTATCAGAGTCACACCACCTTCGCTTTCAGCGTGAGAAATAATTGAAAGGAAATGCCCGGCTAAGACCGGGCATTTCTTTAGTCTTTCCAAGCCGCGGAAACGACGGACTTGGCGGGCACCGTGATCGTGACCGTATGGGCACCAGACACAAACACGAACTGTTCAGCGGTCGCCCCCTCGTTCAGGAATAGTACCCCGTAGGACATGTCCGGGTTGCGGAAGGCCAGGTAGGTCACGTTCGCTGCGGTGCGCCCTGTCGTGCCGATCCGGACTGCGCCGGGCTTGATGACGACGGATGGGTGGATGACGTCATACCAATGGGACTTGCGGTCCACGGTCTTGAGGGCATAGGATTTCGGGTCGATGGACACGGCGCCGTAGCAGGTGCTGCAGCCGCCCGGACGGTAGGGCTTGCCCTCGTTGTCCAGCATCATGTTCCAAAGGGTGATGCCCTTCCCCCATCGCTTCAGGGTGCCCAGCACAATCTCGCGGAAATCCTCGCAGAGCTGCGCGCCAAAGCCCTTTTCTTTATAATTCCAGGTGCCGATGGACGCCTCTGTGAACCAGATGCCCTTCTCGGGGGCGGCCTGGTGGATCTTGTCCAGCTCGGAAACACTCCCGCTGTAGTTGTGCCAGGCGGAGCCGGCCGCATACTGGGCTGCCTCCGCGTCCGCGTAGATTCTCAGTGGATAGCTTTTCTGGTCGGCCTTGTCATCATAATTGTAATTGTGGTCAAAGAGCAGGATCTCCGTCTTCAAGCCGGCCTTCTCGAAAGCCGGGCCGACGACTTTCAGGAAGTCGCGTTGGTCTTCCCAGGGCATGTACAAGGACATGGAGTTGCCGCGGTTCAGGGGTTCGTTCTGGAGCGTCACGTACTTGACCTTGTACCCCCGCTTCTGCATCTCCTGGATCCACTTCACGAAGTAATCGGCATAATCCGCATAATACTTTGGATTCAGGCGGCCGGAGGTCCAGCCAGGTATCGGGGAACCATCAGCTAACTTCATCCAAATTGGACAGCTCCACGGGGAACCGATGATCTGCACGTTCGGGTTGATCTTATAGATCTCGTCCAAGATTGGGAATAGGAACTGCTTCTCGCTTTCGTGGACGGCGAAGTTCGCCATCCCCTCCTTGTCGCACCAAGTGTACTCGCTCATCGAGAAGTCGGACCCGCCGATGCAGACACGAATCAGCGAAGAACCTGCGCCGGCCGTGGGGCTGAAAAGTTCCGTCAGGAGTTTCGTTCTGTCTTCCTGGCTCATTCTCAGGAGGTTGTAGCAGGATGCCTGGGTAACGGCAAGGCCGAATCCGTCTACCGTCTGGAAAGTCTCGTCCGTGAAGCGAACCGCGTTGGGTGACTGCGGGGAGGACTGGTCGAATTTAACAGTCGACTTCGCGAAATCGCGAGACTTATCGAACGTCGTGGTCCACAGGGTCGCACCCTCCGTTCCGACCTCTCCGGAATCCGGCGTTGGATCAGGTTCATTACCCCCGCAAGCACAGGCGCAGATGACAAGCATGCCCATCAGCGAGCAAAGCAATATCCTTTTCATATTATCTTGAAATACAAGTGATTTCGGGCAAAGTCGAAAATCTAAAAACTTTTAAATTAAAAGTAAAATATTTTATTTTGCTTAAAAACCGTAATTAGTTTGGTAAATTCGGTAAAAGGTTATACCTTTGCCATGGACATGGAATGCAAGTTCATGTCTATTTGTTAAGTTCGTTTTATATACCGGCCGGGTCTCTTGGGGAGGAGACCCGGCCAATCTTTTATCTATGATCGACTTATACTAGAAACGGAATGCGAAGCCTGCGGAGCCGTACGGAAGATGCAGGTATTTCGTGGGATAAGCGTAGTAGCCTTCCAACAAGATGGCAAAAGAATCGCTGAAATTCAGGCGAAAACCTCCGAAACCGGCGTAGCTGAATACCAGATGGTTCTGGGACGAATCGAAACGTTGTATCGCAATGCCTGCGAGTCCCCCGAAATGCAACTCCACGACCTGGCCCAAATTAAAGCCCAACATCAAGCGCGGTGCGACAGAGAGGTCCGTCTTTTTTACGTCTGTCACGCCACCATGACGAAGATCTGCACCCAACTGGAGGCCACCATACAGATGGGCTGCTCCCAGGTTCGCCATCGCGATATTGCCGGAGACAATGGCTCCGATACCAGGGCCATAACCGCCCTGTACCGTGATCAGTTTAGTGCCGGGTTTATCCGGTTCAGCGGCAGAGACCGGATTCAGGGACAGGAAAAGAGTTGCCGCAAGGGCGGCAAGGAAAGACAATGTCTTATTCATCGGAATTAGGTTTAGTTTTGGATTTCCATTCAGAAAGCTTCAAGAAATTTCCCTTCGCATAAAGCGTGACGACATCATGGGAAGAATTATTAAAGACTGTTATCTGTTGCGTATACTTGCTGGCTCGGGAGGGCTTGAAATAGACGGAAAGCGTATCACGACCGCCAGGAGGAAGCGGTTCGGTAGAATGACGGATCGTTACACAAGGGCAATGGCCGACCACCTGATTAACAATCAGCGGAGTCGAACCCGTATTCTCATAGGCAAATCGATATACGTAGGTAGAATCCTTCCGATAAAGCACATCACCATAATCAATGCGCTTGCTCTCGAAACGAATCTCTGGTCCATTATCAGACGCATTCCCGTCCTGCGTCTGCGCACCGGAGACGAAGGATAACAACAGGAAGAAGATCACTGAGAGATAGTACACTACAAGTCGCATAGTGCAAATATAGAAAGAATAAACAACAAAAAAAAGGGTGCAGTCCAAGACTGCACCCTCATCAGGGATGGAATCGATTAACCAATCGTGGAGTTAACCGGAACCGTGATCGGCTCATCGGTAGTGATGAAGCCCCAACCGTACTGGACCGTGACCGGAACAAAGAGGTTGAACTCCTTGACAGCGGTACCGTTGTTACGATAGGTCAGGAAGCCATAGCCACCGTCATCAATCGCATTGATGTAATCACCAATGGTGATGACATTGCCGTCTTCATCCTTCATAACAGTACCATCAGGATTGCGCATTTCCGCATCCGGATTGACGTTAGAAAGCAACTCCTGCTTATACATCTTCTTCAGAAGAATGGTGGTAGGAACTTCACCGTCAACAACACCAGGGAGGTCGCACTTGATATCTTCTTCCTTAATGTCGACAAAGAAGATTCCATAGTAATCCCAATAGTTGTAGTACTGGTCACCTTCATTCATACCGAACTCACGATAGCCAGAAGGATAGTTATCATCAAGTCTCCAATCGTGAGGAGCAATGAGATCCTTGAGGGTAATGAAGGAGCCCTCCTGACCGAAGTCGACAGCATCCGTAAATTCACCCTTGGAACGGTCAGTAACCTTCACCGGCTGGATGTAATTGGCGCGGAAGTGATCGAGCCACTGGCCATCCGGATCAGAGAGCGGAGCGCTCTGCCACAAGAGATTCACCTCAAAGCCTTCGTCACCGCAGATCATACCAGTAGCACCCAGAAGCACGAAGAGTTCATCGGTATTCAGGAGCTTCTTGGCAAGATGGTTCGGATCCTCATCCTTCACAAGAACAACCACGTTCGGGGTCTTGTCCTTCTCGTCAGCATTGTTGCAGATGTAAGCAATCTCGACAGGTTCAGCTTCCTCATCATCAGCAAGCTTGGCAAGCAGGATGGTATTCTTACCGGTGACATCGAACTCGGTACCATTGACATCGGTACGGGTGCCTTCACCATCTTCGATGGAGAAGATCACGTCATAATCGCCAATCTTGGTAACAATCTCCTCGCCATCGGCGTTAACCGCCATATCATCGCAGAAGAAGTACTTGATGTTGGAAACCTCAAGACCCTCCATGCCGATACCGGTCAGATCGATCACGCCATCAGCCTTCTTCGTAACGAACGCAGCATTGATGTTGTTGTGGAACACGCACTTGCTGTTGTCGGTTTCGCCAAGGCCAGGCGTAGCAACATTGTAACGGGAGTAGGTGAGCTCAAGATCCCAGTAGTTCGTAATGTACTTCGTATAAGGAATCTTGTAAGCCTGGATGACAGCCGGGAGAGCGGAAAGCTTCACCGTGATCTTGGCACCATTGTTAGGGTTCACGAAGTAAACCTCGGTGGTCAGAGGCTCACCCGGAGCCTTTTCCTCATCAACAGCGTTGTTCCAGAGCCACTCGGCAGTAGCCTTCCACTGAAGGATACCGGTCTCAGGATCGAAGGTAACCTCGAAACCAGGCTCCTCTTCCTCATCATCATCGTCATCGTCATCAGCTTCAGCGTCAGGATCCTCAGTCATGAAGTTCGGATAAACACGCTCGAAGGTCTCCTTGGTCATGTGAAGCTGCTCGTAGATGTTGACTTCCTCCGTCTTGAGGCTGTCACCATCGCAAGAGAAGGTGAATTCACCCATATCGACAGGGGCATCGAAATCCTGAGGAGCGACATAGAACTTGATGTAAGCAATCTGGGCGTTCTCCTCATCCTCGTTCACGAGGTAAGTGCGGACGACCGGAGTGAGATCCATCGCTTCGATGCTGGCGGTAATAATGTTGTTCTTCTCACCAGAAAGAGTGATCTCGTCAATAGCACCAACCTCCCAATCTTCGATGTCAACGAGTTCGAACTTCCAGTCAAGATTAAGCTTGGAAGCTTCGATAGGACGGCACTCGTCTTCAGCTTCGGCAATGACGTGCGCCTCGGTGATCGTCAGAAGATCCAGCGGCGTGTCATAAACCAGGGAAGTATCGCAGGACTCAACGTTGACAGTGTCAATGTAAACCTCGAGGTTAGGAATACCGGCCTCAGCATCCAGAGCGGAAATACCAGCGACTTCCTCGAGGGCACGACGATAGTGGTAGTCCTCGTCAGCAGGCATGGCGATGCGGAGATCATCCAGCTTCTGGGAGAAGACAGTAGCATAGTCAGAGGTGTAAGTCTCATCACCATTGGTAAGCTGCAGAGCAACGACCGAGATGGACTCATCGGTAGCAGGGGTGCCAACGACTTCGACCTCGATGAGGATCACATCCTGTTCTTCCTCATCTTTACCGATGTACTTACCGGAAACCTCGAGGCCCTCGGAAGCGGCACGGGTGCGGATGGTATAGAACGGATCATCCGGACGGATAACGAACTTAACCTCAGGATTTTCCTCCAGGAAGGAGAGGTCAGCGTTGGAAGGAATAACGTGGTACTTGGCGATAACCTTCGGAGAAACGAGCACAGAGTCTTCGCTTTCGACGGCTACTTCGTCAGCGGTGTTGTAAACTTCGTCCTCGATGGTCTGGGTCGGATACTTGAGGGTGTTGATGAGGATAGCCTCGACACCGTCGACATAGACCTCAGGGACAAACACAAGGCTACGGATGGAACCCTTGACAGCCAGGACGTCATTCTTGACCTGATCGATGAGGGCCTTGATTTCCTTAACATCCTTTTCATGAGCCTCTTTGAGAAGGTCGATGGCATTTTTCAGCTCAAGGGCCTTAGCGTCAATGTACTCCTGGACGGTCTTGCCGCCCCAGTCGCCCGTGAGGAGATCCTCGCAAACCTTGATGCGGCCCGCAAGTTCGGCCTTGACGGCGGCGAGATCAGCCAAGGTAGCATACTTCTCAAGCTCTTTCTCAACGAAAGCCTTAAGGCTAGCGTCCATTGCATCAACATAGTCCTTGATTGTCTGGCCTTCCGGGAAACCGGCGGTAAGAGCCTGCAGATTCTCAATGGCTTTGCTGAGGACCCTCTTGGTCTCATTGAAAGCAGAAGTGTCAACCTTGGTGTTCTTGAGCTCAGTGATCTGATCATTGATACCCGGGATGGTCACCTCGTTAATCTCCTTGATGGCATTCTCAGCAGCAACCATGCGCCCTTCGAGAGCTTCGATCTTGCCGTTCATGGCAGTCTCCAGATCCGCGACGGACTTGGCGACGGCGTCGATGGTCTGCTTGACCGTCTTGCCGTCCCAATCACCGGCGAGAAGATTCTCGCAAGCACTGACGCGGTCCTTCACTGCATCGATCTGACCCTGGAAATCGGCATCCTCAAGAGCCTTGATGCGAGTCTTGGCAGCATCGATCTGACCCTGGAAATCGGCATCCTCAAGAGCCTTGATGCGAGCCTTGGCAGCATCGAGGGCATCGTTGAGGTCCTTGAGAGCCTTTTCGATCTTGGCCTTGTCGACATCGTAGTCTGCCTGGTTCACTTTCTTGTTGATCTCAGCGGTGAGGTCAGCAACAGCCTTGTTGATCTTCCCGTCGAATTCGGTCTGGAGAGCGGTCTTGAGAGCATCCATCGCGTCACGAACATCCTTGATGTCCTTGTCGTGGTTGGCAGCGGTCTCAAGCGTAGCGATAGTAGCCTGCAGGGCAGCGATCTGCTGATTGGCATTCGCAATCGCGTCTGCATTCCTCTGGATGTCGACTTCGTAGTCGGTACATCCGGTCGCAAACAGGGCTACTCCGGCGAGGAGCAGCGCTGCAAGTTTGGTGAATTTAACTTTCATAAAGTTGGTATAGAATTAAGAGTTAATTGATTACTCGATGGTGCTGATGACGACACGGTTCAGGTCGTTCTCCTCGAACGGCTGGATGCGGTCACCATTGGCGACGACAGAGACGATACGGCTCTCGGCGATGCCACGCTCCACCAGGAAGTCCTTCACGGCGGCGGCACGCTGCTCGGAGAGCTTCTGGTTGATACGCTTGGTACCGGTGCCCTTGTCGGCATGGCCGGCGATGGCGATGTTCACATCCGGGTTGGCCTTGAGCCAGTCGATGTAGCGGATGAGTTTCGCGGCCTCCTCGTCGGAGATGACATAGGAGTTGATCGTGAAGAAGGTGTTCACCTGACGCATTTCGGCGGCAAGCTTCTCGGCGGCAGCCTTTTCAGCAGCAAGCTTGTCAGCGGCGGCCTTTTCGGCAGCGGCCTTTTCAGCAGCAGCCTTCTCGGCGGCGAGCTTCGCAGCCTTCTCGGCTTCGAGACGGGCCTTCTCAGCGGCGGCGGCAGCCTCCGCAGCAGCGAGCTCGGCGAGGTACTTGGCGCTCGGACGGGTGGTCTTGCCGAAGTTGATCTTCAGGCCGGCGAGGGCGTTGAACTGGAAATCGGGGTGACCGACCTTCTTGGAGTTAAACTTGTCGGAGAGGACGTTGTCGTTCACCTCGAGGGTGAGGGCGACGGCGTCGCTCAGACGGAAGTCAGCGCCCAGGCCCACGCGGGCAACCGGGGTGATCATGTTCTTCTCCCACAGGAGGGCGAAATATTCCTTCGGATTGGTCTTCGTGACCTTGGTCGCACCGTTGTTGAAGCCAAAGGCGGCGCCGCCACCGATGAACACGAACGGATTGAAGACTCGGTCATGCTTGTAGCCGAAGAGCTGGGCCAGGTTGAGGGTGAGGTCGAACGCGCCCTGGAGGTAGTTGAACTTATACACCTCAAGCGGAGAGACGACAGCACCCTTGCCCTGGAAACCGGCGGCATTGAAACGCACGCCGAGGGTGGGATTGAACTGATAACCGAGGGAGAGAGCACCAGCCGGAGAAATCAGATTCTTGAAGGCCGTCTCACCGATGGTGTAAGCGGCACCTCCCTGAATCTGCCCGTACCAGTGCGGATTGAACTCCACGCTGGGATCAGACTTGCTCTGCTGCGCAAATGCAACCTGTGCACCCAGCGCAACGGCGAGAATCAGAGTTAAGCTTTTCAGTTTCATATGATAAGAATTGTTGTTGTTTATTCCTATTTTAATAAATGTATTTCAGTTCCAAATCCTTCCCGCCAGCAGCCACCGCAAACTGCGTCCCGGTCTGGACACTATCTAATACGTTCGCAAAATTAAGCAGAATAATCTAATTTTCCCAACTTTTTTTAAAAATTCGCTAAAAAAAAACGAGACTCACCGATATGAAATAGGTTTTTCTTACCTTTGCACCTATAAATAGATAAATCAGACTTACGATGGCAAATTCCAACGACTTCAACGAGCAGGAACGCGGCCGCCGGGAATCCCTGGCAAAACTCCGCGAACTGGGCATCAATCCATATCCCGCCCCCCTGTATCCGGTGGATACGACCACCGCGGAAATCGCGGCAGGCTACGACCCCGAAAAGGGTAATTTCACGGACGTGTGCCTCGCCGGGCGCATCATGTCCCGCCGCATCATGGGCGCGGCTTCCTTCATGGAGCTGCAGGACCACGCGGGACGCATCCAAGTTTATGTCAAACGGGACGAAATCTGCCCCGGAGAGGACAAAACCTTATATAATACTGTGTTCAAGAAGCTTTTGGACATCGGCGACATCATCGGTATCAAGGGTTTCGCCTTCATCACCCAGACGGGCCAGCTTTCCGTCCATGCGAAGGAGCTCACCGTCCTGTCCAAGTCCCTCCGCGTCCTCCCCATCGTGAAGACGGACGCCGACGGCACCGTCCACGACAGCTTCGAGGACCCGGAACTCCGCTACCGCCAGCGGTACGTGGACCTCGTGGTGAACCCGCAGGTGAAGGAGACCTTCGTCAAGCGGGCGAAGATCATCTCCACGATGCGCCGCTACTTCGACGAGGCCGGCTGCCTGGAGGTGGAGACCCCGATCCTGCAGCCCATCCCGGGCGGCGCGACCGCGCGCCCGTTCATCACGCACCACAACGCGCTGGACGTGGACATGTACCTCCGCATCGCGAACGAGCTGTACCTGAAGCGCCTCATCGTGGGCGGCTTCCCGGGCGTGTACGAGTTCGCGAAGAACTTCCGCAACGAGGGCATGGACAAGACCCACAACCCGGAGTTCACCTGCGTGGAGCTGTACGTCGCGTACAAGGACTACGAGTGGATGATGGATTTCACCGAGAAGATGCTCGAGCAGGTGGCCGAGGCCACCGGCGGGCTCACCAAGACCATCGGCGGGAACGAGATCTCCTTCAAGGGCCCCTTCCGCCGCCTCCGCATCCTGGACGCGATCCAGGAATACGCCGGGGTTGATGTCAAGGGAATGGACGAGGCGCAGCTGCGCGCGACCTGCAAGCAGCTGAACATCGAGGTCACCCCGGAAATGGGCGTCGGGAAGCTCATCGACGCCATCTTCGGCGAATACTGCGAGAAGAACCTCATCCAGCCCACCTTCATCATCGACTATCCCGTGGAGATGTCCCCGCTCACCAAGCGCTGCCGCTACGACGACACGCTCACCGAGCGGTTCGAGCTCTTCGTCGCCGGCAAGGAGCTGGCGAACGCCTACTCCGAGCTGAACGACCCGATCGACCAGCTCGAGCGCTTCGAGGAGCAGGCCGCCCTCAAGTCCAAGGGCGACGACGAGGCGATGTACATCGACTATGACTTCGTGCGCGCGCTCGAGTACGGCATGCCGCCCACCTCGGGCATCGGCATCGGCATCGACCGCCTCACGATGTTCATGACCGGCAACGACGCCATCCAGGACGTCCTCTTCTTCCCGACCATGAAGCCGGAAAAGTTTTGAGAGTAGAAACCATCACATCGGCGCAGAACCCGAAGATCAAGAATCTGCTCCTGCTGCAGGAAAAATCCAAGGCGCGGCGGGAGCAGGGTCTTTTCGTGGTCGAAGGCCGACGCGAGCTCGAACACTGCCTCGAAGCGGGCTTCCAAGTCCGTACCCTGTTCATTTGTCCGGAGTTAGCGGGGAATGATGCCCTTCCCGGAGCATTTACCCGGACAGGGCCGCGAAGCGGCGCGGAGGGAAGGGCATCATCCCCCGCCACCGACCCTCTGGTCATCGAGATTCCTGAGAACCTCTATCGGAAGGTAGCCTATCGGGAAAGCACCGAGGGAATCATCGCCGAGGTGGAGTGCAAAGAACGCCGGCTGGAGGACCTGGCATTGACAGAGCACCCGCTGGTCGTGGTGCTGGAGTCCGTGGAGAAGCCCGGAAACCTCGGAGCCGTCCTCCGCAGCGCGGACGCCGCCCGGGCCGATGCGGTCATCGTCTGCGACCCCCTCACGGACCTCTACAACCCGAATCTCATCCGCGCGAGCCTCGGCGGCATCTTCACCGTTCCCACGGTGGCCGCCACCTCGGAAGAGACCATCGCCTGGCTCCAGGCACACGACATCCGGATCCTGACCGCTCAGTTGCAGGATTCCTCTTGGTATTATGATGTCGATATGACCGTGGGCACGGCCCTCGTGATGGGGACCGAATCCACCGGACTCACGGATCAGTGGCGCCGCGCGGCGGACGCCCACATCCGCATCCCGATGCTCGGCCGCCTGGACAGCCTCAATGTTTCCGTCTCCGCCGCCATCCTCCTCTTCGAGGCCGTCCGTCAGCGGAATGCCTAGCACCCCTCCCCTTTCCCGTCTCACTCAACCAACTATTTATCAGGAGAGCACAAAAAAATTCCTTGGTACAAATGCACCAAGGAGAATCGTCTAATAAACTATTAATCAAACAGTTAGGCGAAACACAGAAAATCAGAACGGAAGGTCGTCGTCCGGGGCGTCAGCGGCGGGCTGGGAAGGCTGGACGGGAGGCTGGTAGGCCGGCTGCTGGGGGGCGTAGGCCGGAGCGGCCGGGGCGGGTTGCGCGTAGCCGGGACCGGAGTAGCCGCCTTGCGGCTGGGCAGGCTGGGCGCCGCCCTGGCCCTGGTAGCCACCCTGCTGCGGGGCGTCGGGACGTTTGCCGAGGAGCTGGATGTTGTCGGCCTGGATTTCGGTGGTGAAGCGCTTGGCGCCGGTCTGGTCCGTCCACTGACGGGTGCGGAGCTTTCCTTCGATATAGATCTGGCTGCCTTTATGGACGAACTTCTCCACGAGGTCGGCGTTGCTGCGCCAGGCGACGATGGAGTGCCATTCGGTGTTTTCACGGGTTTCTCCGTTGCGGTCACGGAAGCGTTCGGTCGTGGCCAGGCGGAAGGAGGCTACTTTGGCGTTGCCCTGAGGGCTCTGGGGGTTGGTGGAATCAAGGTAACGGATTTCAGGGTCGTTTCCAACGTTACCGATGAGCATAACTTTGTTGAGTGCCATAATAATCTGTTTTTACACCCCTAAGTTAGCAAAAAATCCCGAACATCGCATCGGCGTCGGGCGTTTCCCCCGTAAAAATCGAATACCCCGCGACGGCCTGGAACAGCAGCCAGCGACGGCCGGAAATGTAGGCTCGGCCGCGGCCTGCGAGCACCGGCGTCCGGTAGTTGGCTTCCAGGATGACCGCCTCGGAGAAGTCGGGGAGGGTTTCCATCGGCCCCGGGACCGTGTAGATGAGGAGGTCGGGCGAAAGCGCGGGAAGATCGTCCACGGGAATCCAGTCGCAGCCGAGACCGGCGGCCAGCGAAGCGGCCTTGTCGATGGTGCGGTTCGCAAGCGTCACGTGGCAGCCCAGCCGCAGGGCGGCTACCGCCGCGGCGCGTCCGGCCCCGCCGCACCCCACCACGAGCGCCTCCGACACCGGAAGCCCGACCTCGCGGACGGAAAGCACGACGCCGTCCACGTCCGTGTTGTAGCCGACCAGCCCGTCCGGCGTCTTCACGGCGAGGTTCACCGCGCCGCACAGGCGGGCGTCGTCCGAAAGCCGGTCCACGGCGTTGAAAGCGTCCTGCTTGAAGGGCGCCGTAATGTTGATGCCGTCATATTCCTCCAGGAACCGCTGCCAGGAAGCGGCGAATTCGGCTCCCTCGATCAGGTCATAGGCATAGCGGCCCCCGTAGGCGGCCTCGAACAGCCGCGGACTCAGCGAGCCGGCGACAGGATTTCCGATCAGACCGAAGCGTTTCATCGGCGGAAGAAGGTTTCGTGGACATAGGAACAGGCCCCGCAGAAGGCGTTCACGATGACCTGGGATTCATGGGAAAGGGTGGCGAAGATGAGGCCGACCCCGAAAGGAATGCCGTACAGGGAGGAGAGAGCGCCGGCGACCACGCCGTGGAAGGCGCCGAACCCGCCCGGTACGGGGATGAGGGAACTCACGGCTCCGGCGAACATCAGGAAGAGGGCATCGGCCATTCCCAGCCCGCCGATCTTCTCGAGGGCGGCGCCAAGTTCCGGGCCGACGGTGGCCGGATCGATTCCCTGCAGGGCCCAGATGACACAGGCCGACATCAGCCAGTACAATACCCAGATGATGGCCGTATAAAGGATGAACAGCCAGCCATTCCGCATGTGCAGGCAGGAAAGCAGGCCGTCGTAGATACCCTGGATCCATCCCCAGATGCGGCCCCAGACGCCTTCCCGCTCGCGCAGCCGCCAGCAAAGGAAGATGAATCCGCCCGCAAGGAGGGCGCCGAGGACCAGGATCCACCAAAGGTGGGCCTTACCCGACAGCCCGGGGAAAAGCGTTCCCGTAAAGAAAGAGCCGAAGCGGCCCCACAGAAGCGTCAGGATGAGCAGGAGGACGACAAGGATGGACACGCCGTCCCACAGCCGGTCCACGACGACCGTCCCGATCGCCTTGTCGAAGCTGACGAGCCGTTTCCCTTCGGCATCCCGGGCGGAATGCCGCGTCACGACCCCGCAGCGGACAACCTCACCCACGCGGGGAAGGACGATGTTCGTGAGCATGCAGATGTTGTACGCGTTCCAGCAGGTCAGGCGGGAGGTCGATGGATCCAGCGGCAGAAGCTGCATCCGCCAGCGGAGCGCGCGGATGTAGAAGACCGCCGCGCCCAGCGCCATGGACACTATCACATACCCCCAGTGGCATCCGCGCAGGGCGGCGCCGAAATCCTTCCAGTTCACGCCCCGGAAGGAGAAGTACAGCAGTACGGCCGCCACCGCGGTCCAGAGAAGGTACTTGCCGATATTTGCCAATTTCTTGTCCATTGCCGACACAAAGTTAATGGAAAAACCCAAATAATATATAAATTTGTAGGTTAAAGGAAAAACCCCTGCGCCATGAAATCCATCCTGGGCATCGGAAACGCCCTCACCGACATCCTCGCCGTCCTTCCGGACGATACGCTCCTGCGGAAGTACCACCTTCCGCTGGGGAGCATGCAGCACGTGGACATGGAAACGGGCGACCGGATCTGGGAAGCCCTGAAGGAATACGGCGTCAAGTACGTCCCCGGCGGGTCCGCCGCCAACACCGTCACCTGCACGGCCATCTTCGGGATGCCTTCCGGCTACATCGGCAAAATCGGCAACGACGACCTGGGGAACCTTTACAAGAGCACCCTGGAACAGTACGGGGTCCATACCCAGATGCTGTTCGGCACCAAGTCCAGCGGCCGCTGCATGGTCTTCATCACGGGGGCCAATGCGGAACGCACCTTCGCCGACTACATGGGCGCCACCCTGGAACTGGGTCCGGACGACCTCGAGCCTTCCATGTTCGAGGGTTATGACTACTTCCACATCGAGGGCTACCTCGTGCAGAACCAGGAACTGATCGCCAAGGCCGCCCGCCTGGCCAAGGCAGCCGGCTGCATCGTCTCCATCGACATGGCCTCCTACAACGTCGTCGAGTCCAACGACGCCTTCTTCCACAACCTCGTGGAGAATTACGTGGACATCGTCTTCGCGAACGAGACCGAGGCCAAGGCCTTCACCAAGATGGAGCCGCGCGAGGCCTGCGCCGAAATCGCCCGTCACTGCGACATTTCCGTGGTGAAGGTGGGCAAGGCCGGGTCCATGGTCCAGTCCGGGGATGAATTCCATTTCATCGACCCGTGGCCGGCCAAGCCCGTCGATGCCACCGGGGCGGGAGACACCTACGCCGCCGGCTTCCTGTATGCCCATTCCCTCGGGATGCCCCTCCGCGTCTGCGGGGAAATCGGGTCCATCATCGCCGCCAAGGTCGTGGAAGTCATCGGCACCAAGATCGACATCCCCCGCTGGCGGGACGCCAAGCAGGAAATCCGGCAGCTCATCGCCGCCAATACGAAATAGACTATGCTGGAACCGGTCAAAGAATTGCTCAGGCGTCATAGCCTGAAGAAGAACGCCTCTCCCGTGCCGACGGGCTTCATCCCGCTGGACAGGATCCGTTCGGCCGTTGCGTTCATCAACGTGGAGGACACCTCTTTCAACGAGTGCAAGAACATCCTGATGCTGTTCTTCCGCGAGCATAACATCAAGGGCGACATCTTCTTCTTCGACTTCCGGAAGCTCACGGAAGGCGAACGGCTCATCACCAGCATCAATACGACCATCCTCAAGAAAGACCTCAACTGGTTCGGAAAGCCCTCCAAGGAAAAAGTGAACCTGATGCAGGGCGGAGAACCGGACCTTTTCATCTCCCTGCTTCCCACGACCGACTATCCCCTTGAATTCATGGCCACCTGTTCCCGAGCCCATTTCAAGATCGGCCGCGTCCAGCTCCCCGGGAACGTCTTCGACCTGGTGATCAAGGATCCTGAGGACCGCAAGCTCAACGAGGCGGAGTTCTGCAGGGAAATGATCAAGTTCATGGACAAAATCCGATGAAGAAATACCTCATCGTCTTCCTGATATCCATGGTGCCGCTCATCGAACTGCGCGGCGCCATTCCGTACGCCGTCGGTTTCGGCCTTCCCATCGCGCCTTCCATCCTCATCGCCGTCATCGGCAACATGATTCCGGTTCCGTTCATCTTCCTGTTCGCCCGCCGGATCCTGGAATGGGGGAAGGACAAGCGGTATATCGGCCCCTTCTTCAACTGGTGCCTGGAGAAAGGCGAGAAGGGCGGGCAGAAACTGAAAGACAAGGCCGGAAGAGGCCTCTACATCGCCCTGCTCTTGTTCGTGGGCATCCCGCTGCCGGGCACGGGCGCCTGGACCGGCACTCTCGCCGCCAGCATCCTGGACATGGACTTCAAGAAGAGCGTCCTGTTCGTGCTGCTCGGCGTCCTCCTCGCCGGCGCGATCATGCTCCTGGCTTCGCTGGGCGTGTTCGGCGCCATCGACTTTCTGAAATAAAAACCGAAAACTCATGACACTGAAACACTTTGCCATCATTCTCCTTGCCGCGACCTGCCTCACGGGCTGCATCGCCGGCAAGTTCATGTCCGACACCGCCCTCAAGCCCGCCCATCACGGCGAGGCCGACATCGAGCGCACCCGCGCCAAGGCCGATTCCCTGGCCCCCGGCGTCATCGCCTGGTACGACGACCTGCACGCGAAGGGCATCTTCAAGGATATCACCCGCACCGACGGGGACGGCCACAAGCTCCATGCGGTCTATGCTCCCGCCAAGGACCCGCAGAACGCCCAGGGCACGGCCGTCGTTGTCCATGGCTACACGGACAACCACCTGGTATTCATGTACCTCGTCCGGATGTACCGCGACGAGTTCAACTACAACGTGATGGTCCCGGACCTCCAGTACTTCGGCTATTCCGAAGGCGAGGCCGCCCAGATGGGCTGGCTGGACCGGCTGGATGTCGAGGATTGGGCGAAGATCGCCTACGACATCTTCAAGAATGATTTCACCGTCGTCCACGGTGTGTCGATGGGTGCCGCCACCGCGATGATGATGAGCGGCGACGACCTTCCGCCGTACATCCGCGCCTTCGTCGAAGACTGCGGCTACACCTCCGCCTGGGATCAGTTCGCGCATAATCTCAAGGACAGTTACCACCTGCCAGCCTTCCCGATCCTGAACAGCGCCAGCATCGTCTCGAAAAAGCGCTATGGCTGGGGCTTCAAGGAGGCCTCCTCCGTGGATCAGCTCGCCAAGGCCGACCGTCCGATGCTCTTCATCCACGGCACCGCCGACGATTTCGTCCCCGTGGATCACGTGTTCAAGAACTATGAGGCCAAGAAGCGCGGCTACAAGGAACTCGTCCTGGTCAAGGACGCCGTCCATGCGAACTCCTACGCCAAAGACCCGGAAAACTACACCTGGCGGGTGAAGTATTTCCTCCAGCGCGTGAAAGACGGTACGGTCAAATAAATGACCGTCCCGGACAAGTATTGACAAACAGATATTTACAATAAGTCAGCCAAGACGCTAGGCCAACACCAGTTCGACTGGGCAATGGTCGGAGCCGAAGATTTCGTTGTGGATGTCGGTAGAGAGGATGCGGTCGCGGAGGGCGTCGGAGACGACGAAGTAGTCGATGCGCCAGCCGGCGTTGTTCGCGCGGGCGTTGAAGCGGTAGGACCACCAGGAATACTTCACCTCGTCGGGGTGCTGGAAGCGCCAGGTGTCGATGAAGCCGGCGGCCAGCAAGTTGCCGAACTGCGCGCGTTCCTCGTCCGTAAAGCCGGCGTTGCGGCGGTTCGAGGCGGGATTCTTAATGTCGATTTCCTCGTGGGCGACGTTCAGGTCGCCGCACAGGATGACGGGCTTGGGCAGGCCGCAGAGGTAGGCGCGCATCGCGTCTTCCCAGGTCATCCGGTAATCGAGCCGACGCAGGCCGTCCTGAGAGTTGGGAACGTAAGCGCACACGAGGAAGAAATCCGGATACTCCAGCGTAATGACGCGGCCCTCATGGTCATGCTCGTCCACGCCGATTCCGTAGCGGACGGACAGCGGTTCGTGCTTCGTGTAAATGGCCGTGCCGGAGTAGCCTTTCTTGTCGGCATAGTTCCAATACGACTGATACCCGAGAAACTCCAGGTCGATCTGCCCGGCCTGCAGCTTCGTCTCCTGCAGGCAGAAGAAATCGGCGTCCAGTTCCGCGAAAACGTCTGCGAACCCCTTCCCTGCTACGGCCCTCAAGCCGTTAACGTTCCATGAAATGAATTTCATATCTAGTCAAGATTTTTCGGAGGACTATAGTTTTTCAAACCTATGCCACCCTCGGCTTATAAGAGGGAGGGGCCCATCGGAGATGGGAGGGACCGCATAGCGGGGGTTTGGAAAACTATAGTCCTCCGAAACAACATTAATCCAAAGTCCAGGTAGCCCCTTCCTTAGTATCCTTGACGGTAATTCCGAAGGAGGCGAGGAGGTCGCGGATGCGGTCGGATTCCGCCCAGTTCTTTTCGGCGCGGGCCTTGCGGCGGTCTTCCAGGACGATTTCCATCACACCCTCGAGGGCCTTCTCGGCCTTGCCGGAGCCGCCGGCGGACTCTTCGTCGCGGAGACCCAGGACACCGTACACGACATCCTCGAAGAGCTTCTTCAGCGCGGCCTTGTCGCCCTCGGGAAGCTTCCCGGCATTGACCATCTTCACAGCCTCGAACAGATGCGCGATGGCGATCGGCGTGTTCAGGTCGTCGCAGAGGGCCTCATAGACATTGTCGATGAGTTCGGACACGGCGGAAGAGGGTGCGGTTTCCGGAGCATTTGCCCGGATAGGGTCGCGAAGCGACGCGGAGGAAACCGCGCCCTCTTCCGCATATTCTGCCCCCAACTCCCTACCCGCCTGCATCAGGCGCTTGTAGCCCTTCTCCGCGGCCTGCAGGGCCTCGTTGGAGAAGTCCAGGGTGCTGCGGTAGTGGGCCTGGAGGATGAAGAAGCGGATGGTCATCGGGCTGTAGGCGCGGTCCAGCTTGGGATGGTTGCCGCTGAACAGCTCGGGCAGGGTGATGAAATTCCCGAGGGACTTGCCCATCTTCTGCCCGTTGATGGTGATCATGTTGTTATGGACCCAGTAGTGCACGCCCTGGGTGCCGCGGGAGGCCTGGTTCTGCGCGATCTCGCACTCATGGTGCGGGAACATCAGGTCCATGCCGCCGCCATGGATGTCAAACTCCTTGCCGAGGTACTTCTCCCCCATCACG
>JAEEGH010012431.1_pt1 | contig 19102 bp, 14 predicted proteins | sample 9134181 | NCBI WGS metagenome assembly JAEEGH01 (sample SAMN16246544, study PRJNA631951) | gut metagenome | biome: gut microbiome; feature: rumen; material: DP-attached | host: Bos | place: Iran: Karaj | collected 2018-10 | reverse complement strand
CAGCCTTCCTATCTCATTGGACCTCCGATTCGCTTCATCTGCCTCTGGCAGCGCTCATCTCCGGTCTCCCCACGATCGTGGGGAGACCATAGATTCAAGCCTGCTGCTCCAAAACCAAGAAAAAACAGATCCATGAAGGATCTGTTTTTTCTTGGTGGGATTAGTAGGACTCGAACCTATGACCCCCACGATGTCAACGTGGTGCTCTAACCAACTGAGCTATAATCCCAAGCGGTCAACATCGGGGATTATAGCATATCAGCCGGAAAAATGCAACCGTAAATTATACGGTTTATCAGAGATCAACCGAACCGGTCCTGTTTTCGTTTTTCACCCAGTATGCCTTTCCTTCATCGGTGCGGACATAAATGGATTCCACTTCCCCGACTTCGCCGGTGACCTTCTCCAGGATATCAGCTGCTGTCAGTGTCTTGCCTCCCGGCATCTGGATAAACAGGCTGGAAAATGCGGCTTTTGTATCATCATTCCGTTTTTTCGGCGTCCGGCCGCGCCGGGAGGTTCCGGGCTTCAGGGAAACACCGTACAGCTCATGTGCTTTCCGGATGATTTCGCTGCTTGGATGAATCCGTCCGGCTTCGTATGCAGCAATCGTACCGGGCTTTACGCCAAGTGCGTTTGCTGCGGCAGCCTGGGTCAGTCCAATTGCGGCCCGCATTTCACGGATTGTCGTGACGCTGTTCACATCCACCGGCTCAAGCTGTACCGCATTCATTCCGGCCAGGCTCCGGGGCCTTGTGCCGGCTTTCTTGCGCCGCTTCTCCATCGGGGCAATCGTCACATTGTACTGCTTGCGGATCTGGGCGGCAATCACCGGTCCGGGATTGGCCTTTCCGCTTTCATAGGCCGCAACCGTAGGCTGCCGGATTCCGATCGCCCTCGCCAGGTCATTCTGGGACAGGTTCTTCATCCGTCGCATTTCACGCACGGTAATCGCCGGCTCCATCCGTCCGCTGTACTGGTCAATTCCGCCAAGGTTGACCGCATTCTCATACCCTTTGGCCTTCAGCATGTCCTCTGCCTGTTTGGACCAGGCACCGGTATAGCAGTACAGGAGGATTTTTGTATTGAATGTGGCCAGCCTGCGGATCTCATCCCGGATATTTTCCAGGGTCATATGCAGTGCGCCGGGAATATGCCCTGCATCAAAGTCTGCCTCATCCCGCAGGTCAATCAGAAGACCTCCGTCATGACTCTCGAATTCCGCGATTTCCTGTTCCATGAAATTGCTCATTTGTTTCTCGCCTTTCTGTTTGTCTCTTTGTACATTAACAACCGTAATTCCGGGCCGTAAAACTACGCCGGAACAAATCAATGTTGAATTGTGACAGTTAATTTGTCTGTTATTATTATAACAACAAAAAATCATATAATCAAGTATCTGGATAGAAATTATTCTGTATTTTTTATCAGTATGGGTATCATATCCCGAAAAAAGCCGTCTCCTGTCCTGAAAAAATGGTGAACACAGGATATCAATATATCACTCTTTGGATTGAATGATTCTAAACTTTTTGTTAAATATTGATAAATCTATTGCATCCGTATACGTTTTATGTATAATTTCCCCTGGTTTAGTGATTTTTTATCATTTGTTTAGTAATTCTAAATGACGAGAGGAGCGGAGGCCAGGAATGAAAATCGGAAAAAGGATCCGGCAGCTGCGAATCCGCAACGGTCTCACGCAGGCGGAGCTCGCCAGTCGCTGTGAACTGACAAAAGGCTTTGTTTCCCAGCTGGAAAACGATCTGGCTACTCCTTCCCTGCCTGCGCTGAATGATATTGTGGAAGCGCTCGGTACCAATATGTCCGCCTTCTTCTCAGAGGAGAAAGAATCCCGGCTGGTTTTCGGGAAGGATGACTTTTTCGAGGATGTGCGGGACGAATACACCGTATCCTGGATCGTGCCGGATGCCCAGAAAAACACCATGGAGCCAATCATCCTGACGCTCAATCCCCACGGTACATCTCAGGTGATGATGCCGCATGAGGGGGAGGAATTCGGCCTGGTTCTCAGCGGAAGCGTCAGCCTGGTCAACGGCGGGAAAAAGCACCGGGTGAAGAAAGGGGAAACCTTCTACATCCGGGGAGACCAGGAACATTACCTGCAGAATGAAACAGCTTCGGCTGCCCGGGTCCTCTGGATCACGACCCCGCCGTTGTTTTAATGAAGGGAGAAGCAAAGGATGCGCAAGTTAATTGAATTCCGGAACATCGTCAAAAGCTTTGACGGCCAGGTAATCCTGAAAGGTGTAAACCTCAACATCTACGAAAACGAATTTGTTACGCTTCTTGGCCCCTCCGGCTGCGGCAAAACCACACTTCTCCGGATTCTCGGCGGCTTTCTGGAACAGGATGAAGGCACCGTTATTTTTGACGGAAAATGCATCGACAAGGTACCGCCCTACAAGCGGGAAATCAACACTGTCTTCCAGAAATACGCCCTGTTCCCCCATATGAATGTCTATGACAACATTGCATTTGGCCTTCGGATCAAGAAAACCGGCGAGGACATTATCGCCCAGAAAGTCAACCGTATGCTTTCCCTGGTTAACCTGGAAGGTTTTGAAAAGCGCAATGTCACCAAACTTTCCGGCGGCCAGCAGCAGCGGGTTGCCATTGCCCGTGCGCTGGTCAATGAACCGAATGTGCTGTTGCTGGACGAACCGCTCGGCGCGCTGGACCTGAAGCTGCGTAAGGAAATGCAGCGTGAACTGAAGCGGATTCAGCAGGAAGTCGGCATTACCTTTATCTATGTCACCCATGACCAGGAAGAAGCCCTGACGATGAGCGACAAGATCGTCGTCATGAATGCCGGTGAAATTGAGCAGATCGGCACCCCGCTGGAAATCTACAACGAACCGGAAAATGCCTATGTTGCCCGGTTCATCGGGGAGAGCAACATTGTGGACGGCGTGATGCGCGAGGATTACCGTATCCGCTTTGATGAACGCGAATTCGAGTGCCGGGATTTCGGTTTCAAACAGAACGAACCGGTGGACGTGCTGATCCGCCCGGAAGATATTTCCATTGTGGACCCCGCAAATGCCGTGATGCGCGGTGAAGTGAAAAGCGTCGTATTCAAGGGCGTGCACTACGAGCTGATGGTCGAAACCCGGACCGGTACCAGCAAAACCGTCCGTATGCATGTGGTCACCCAGCACGACCTCTACAATGAGGAAAACCAGGAAAAGATCAGCGCAAACGACTTCTATGTGGACTCAGAGGACCTGATCAACAATGAAATGACTGATCAGGACTTCGTCTCCATTGCGAATGCCCAGGCCTGGGATGTCGATGACCGCGATATTTCCCTCACCCGGATCAGCCACAACATCGAAAACAAGCCCGGCATCTACAGTATCACATTCGGGACCGACAAACGGACGGAAATCACCGTCAAGGTATACGTAGTGCATCCCGAATATGTGGAAGATGCCCGCCATAACATCGGTATCAGTGCCCTGGACTTCTTCATTACTCCGGATGAAATCATGGAATCCATGGCGATCTCCACGGACCTGAAAACCTGGGCCAGTGCTGAGGCATGGAACCTGCAGGATGACTCCCCTGTTGAAATTACAGATGTCAAGTTTGACTTCGATCCTGCGGAAATCCAGGAAGGCGTCTATGATATCACCTTCTCTACCCGCGGCCGGGTGTACAAGGTGGAAACCACCTCCGCCCATGAGGAGGGCGACCGGGTCGGCCTGAATATCGGACCGGATGATATCCATGTCATGCATAAGGCGGTGGGTGAATCATGAAATCATTCTTCCGGATGACTTATCCTTACTGCCTGTGGATCGGTATTTTCGTCGTCGCACCGATGATCATGATTCTTCTCTACGCATTGACGAAAACCACCGACAACAGCGTCCTTACCTTCCAGTTCACGCTGGAAAACTTCGCCCGGTTCTTCAATGAACCGTCCTTCCTGCGGGTACTGCTGACCTCCCTGCGGATTGCGCTGGTGACAACCGTGCTTTGCCTGCTGGTCGGTTATCCGGCGGCGCTGTTTATCGCCGGCCGGCCGGAACGGACCCAGACCTTCCTGATCCTGCTGCTGACCCTGCCCATGTGGATCAACATGCTGCTGAAAACATACGCCTGGCGCGGCATTCTCGAAGACATGGGGTTTGCGAGCGAAGTGAAGGTGCTCATCGGCATGGTGTACGATTTCCTGCCCTATATGATCATCCAGATCCATACGGCCATCAGCAAGATGAACCGTGACCTGCTGACTGCAAGCTATGACCTGGGCGCCAACCGGTGGCAGACTTTCCTGAAGGTCACGCTCCCCCTGAGCGTGCCCGGAATCATCTCCGGAATCACCCTGGTCTTCCTGCCGGCTGTTTCCAGCTTTGTGATTCCCAACATGCTGGGCGGCGGAGATTACTACCTCATCGGCAACCTGATTGAAAACTGCTTCGTTCACACCGGCCAGTGGAATTTCGGCAGTGCGATTTCCCTGATCATGGCCCTGATTATCATCACGTCCATGCGGCTGACAAAGAAGCTGGACCGTGAAGCGCAGGAGGCATGAGCAAATGGAAAAGAAACGTTTTTCGCGCTTCCTCTCCGGTGGTTACCTGGCTGTGGTGCTGGTGTTCGTTTACCTGCCGATCATTTATATGGTCATCTTCTCATTCAACGACAGCAAATCCATGCTGAATTTCACCGGTTTCTCACTGCGCTGGTATGAAAGCATTTCCAAGGACCGGTTCATGCTGGAGAGCATTTCCAACACTTTTATCGTCGCAATTATCTCAACGGCAGTTTCCACGGTGCTCGGTACCGTAACGGCCATCGGCCTGTCCAAATCCAGGAGGCTGGTCCGCGAGGTGGTGCTGGAGATCAACAACCTGCCGATCATGAACCCGGATATCGTCACGGCCATCGGCCTGATGCTGCTCTTTACCTCCATCAAGATCACGACCGGTATGCCCACCCTGATCCTGGCGCACGTCTCCTTCTGTACACCATTCGTGATCCTTTCCATTATGCCGAAGCTTCGCCAGCTGGATGACAATGTCGCGGAAGCCGCCATGGACCTGGGAGCCACGCCGTTCCAGGCGCTGGTAAAAATCATCCTTCCGCAGATTTATCCGGCCATTCTGTCCGGTGCGCTGATCGCCTTCAGCATGTCCCTGGACGACTTCGTCGTTTCATACTTCACCAAAGGAGAAGGCCTGAATACCATCTCCACGTATGTGTATACGATGAAGCGTTATAACTACACGGTCAACGCGCTCTCCACCATTATTGTGGTTGTGGTCGCGCTGGTATTGATCCTGGTTAATCTGATCCCGCGTCTTACGGAGAAAAAAGCCAACAAGGAGGAAGAATGAACATGAAAAAGTCCATGAAGATCCTGTCCCTGATTCTGGCAGCCGTCCTTTGCCTGCTGCTGACCGGCTGCCAGCAGCAGGAAGCCAAGCCTGCCGCAACTGCCACAGAAGCCCCCAAGGCGGAAAACGAAGCGGCATCGTTCGCAGGCCAGACACTGAATGTCTACAACTGGGGCGAATATATTGACATGAACGTCATCTACAACTTTGAAAAGGAATACGGCGTCAAGGTGAATTATGACCGGTATTCCTCCAACGAGGAAATGTATACCAAACTGGCCACCGGCGCCTCCTACGACATCCTGATCCCCAGTGACTACATGATCGAGCGGCTGATCCGGGAGAAGCAGCTGCAGAAGATTGACAAATCCGTCGTCACCAACCTGAACCTCCTCTATGAAGGCGTGACCAAACTGGATTTCGATCCGGACAACACCTGGTCCGTTCCCTACCTCTGGCAGAACGTGGGTATCGTGTACGACACCACGAAGATTGCCCGGGAAAAGATGGAAGAAAAGGGCTTCTCCATCTTCCTGGATCCGGAATATGACGGGCATGCCTATATGTACGATTCCGAGCGTGATGCTTTCATGGTCGCCTTCAAGGCCCTGGGTTATTCCGCCAATACGGAAAATGAGGAGGAAATCACTGCCGCCTTCAACTGGCTGCGTGAAATGGACAAGGCGATCCATCCCTCCTATGTGACGGATGAAGTCATCGATTCCATGGCCACGGGCAAGAAGTGGCTGGCGCTCGTCTACAGCGGAGACGCCGCGTTCGTTCTCTCTGAAAACGAGAATATGGGCTTCTGCGCGCCGAAGGAAGGCACCAATATCTGCGTGGACGCGATGGTCATTCCCGCCAACGCCAAGAATCCCGCTCTTGCAAACGTTTTTATCAACTATATCCTGGCGTATGAAAACAGCCTCATGATCTCCGAAGAGGTCGGCTACGCTTCCCCTAATGCCCAGGTTCTGGCGGAACTGTCCGGTGAGGGCGGCAGCTATGCGGGCAATGAAGCCTACCTGCCCCGTACCGGCTATGAAAAGGACGAGTTCTTCCATGACAATGAAACCCTGAAGAAGAAGCTCGCTGAACTCTGGATCAAGGTTAAACTCCACGAATAAAACGCATCTGCTGCACTGCAGCCGGACAAATGTCCGGCTGTTTTCTTTGCTTGTAAAACCTTACCCCTGCAGGTATAATAATTTAATATAATCTGAAGCGGAATCCGTGTCCGGTAATCCGCTTTGTCGGATACGGCTCCGGAATTTGTCTTTGGACGGTGAAGTATGAAGAAACTGCTCGTAATCCTTGGGGTGATCTGCCTATCCGTGTTTTCCGCCGGCTTTGCGGAGGAAAGCGTCAGCTGGGAACACCGGGTGTGCCTTGAATGCGGCGGCGAAGCCGATGGCGATTTCTGCAGTGTCTGCGGAAAACCGGCCGGCGCCTGGAACTGCAGTGCCTGCGGAACAGAAAACCTGACCGGAAGCTGCCGTTCCTGCGGGATGTCCAGGGAAGCCTCCCTGGATGCGCAGGCATCTTCAGGCAATCTGATGACCGCCTGGCCGGCAGTCTGTTACCTTGCCGGGCAGAGCCGGCCGGATGCGCTTGTTTCACTGGCGCATTATTATGAGCTGGGGCTTTTTATGCAGAAAGATACCGCAATGGTCCTTTCCTGCCTCCAGCTTGCCGCCGATATGGACTATGCGCCTGCCTGGGTAAAGCTGGGCCGCGTATACGACCAGGGAGAGCTTGTTACCCGGGATTATTACAAATCCATGGAATGCTACCAGAAGGCCGCTGATCTTGGCTCCGTCGAAGCGCTCTGGTACCTCGGCACTTTCTATGAGGACGGTTCTACCGTCCGCCGGAACTATGACAAGGCGCTGGAATATTATCGGCAGGCTGCTGAAAAAGGTGATGCGGACAGCCTGATGTCGATCGCATACTGTTACGCGAATGGCCGGGGTGTGGAAAGAGATCCGGACCTGGCAATGAAATACTATGAAGAAGCCGCCGAAGCGGGAAGCTCGCTCGCCTGCGACTATCTCGGTTATCTGTATCTGTCCGGGGAGGGCCCTTCAAAGGATGTGGAAAAAGGCCTTTCCTGGTACCGGAAGGCTGCCGGACTGGGAAACAGCCGCAGTATGGCTGCACTCGGTTATATGTATCAATACGGGATCGATGTGGATCCGGATCCCGCTGAAGCTGCCCGCTGGTATGAGCAGGCAGCACTGGCCGGCCGGGCAGATGCGCTGGAAGCGCTCGCCTCCCTGGATGCCGGAAAAGAAAAATAAACCGGAATCATGAAGATGCCCCTGCAGCTGCAGGGGCATCTTTTTATGGTTTATAAGGTGTCGGCGTCGGCCGTGGTGTGGGGGTCTGTACCTCAAACAGGGCATCAATCACCTTCTGGTCTGCTGTGCCGGATACTGACAAGCCGTGATCGCGCTGGAATTCCTTCAGTGCAGCCACCGTTCTGTCCAGCATTTTGCCGGTACATTTTGTATCATAGTATCCAAGCTCTTTCAGTCGGTTTTGCAGCCAGAATACTTCATCACCATTGCTCTTCTTTTTCAGCACACGGCCATTCAGCTGTGGCCGGATATCACTGCGGTATTCCGGTTCCGGCGTCGGTTCCGGCGTCTTGATCGGTACCATTTCCTCCTTGCTCAGCGGTGCCAGTTTCAGCGCATCCTTCAGCTCCGGATCGGACTTTGTTTCATTCTGCGTAGTTATATGAACCACAGTACCTTCCCCGCAGTTGTCGTAAATCCACTTGGCATCAGCCACCGTCAGCCGGATACATCCATGACTGGCACGGCTTCCCAGGGCGCGGTAGCTGGATGTCTTCATATCCTTGGTGCTTACGGAGTGATAGATCACTGAATGAAATGCAATGGATGAATTAATGCGCGTCCAGTACCGGGCATATCCGCCCCATTTCGGGAAATAGCACCAGGTAGCTTTCCGGCCGTTCAGCACCCAGTCGCCCGGGTCGCTGTCCGTTCCCACCTTGCCGGTCGAGCACAGCATCTGACGCACCGGCACAGTATACTCACCGTACTCATCCCGCGCATACACGGAAACGATCTGGTTCCGGACGTCAACATAAATGTAAAATGGGATCGGTGCCGGGGTGGGTGTCGGCTTTGGCGTCTGGTCCGGCAGCACCACGTGGGAATTGTTGAAGATCACATTCCATGTTTCCTCGTCCACCACGCCGTTGCTCTTTATCCCGTTCTGTGTCTGGATCGCCTTGACCGCACGGTGGGTGTATTTCTGGAAATTGCCGCTGACTTTGCTGGCATCCAGATATCCCAGGTCGTGCAGGCGCTGCTGCATCTGCTTTACCAGGGGACCGCTGGATCCGTTCTTCAGCTGTTTTGTGAACGGTACCGCTTCGTCCGGAAGCGGCACACTGTCCTCATCCTCATCCACGAGGTAATTGTTCAGGTCCGGAATCGGGGTCGGAGTCGGGGTCGCCTCATCATAATACCCGACTGCCCGGCCGGAAAACAGCACTTCCTGTGTGTCCGGATCCGCGATGCCGGTAATCGCCATATGGTTATTCCGCTGGAAACCTTCAACCGCCTTTTGTGTTGATTCCAGGTAATTACCCTTGATCCTGTCCCTGTAATATCCAAGGGCAGTCAACTGGGTCTGAAGTTCTTTTACGTCATCGCCGGAGGCGCCGTACTTCAGGGGACGGTATATGGCGGTATACAGCACGAGCTGGGTCTGGATATCCGCAATGCCCGTTGCTTCCAGGCCAAAATCATTCTGGAATTTTTTCACTGAATCCTGTGTCGCCTGTCCAAAGGATCCGCTTGCTTCTCCCTTATAATACTTCAGATCGATTAACCGTGTCTGCAGGAAGGCAACGTCATCGCCTTTATCTCCAAACTGCATAACACGAACGGGTTCTGTCTCCGGCTCCCCTTCCGGCTCAACTGCCACATCCCAGGGAATGATCACGGAATCATCATCATTTTCCTCTGCTTCATCGATTGCCTCGTCATAATCCACAGGCACAACAACGGAATCATCTTCTTCGTCCTCCGCAAATACCGCCATGCAGATTCCGGCCATAATCGTTGCTGCCAGGATCATGCATATCAAACGCTTCATGTTGACTGTTCCTCCGGAAAATCTTTATTTCTGCCAGTTCTGGGTTTTTCCCTGTCCATATCCGGCCGGAAGTACTCCGTTGCGGCGTGTCACAAATCCGAGATCCACATTGTAGTTGGCCCGGTCGCTTTCCACGGTAATCTCGCCTGTATAGCATACATCACTGTCTGTTTCCTCCAGTGCGGATGCAATAATCCGGAGATCGGTACGTTTCCGGGTGGGTTTTACTTCAGCAGGAGCCGTTACACGCAGCGTATAGACCGCCGGATACAGGTCAGTAATCCGATAGAATCCATACTGGTCGGTCACTGCTTCCGCAACCACTTCTCCGTCACGAAGCGCTTCCACGCGCACATTCGGAATGCCCAGCTCATCGCCGGCCTGAAGACCGTCACTGTTCAGATCCAGCCAGCAGAAGTCACCCAGGCTGCCCGGTAATACACATCCGATGTCCAGGTCTGTCCGGTTCTGGTTCATCTTCAGGTCAATGTCATCCGAAGAGCCTGTCCGGTTCAGGGTTGTTGTCATGGCGGACCGAAGTTCTCCCGTCAGCCGGTAGTCATCCGGTTCAATGATTACGCAGCCTTCCGGCATTTCTGCTTCAATACGGTACACGCCGGGCATCAGGTGTTCAAACCGGTAATCACCGTTATTTGTGCTGTTTGCGGAAGCAATCGCTGCGCCGTTTGTGTCTTTCAGGGTCAATAACGCACCGGAAAGTGCTTCAACACTTCCGCCCCGGTCGATCCATACCCTGCCGCCGATCCGGGTATACCGGATGATACCCAGCAGCAGGTTATCCCGGGTCTCATTCTCCTGAAGGCGGATCCCGGTCAGCACCATCTGCCCGGCTTCCTCCGTAAACTGGTTATCGCCGGGTTTCGGCGCTGATGTATCGTCGTCCAGCGGAAAAGATACCGAGAAGTCCCCGGGAATCATGCCGGCTGCTGCGAAATAACCGTTTTCATCAGTCACCGGAGTGTCAAACACCTTCCCGGTGAAGTTGTCCGTCACAGTGATCGTCATCCCGGCAGGTGTCTGCTCGCCTTCATCAAACAGTCCGTTGTTGTTCTCATCCAGCCACATCCGGCCGCGGATCGCAGCAGGAATTGCTGCGCCGGTCATCTGCGCATTCCAGCTGGCGCCCATCGGCACTTCCAGCGTGGCTTCCTGGACAGCCTTTCCGGCTGTCAGCGGAAGATCCAGGTGATCGGTCCGGCTCATCACGAAGCCTTCCGGGCACTCAGCCCGGAGCGTATAGGTATCCGGCCGCAGTCCCTCCAGGATGAATGATCCGTCCGCAGCCGTTGCCACAATGCGCTCGTCCAGTTCCGCGCGCCCGGGTACCAGGGTAATCGTCATGCCGCTCAGCGGTTCTTCCCCGTCATCCCGCAGTCCGTTTCCGTTATGGTCCTGGTACGCGGTTCCTTCTATCCGGCCCAGGGTCAGTGCTCCGCACAGCGAAATCTTTCGGTATTCGCCGGTCGAGAAATCAAATGATTCTGTTCTCCCGGTACCCTCTGCGCTTTCCATCACATTTCCGGCCATGCTCCGGGCAAACACAGCTCCGTCCGGCAGGATATATTCAACATAGTATTTCCCGGGCATTACGGCATCAAAGATAAAGTGCCCGTCCTCACCAATGTCTGCACGGAATGCCTCGCCTTCGGTTTCTTCAACAAGACGCACAGTCACGCCGGCAAGCCCACGTTCACCGCTGTCCTGTATTCCGTTGTCATTCCGGTCGGCATAAACATCGCCTTCCACGGTACCGGGCTTGATCATGCCGATATCCATCCCGGTAATCTCCGCGCCAAGTTCCACGGTAAAGGGTCTGGAATAGCCTTCACCGCCGGTGCGGTTCAGGATTACATTGCCCTCCCCGAGTTTGGTAAATGCATACCCCGTCACAGCACTTACGTTCAGGCTGTATTCTCCGGGCGGAACGTCTTTCAGCTCATATACTCCCCGGGCACCGGTCTTGTCATATACAACCGTGTTGCCTTTGGCATCCACCAGTTTGACCACAAAGCTGCTGGAAACCTTTTCCTTGCTGTCCCATGTGCCGGAGAAATTGTTGTCGTAATATACGGTACCCTTGATGGTTGCAGGATAAATTGCGCCGATGGCAATTTCCCGTGTTTCCGCGTAACTGAGTTTAAAATCAGTCCAGAAGTTTTCCCGTCGCCCTGGCCGGCTCTTGAAATGGTTGCCGAGCGGTTCATCCCGGGTAATCGTATAAGTGCTACCGTCTTCCGGCAGAAGTGCACGGATTTTATATGTGTTGGGCCGCACACCCGGCAATTCAAACAGTCCGTCTTCACCCGATGTGGTGGTGGCAACTTCAGTTCCGTCCCATTCCTTGATCGCCGTGATTTTCACACCCTGCAGAGGCTGCTCGCCCGCATCATAAAAACCGTTGTAATTGGCATCCAGGTAGCAGATGCCTTTGACGATACTGGCCCGTGTAAAGCCGATATTCTGGCTGTCCCTGCTGGTCTTGTCATTCAGGTCAACTGCTTTGCTTCCCTTGATTCCTCCGTCTTTGGAAATAACGGTTCGATACTTGCCGGAATTGGCTGCCCGGGTAAAAGTCAGTCCATCCGGTGTATATACCGTCAGGGTATACAGTGCGGGGCGCACCCGGTCAATAATCCAGGAGCCGTCCGCATTGGATATGGTCTCATAATGCAGGCCGTTTTTCTGTCCGTCCAGTGTAATGCGTACATTGGGCATTAACGGCTCATTGTCCTTATACAAACCGTCCACAGTGGTTTCCAGCCAGCAGAAACCAGCCACATGATAAGCGGTTTCGACGCCGACCCCCTGTTCGGTTTCCATCCCTGCAGAAACGGAAAATTCCCCGCTCGTCTGGCTGCCTTCGATGGAAAACTGATATGCGTTCAGGTCAGTCCGGCCTTCCCCGCCGTAATCAGAAAACGTTTTGCCTTCGGTCAGGTAGGTCTCCGTCCGGTAGTTGCCGGCCGGCACATTCTCAAATATCACGATACCGTCCGCACCGGTCACGCCGCCGGCGATCGCGCTTTCACCGCTCAGCAGGTAGATATGAATACCGGAAATACCTTCTTCATTTGGCGCTTTGCTTCCGTTTCCGTTCCGGTCCTGGAATACCATCACCCGGACACTGCCCGTATTGTTTCCGGACTGGAGCGGCGAAAACACGGGTTCCGCGGTCGGGGCCGGCCGTGGCAGCGGTTCCGGAATCACATAGGGCTCCACCGCTGCGGTATAGGAAAAACTGTCTTCTTCGCCTTCCGGTTCTTCGCCGGTTTCTCCGGATTCATCCTCCTTCGTCTCCCCGTCCGGCTCCGATACAGGCTCTTCCATGGGTTCCGCGGTTGCGGGCGTCTCCGGCGCAGGTGCTTCAGTTGCTGCCGGAACATCCGCCTGCCGGTGAAGGACTACCGGTACCGTTGTGCTGCGGCTGTTCTCAATCGTAATATCCAGATAAGCGTCTTCCAGGTCCCACCCCGGCTCAAAGAAGCCGGTTATGGGTTCGATGTGGATCCGCGCGCCTTCCGGCAGGGTAATGGATTCGCCCGCCTGGATCTCTCCGATTTCCTCGCCGTTCTGCCATACACGGAAACGGCCGTCCAGTTTTACATATTCCCCGGCTGTGTCCGTTTCTCCGCTGACATAGATATTCAGCGTCACTGCTTCCGCCAGGCCCATATGAACTGTCCCGGCCAGCAGCAAAATGCAAAGCAGGATGGAAAGAAATCGAGTCGCCTTCTTCATGGTCCGTTATGCCTCCGAAAAACAGATGTTGCGCGCTTTTCCATGTTCCGGAAGAGCGCGCCGCATCATTATTGCAGAATATGGATTCCTCAGTTGGTCTTCTTCATAGTGCTGCGCACTTTGTTGTATACGCCCTCGGCAAAGTTGTCCGCCATGCTCCGCGGATAGCTCACATGCAGGATATAGAGGACCTTGTCCACGGTATTGACGATCACACGTCCCGCGACACCCCTGCCGTCTTTCAGCATTCCCTTATAGGCCATATATACACCGTTGCCGTCAATGAAGGAACGGGTCGCGGTGCTGGAAGGATCAAAACTGCTGAAGCCGCCTTCACCCCGGATGGTGTCCAGCGCGGCCTTGACCTCCTTGGTCAGCTCACTCTTGTTGTAATTCTTGTTTACCGGAACTGAGCGGAGCACAACCTGCGGCTTGTAATCCAGGCCTTCGTCCGTTTCATCCGTCAGGATATAGGTATCTGCTGCGGAGTTGTCCTCCGTCCAGCCCGTCGGGGCTTCAAAGGAAAGGTGCAGCGCTTCCGCATTGTATTTGCTGTAGGTAAATTTCAGGGTCGGAACCGGGGTTGGCGTCTGCTTGTCGATCGGATCGATAACCACCGGTGTGGCGCCCGCATAGCTGCTGCTGATGATCGGTTCCGGAGTAACAGGATTGGCAATCGCGATGTACTCTTCATCGCCGCCTTCTTCAGACGCCGGATTATAGGACCCGTCATCATAGTTCGGGAAAACATTCTGGGAGCTTCCCGTGTCCGGCTGTGCTGCAGGCGCCTCCTGGACCGCAGTCTTCTGCGTATCGGGCTTCGTCTGGGTGGGATAGATCACCTTCTCCTGCTGGCAGGCTGACAGCAGGATCGCGCAGAGCACCAGTACCAGGCACAGAATCCGTTTTTTCCACATGGTTCATCCCTCCGTCTGTTGTTTATTCAGCATCTTCTGTATATTTCGGGTGATATACGCGGCGGTCCAGGCTGTAGATCTTCTCGCTGAAGGCACCTTCCGGCGTCTTGTCCGCCGCGGTTTTCATGGTATTCATCCGGGCATCCATCATATCCAGCCAATGCAGTGCCTCCGCTTCGGGGAACATCGGAGCCCGCGGGCTTCCGAATTCCGCCTCGCCGTGATGGCTCAGGAGCATATGTTCCAGCAGGACCACCGTTTCCCCGTGGATATCCAGCTGGTCCGCCACCCGGTTCAGGTTGGTGATTCCCCGCACCAGATGTCCCAGAAGCTGCCCGTCCCGGGTATAGTCTGCCACATTCCCTGCCGCGTCGCTTTTCAGCTCGTCAATCTTGGCCAGGTCATGGATGATCACGCCGGCCAGCAGCAGGTCCCGGTTCAGCCAGGGATAAACCTCCAGCGCTGCCTTTGCCATACGGAGCATATCGGTCGTATGGTGGAGCAGGCCGCTCCGTTCGGCATGGTGCATCCGCTGTGCTGCCGGGAACCAGGACAGCTCTCCGCCGGCATTTTCCAGCATTCCGTTCGTCAGTTTCCGAAGGGTTTCGTTCGTAAAACTGTCCACCGTCCCGCGGATTTCCTGCAGCATATCACCGGAACTCCGCGGCGCGCTCGGCACCAGGCTGTTCATATCCAGGGGATCGTTTTCGGTTGCCTCACGCCATTTTTCCACCCGCAGCTGCAGCCGGCCGTTGTACTCCTGAACCGTTCCGCGAACCTTGACCGGTTTTCCGGTTTCCGGCACCGGAGCGCCGGGCTCCCAGTTCCAGATCTTGCAGTTGATTTCGCCCGTCCGGTCGGTCAGGTTCATATCAACGTAGTCATTGCCTTTACTGTCCTTCCGTTTTTCCGCGGACCGGATCAGCAGGAAGCCTTCAAACCGCATATCCCGCTGCAGCTGGCTTACCGAGTAGTTTTCCATTCACGATCCTCCTGCCGCCAGATCACCACGGGGCATCCCCGGAGGGGCCGTTGTCCCGCGCCAGATTGGCAAATGTGGTGTATTCGCTCAGCCATGCAAGCTTCACCGTTCCCAGGGGACCGCTGCGCTGCTTGGAGATAATCACCTCACCGATGTTCTTGTCCTCGGTGTCTTTATTGTAGTATTCCTCCCTGTGAAGGAACATGACGACGTCCGCGTCCTGCTCGATGGAGCCGGAATCCCGCAGGTCGCTCAGGACCGGCCGCTTGTCCACACGGTCCTTGTTCGCACGGCTCAGCTGGGCGCAGGCAATAATCGGGATTTTCATATCCAGTGCGATCGCCTTCAGCTGGCGGCTGATCTCACTGACCTCCAGCTGGCGGCTTTCCACCCGGCCGTCTGCTTTCATCAGTCCCAGGTAATCCACCACAACCAGGTCAAGGCCTTTGTCCATCTTCAGCCGCCGGCACCGGGAACGGAGCTGGCTGGGGGTAATTCCGGCGGTATCATCGATATACATCGGTGCGTCCGCCATGGACTGCACAGAATTGGCGAGGTTGCTCCAGTCCTTGTCCGTCAGGGTGCCTTTCCGCACCCGCTGCATATCCACCTGGGCATCAGAACAGAGCATTCTCATCGCAATCTGTTCCCGCGGCATTTCCAGTGTAAACACCGCCACGGACTTGCCGCGCTTCAGGCTCGCGTGGGACGCGATGTTCATCGCGAATGATGTTTTACCCATGGACGGACGGGCTCCGACAACCACCAGCTCGCCGGGATGCAGTCCGGTCAGCAGGTTGTCCAGATCGATAAATCCGGTCGGCACACCGCCAATGGCGCCGTGCAGTCTGGACAGCTCGTCAATCTGGTCATATGTTTTCACCAGCACTTCCCGCAGCGGGACCAGTGTCTCGCCGTCCGTCTGGTTCATCACGATGTCGAAAATCGCCTTTTCAGCAGAGGACAGGATGTTCTCCAGCGGTGTCTGCTGGGTAAAGCATTCACCGGATATCTTCTGGCATGCCTGGATCAGCTTCCGCATTGTGCTTTTTTCCTGCACGATGTCGATATATGCCTTGACATTGGCCGAAGTCGGCACACTGTTCAGGATCTTCATCAGATAGGCGTTTCCGCCTACGCCTTCCAGCGATCCCCTGCGCGCAAGCTCGGTATGCAGCGTCACCAGGTCAATCGGCCTCCGCTGAAGGTACAGATCCATCATCACTGAGAAGATTTCCTTATGCTCCGGCTGGTAGAAATCCTCCGGCCGCAGGTGCTCCGTCGCGCGGAGCACAGCGGCGCTGTCCTGCAGCATTGCGCCCAGAACACTGACCTCCGCCTCCACGCTGTTGGGCGGGACGGTTCCCCTGAACTCCTCCGGATTTGCCATCTGTCTTCTCCCGTCTTCCGGTTTTCGTTACTTCTGGATCGGTACGACGTTCAGCTTCATCGGGGTGGTCACACCGGAATACAGCCATACGCTGATTTCCCGCACACCGGTTTCCCGGATCGGGTCCCCGATATCCAGCTTCCGCTTGTCTGCCTTGATTCCGTGCTGCTTCTCAAGCGCCTCGGCAACCTCTGCGCTCGTAACACTTCCGTACAGGCGGCCTTTGTCACCGCACTTGACTTCCAGCGTAATCACTTTGTTTTTCAGCAGCATGGCCTTTGCTTCAGCCTCTGCCCGCAGCTCCGCCTCGCGGGCTTCCTGCGCTGCCCTCTTTTTGGAAATTTCCTTCAGCATGCTTTCCGTGGCTTCCGCCGCAAGCTTCTGGGGAAACAGAAAGTTCCGTGCGTATCCGTCGCTCACGGTGATGATATCATCCCGTTTTCCGACGTTCCGGATATCCTTCAGCAATACGACCTTCATTCCTGTTCAGCCTCCTTGTTCGGACGCAGGTGGCGCGCGTCCTTTCGTTGATCAATCACACCCATGATAATCGGGATCACCGGCGCCAGCAGTGAGAGCGCCACCGCCCATACGCTGCGCATCACGCTCCGAATTCCCATGCGTTTTCCCATCCACAGCAGGAAGCACGCTCCCTGCAGCATAAACGCTACCCGGAATACGCCCATGCACAGCATGCCCAGGTATCCCGTCACGCCGTCATCCGATACCAGTGCAATCACCCAGCCGATCAGCAGGGCAAACACCGCCGTCCCCATCCGTCGCGGCATATACCATTTCTCCATGGGAGGAAGCAGGCCTTCCTCCCCCTGGCGTCTGCGCCGCCAGTCCGGCAGCACCGTGCACAGGACTGTGGTGAGAACTGTATGGTATATCATTGCGCTGCACAGAGCGGACGGAAGCAGTTCTTCCAGGCTGACCCGCAGGCTGTACAGCATCTGCAGGCGTGTTTCTTCCTCCAGGAAGAGATATCCGTATCCGGGAAGCCGCCGGGCAGACAGCAGTTCAATATCTTTCAGCCGGGCCAGGCCCATGCTGTAAGCGTTGATCAGGATGTTGTTCCGTTCCGGGCTGGCGTCAATGTAATCACATGCGCCCTTTGCCAGGCCGGCAATAATCTTTCCCTCCGTAGCTGCGGACAGGATCAGCAGTCCGGCAAGCCATGTGACCAGGCAGACCGATGCCCACAGAATCGGCCGTATCAGGGGCTTTCGTACCGGAACCGCGGCTGCCAGCAGGCTCCCGCCGCACCATAGCACAATCACCGGAAGCAATTCCACCGGAAGGGTAAAACCGCACGCCAGCCCCGCCGCCATGCAGACAGCCGCAGCACCCGGCCATCCGGCAGAATACTGCAGCAGAGCTGCCGCAACTGGCAGCAGCATCGTCAGTTCAATCAGCAACGGGACGCTCGTTTTGGCCGCGATCGCAATCAGCAATACCAGCACAGCCGGTACCGCCAGCGCGGCTGCAGTTTTATTCTGCACCATACCGACACCTACCTCGTATATATAATCACTGAATTATATCCCATATCCGTGTAAAAAACAACCTCCGCGCTTACGGATAACAATATCACCGTCCATCCGGACCCACGAAAAAACCGGCGGAGTTTTCTCCGCCGGGATGGATTGCTTATTCCGGATTACTGGGCGGCAGCCACCTTGATGATGTGGGGCTGTACGCCTTCGTACCAGTACAGGAAGCCTTCAACGTCGATGACGTCGCCGATGTTCAGGCCTTCAACCGCCTTGTACACTTCCGTGTCCTGCCCGCACAGGTAGGATTCCACCACGAACGTGTAGGTCGCGTCGTTCAGTGTCACGTCGAAGTACAGGTCGTCGCCCTGCTGTCCGGCGCCGTTCCATTTGTACAGGAACGCCGCGTCATTGCCTTCCGCATCCTTCTTCGCCGCAACCGTCAGGCCCTTGAAGGCCACCAGCGCGTTCTGCTTGCTGATCAGCTCTTCCGTGCCCAGCAGCGCCGTCACGTCTTCCGGCTCCGCCTTGAAGCCTTCGCCGTCCACGAATTCAAACGTCGCGTCGGTGATTTCCACTTCACCGCTCCATTCGCTCTTGAAACCCTTCACTTTGATCTTCGCGCCGGGAACCAGCTTCTCAGCATCTTCCTTGGAGCAGTTCATCTCGTAGATGAAGTAAGCGCCGTCTTCGCTCTGGCCGTACACCGTGATCTTGCCGATGCCGTCCTTTTCCCACCAGGCCTGCGTCGCCTGCACCGTCGTCTCGATCACCACTTCGGTGTCCAGCTCGGCTGCAACATACGCCGCATGGTCCATCACAGCGATTTCTCCCACCGCTTCTTCCGCAGTTTCGACCGCCTCTTCAACCTTTTCCTCTACAGCCTCGGCAGCCTCTTCAACCTTTTCCTCAACGGTCTCGGTTGCTTCCTCGACGGCTTCGGTCGCGGTTTCCTTCACTTCTTCGGCCGCTTCCTTGACTTCCTCAACCTTTTCTTCGGCCGCGTCCTTGGCTTCTTCCACGGCGCCGGTCACAGCGTCCTTGACTTCCTCAAC
>JAEEGH010012429.1_pt1 | contig 19103 bp, 15 predicted proteins | sample 9134181 | NCBI WGS metagenome assembly JAEEGH01 (sample SAMN16246544, study PRJNA631951) | gut metagenome | biome: gut microbiome; feature: rumen; material: DP-attached | host: Bos | place: Iran: Karaj | collected 2018-10 | reverse complement strand
TTGATAGAGCCGCCACCGTAAGTAAGCAGAATCTTTTTGCCGTATTTAGGAAGCTCCTGATCCAGATAGTTTAAAGAATCTTCCCCAAAATAAAGTTTAGTCGGGTTTGAATAAGAAAAATTTCCAATCATTATGTACCTCTCATACATTAGTAACGTTGTGTCACTTATCTAAAGTGTATGATATAAACAGTGACTTGTCAACACTAAAAAGTGGTTTTAGTGACAAAAAGTTGCTTATTGCAAAAATCCATTTACTGTGTTATTCTCCAGGTATGGCAGATTATATCCGCGCAAGAAGCGACGAACACAAGGAAGAAAGACTCTCTCAAATTAAAGAGGCAACTGCAGAACTTTTTGCAAGCTGCCCTTATTCAGAAATCACCCTTACAACAATAGCCGAAAAACTTGGCTGGTCTCGAGCCAACCTTTATAAATACGTTACGACCAAAGAGGAAATCTTTCTGGAAATCTCTGCCGAAAAAATGGCGGCTTACTATGGCTCTCTGCTTTCGGCTTTTCCGGAAGGCAACAATTTTACGCCGGACGTGATTACCGAAGTCTGGGCCGGAATCGTCAATGCAAATCAGGATTACATGCGTTATGTTTCCTATCTTAATCCCGTAATTGAAACAAACGTTACGGTGGAGAGGCTCGCCGTTTTCAAAAGGAAATATTATGACCTGGCCTATGCCTTCCGCGACAGACTTGCTCAGATGTTGGGCACTACGCAGGATACGGCCTACAAAATCCAGCTGGATGTTTTATTTTATGCTTCATCAAATGCAGTCTGCTGCTACAAAAATCCTCTGGTTCAGGAAGCGTTAAAGCGGATAAACATAAATCCTCCACCCATGGATTTTTACAAGGACATGAAAGAGTTCTTGAGGATGCGGCTGGAATGGAAATAATGGAAAACATTCCTGTTCAATAAGTAAAAAGAGCAATTTTATCCAATTCCTTCATTCATATTTATACTACACTCTGTTCAAGAGGTAACAATATGAATAAGGAACTTTTTGAACAATTTAACACCGGCAGCTTACGAATGCCGGAAGGTGAGGTTTCATTCAATGAAATTGGCTGGAACAAGCATCCGACTTTTGAGGGTGTGGAACTGAAGCACATCATCACATCAAAAGATACAGATGGTCAATTCAGTTATCATTTGGTCAGGATTGCACCAAACAAGAGCATTAAAAATCACATTCACGAGACACAGCTTGAGACTCACGAGGTTATCGCAGGTAGCGGAATGTGCATCAACAACGGCAAAAGCCTGATCTATGAGCCTGGTGTGATTTCGATTATGCCTGCAAAGGTTCCGCACGAAGTCAATGCCGGCCCGGAAGGACTTCATCTTTTTGCAAAGTTTTTTCCTGCCTTGTGCTAGGTCTCGCTGTTGGACTTTGCCGCTTCCCTGTATTCCTTTGGGGTAAGGCCAACTATTTTCTGAAAGCATCTGTCCATGTGGCTTTGGTCGCAAAAACCCGCATCATAAGTCACTTCACAGATGCTCTTTTCTTCTTCAAGCAGTTTCTGAGCTTTTCGTACTTTGCACTGAATTTGAAACTGATGGGGAGTAAGTCCGTACATTTTCTTGAATTTTCTGATTAAGTGAAAAGGACTGATGTTTGTATCACGAGACATTCCTTCAATAAGATAGAGGTTTTCGGGTTGATCGAGAATGGAATCTTTGAGTTCTACAAGTTCTCCGTCTTTAACATCTGCACGTACACAAGTTACAAGCATCGAATATCCATTTTCATCCACTGGTTTTATCTCATGCAGGACATCAGGCGGAATCTGAAATTCATCTCCCTTACCATAGATTTTTGATTCTCCATTCATCACAATGCAGACACTTCCTTCCTCAACAATTCCAAGCGTCAAGTGTTCCGCATGAGTATGTGGCGGATAAGCCTTTGTCCAGTTTTTGTAATGCACGCATTCAATATCATCATTTTTCTTGCGATAAGAAATTTCGTTATTCATTGCTTTTGTTTCCTTCTAAATACCCGTCAAGGTAAATCTTACCGCGTCCACAATTCCGTGGCTTATCATTGCGCTTGCGATGTCGCGTTTTCTCTGGAGCAGGGCAAATGGAAGACCGAAGAGCACGCAAAGGATGAGAGTGGGAATCAGGCCGTAACCGTGGATGACGGTGTGGGGAACAATCATCATAAAATACATGGTGAGTGCGTCGAATACATTCATGCTTTTTTCTTTTGAGTTATCATTGGATGCAAAGTAAACGCAGAAAGCCATGAAAATTGCACGGCATGCCATCTCCTCATAAATCGCAGGGTTCAGGCAGATCAAAAGTTTTAAAAGACTGAATTCAAAATTGATTTTCTGCCCTGAGATAAGGGTGTTAATTATGGATAAAATGATTCCGGCTGCAACCGCAATTAAAATGCTCACAAGCGGGGACCATCGTGTTTCATGCGAAAGAATTTTATAGCCGCCCTTCTTTTCCATGACGGAGAAAACTGCAAAAGAAGAAAGAAGTGTCGGGATTCCTGCCCTCAGTCCATAAATCAAAATGAACGGATTCTGCTGGTATCCCAAATATGCGAGCGTCGAAAGGATTGCGAATACAATGGAAATGATCACATATTTTTTTGACGGCAATTTGTTTTTCGCAATCAGGAAAATTGAAAGACCTGATGTGATTGCGGCAAGAACGGACCAGTACGGAAAATTTCCGCCTTTTAATACCAGACGGCATGCGAGCAATAATATAAAACAAATCCATAAAACGATATTATGCTTTTTCATTTGACCCATCTCCGGGAAGTTCTTTTCCAATATGGTAACACAAAAAAAACTTCATGGCAAGAATCTGTGTTTGCAATTGATTTTTTCTCGGATTATGATATACTTTTAATTGATAAAACTTCGGTTCGTGCCATCCTTGGCATACCGCTTAAAGGACATAGTATATATGAAGATTTTTTTTAATAGCAGAGTCTTATTGTTTTGTTTGCTGGTGTTTTTACCGCTTACTCACGCATTTGCAATTCCCTTTGCGGACTTTGATTTTGATGCCGCGGAGTTTGACACGGAGACTGAGCTTGAATTTGACGATTACACAATAACGCTCATCGAGCCCAGAAGGAAGGGAAAATCCATTTCTTGTGAGGCCACGTTTACCTTTGGCGATGAAACAAAATCCGCGGATTTGTATTTTCCAAAGTTTACCCTGAACCGCGACGGAAGTTTTAAAAGCGGCAAATGCGATTACGACAGCTCAACTTATTCCAACGACGGACTTGAAATGTATCTTGACAAAGCCTATCTGGAAAAAAGCGGGGACTCGTACATCCTCAAATGCAACAAGGCGACTGTTGACGTGCCCTATGTCTTTGGGAAGCAATCTCTAATCACTTATCAGATAACTGTGGACATGAAAGGAAATTTGCTGACTTCCAAATCATCCTTCACAAAAAAACTCAGGCTTTCAAGCGACGATGCTTTCGGAATCTTTGTAAACCTTGACTCAATTATGTTTGATGAAAACAATGCAATCTGCGCCAACGGTGAAATCTCAATTCCAAAATTGAATCTGCACATTACGGCAAAAAATCATGAGATAGTTTATTCCGATTATTCTTTTGTCGCATCGTTCAAAGAGCCTTTTATATTTTCAAACGGCACCGATGTTTTTTCTGCAAAGACAATAAACTTGCAGTCAAAGGGTAAAAATAATTTCTGGTTCGGTGATGTAATCTTAAGACAAAACAATCATGAGTATCCTTTTGAAAAAATAAAATACCGGTCTTACGGAGATGAAGCTACGCAGCTTGAGTCTGACAAGGCGTATGAATGGAAGAGCGATTTTGGAAATGGCGAGGGACAGCTCTTGCCGGACGACAAGATTCTAAATTATTCTTATTACAACGGTGGTTTTACGCTGACTCTCTTATCGCGCTTTCCCAAGGCGAACACGCATTATTTCAAAGTGGATGCAACAATAACTCCTGAAAAAATTTTTTACGGAAATCCCTATAGCATCAGAGATAAAAAATATTTCCTTTATGGGGACACTCGCGTTCAGCCCTCCGAAGATATTTTTAGTCACGAAATCCATTTGTATTTCGACAGAGATTCCGGTAAATATGAAATTTCAAGCGGCAAGATTTTATTCCCTGGAAATTGTGCGTTAGGCTCCTTTGTTATAAATTGGACAAGCATAGACACAAAGGGAAACGTTCATTTTGGCGGAGAGTTCCCGAACATAATTGATTTTTGCAACAATGCATTTGAGCCAAAAACAATCAAGTTTACTGACGACGGCATTCTTTTTACGGGAAGATTGTTCCTGAATACGCAGCAGAATGTTTCCGTAGATGAGCTGTTGATTGGTTTCGACGGAACTGTAAAAAGCTTCAAGTCAAATCACCTGGGTTATGACGAGAATACCATCGCCGAAGAATTTTACGCGACATCCCAAAGCTCATACCTGATGTTGGAGCAGAAAAAAAATCCCGACGGCACTTTGTCTAAGCCAATTCTGTGGCAGGTGTTTGAGGACTCTGTGATTTCATCCGACAATAATCAGGATCCTGTTCCCATAAAAGACTTAAGGCTCAATCATTCCGATGTAAGCTTGCATTTTTTCAGCAGCGAGTATCCCTTTGAAAAATATTATGAAAAAACTGAAAGGAGAGGCGGAAGATAAGTCCTGTTCGCTGTGGAGGCGAAGGCTGTGCCTGAGCCGGCGCACTTCGTTGCTCACCACCCCTTCCAGCGGGGGACTTCCCCCGCAACGCCCCCTCAAATGTCATCTTACTTCTTCATAATATTTCTCAAAAATTTTTATCAGAAGATTCTTTTCTTGCTCAGAGACAGGCGCTGGTTCATTTTGATTAAAGTTTGCCCCTCTCTCCGACATGAAAATAATACAGAAGATAAGAATATACAGTTTCAATGCTTTTTCCTGAGATGGATTCAAACACATTCCTTCTTTCAGATATTCTGCGTAATCCCGATCTGCCTGCATACTTAACAACGCCATAGACGTGAGACCCAGAAAATAAACCTGATCTCCAAAAGTAATCCAGTCCAGATCAATTATTCCTGAAAGCTTTCCTTCGTGAATAAGTACGTTTTTTGTAGTTGCGTCATCCAAAAAAGGTTCAGGCCTTATGGTTGAAAAGTATTCTGCAAAGCGAGGAATCAAATCCCGAACCTTCGAAACATATTCTGTAGAAAAAATCTTATTTTCTTTTATACCGTCCTCTGCTCTTTTAATATCATTTAAAATAAAGTCCTCCCATGTAGCGAATAAGTTTTCTTTGTCTTCATAAGAATTTAGAGACCCAAAACCAGTTGCCATAGGAAGCTTCTTGATTTCTCTCTGATAAGTGATAAGCTTTTTTGCGATTGCTTTCCTTTCATCTTTTGAAAGAGATTTATAAATAATGCCTAAATCTTTCCCGGGAATAAATGTCATTACAAAATAATAAGGAAATGCAGAAGTGTCTTCGACTATTACGTTGGGAATTGGAATATCCAAATCTTTTATTTTGTCCAACCAATAGGTGGAGCCTAAAATCAGATTTTTATCATCTGAAATTTTTACTACATATTTATCATTACCAATCTGAACTGTATAAACATATCCTGCTAAGCCAACATTGTTTCTTATAATTTCTGTTGGAAGCACTTGAAAAATTTCATTACATATTTTATTTACAATTTCTTCTGTCATCTTCTTCCGTATTCATCGTTCAAGTGCAGCTGAATGCCGGATAAGACAAACAGCTGTTTTTTTATAATAGATTGTCCCCTTCGACAAGCTCAGGGACCGCCTTCGACAAGCTCAGGGACCGGGCGGTTGGTGAGCCTGTCGAACCATCAATCACCGGCCTCCTTGAGACGCTCGGCATTCTCAGCTATCTGAAGTTGATTTATACATTCCTGGATGTCTCCGTCCATAAAGACCGGAAGGTTATACATGGACCAGTTGATCCTATGGTCGGTGACACGGCCCTGAGGATAGTTATAAGTACGGATCTTGGCGGAACGGTCACCGGTTGAAACCATGGTCTTACGCTTGGCGCCTATCTCGTCGAGATATTTCTGGTGCTCAAGATTATAGAGTCGGGTTCTCAATTCCTCAAAGGCCCTGTCCTTATTCTTGAGTTGTGAGCGCTCCTCCTGGCACTGTACCACGAGGCCGGTCGGGAGGTGAGTCAGACGGACAGCCGAATAGGTCGTGTTGACACCTTGGCCACCAGGGCCGGAAGCGCAGAAAAGATCCAGACGGATGTCTTCCCAACGCAGATCTACATCAAACTCTCCGGCCTCAGGGAAAACCGCCACAGAAGCCGCTGAAGTCTGGATCCTGCCTTGGGTCTCAGTCTGGGGGACACGCTGGACACGGTGCACGCCAGACTCATATTTCATGATCCCATAGACTCCCTCATCGTTGGACGAGAGTTTGAACACAATCATCTTAAAACCGCCGGAAGTACCTGGAGTCGAGTCGTTTACCTCAAGCTTCCAACCCTTCTTCTCAGCGTATTTCGAATACATCCTGAAAAGGTCGCCAGCGAAGATCGCAGCCTCGTCACCACCCGTGCCGCCACGGATTTCCACTATGGCGTTTTTGGCGTCATCAGGATCAGCGGGAATCAGCAATATCTTTATCTGCTCCTCAATCTGTGGAAGCATGGGCTCAATCTCAGCTATCTCAGCCCGGGCCATATCCCTCAAATCCTCATCCTTCTCGTTGATAAGGATGTCCTTCGCATCAGCCAACTCCTCCACCTTGCGCTTGTAGTCCAGGCCGGTCTTCACGATCGGCTCAAGCTGTTTGTAGTCCTTGTTGAGCTGGACATATTTCTTCATGTCAGCGATCACCGCAGGATCAGAGAGTTGTGCCTGCAGTGAGTTGTATTTTTCCTGGAGAGCCAGGATCTTGTCTATCAGAGTGTTCTCTGCCATATTCGTTACTTAAAGTTCCTTCACGAAACATCTGCGTCTCATGAAGAGCTCGCTATCATATTTGGCCCAAACATTCGCAGGGCCGTTGGACTCTATCTGGGGATTTGTTATCGCCCACTTGGTACCTGCGGCGATGTACTTTTCCGACATCGTGCAGTGGTAGATCGAAGAGACTCCCGTATTCTGCCATTTAGGCACGGCGCCATTGATCATAAGGTCAACAGTGTCATAGTGGCGCAGGGCCTTCAGCAGATGCCACCAACCAAACGGAAACAGGTGACCCTTAGCCTTTTGCAGAGCTTTGGAGATGCTCGGGAAGGTGATACCGAACCCAACCAGTTCCTCATTCTCATCAAATATGATGCTACTGGTCTTATCTGACAGGAACATCATGACAGATGAGGCTTCCTCCTCGATCTCTTCCTTGGTGAAAGGAATAAAATTATAGACCGACTTGGCGAAACTCTCGTTATAGATGTCGAAGAAATATCTGACCTTTGCCTTGTCCTTCTTGAGGCTGTTGATGCTTCCTTCATGTAGATTGTACCTCTCTTTAAGAAGGCCGGCTATACGCCTGATTTTCTCCTGTGGAGGTTTGTCAGCGGGCACCAGGTACTGCACCCAGTCACACTCCTTCTCGAAACCGAGAGCGTCCATAAAGTCCACATAATAGGGATAGTTATAGATGCAGTTGAAAGGAGGGATGTTCTGGTAGCCCTCAATGAGCATTCCCTGCTTGCCAAGGGTGTTGTAGTAGAGCGGACCGTGGATCTCAGTCATCCCGTTCTCCTTTGCCCATTTCTCAGCGGTCTCAATGAGAAGACGAGCGACCTCAAGGTCGTTTATCGCATCGAACCAGCCGAAGCGGGCCCGTTTCTTACCGTAAAGGGCGTTGTAGCGGGGATTGATCATCCCGCAGATCCTTCCCACGACCTTTTTTCCATCGAGAACCATCCACATCTTGCGCTTGCAATATGACAGGGTGGAAACTTTTGTGAGGGAATTGACTTGGTCGGAATGAAGGGCGGGAACGTATTGAGGGCAATCCTTATACAACTTATCCGGGAACTTGATAAACTTCCTCAAGTCCCTTTTACCCAAAACCTCTACTACTCTATAATTTGGCATCTTGCAAATGTACGAACTATCAGCGATTTTGCCAACAATATTCCCGAAAGTTTATCTTTTACAGGCCTTTGGCCTTGCCCTCATCCCATATAGAATCCATCTCCTGGAGCGTCATGTCGTGAAGGTCGCGGCCCTGACGGATAGTGTTCTCCTCCAGGTAGGTGAAACGCCGCCTGAACTTGTCGCAGGCCTTGTTAAGAGCCGTGTCAGGGTCGATTCCATACAACCGGGCGGCATTGACAGTGGCGAACATGAAGTCTCCGAGTTCTTCCTCAGCCCGCTCATAGGCGGCCTTCTTCTCATCCTCAGTCGTAGCGGCGGCGAGAGCCTCGAATTCGGCCTGAAGCTCAGCCTGCTCCTCTTTGACCTTGTCCCACACCTGTTCCTTCTCTTCCCAATCGAAGCCAACTCCCCTCGCCTTGTCTTGCATTGAATATGCCTTCAGGATCGGAGGAAGCGAATCCGGTATTCCCGAAAGGATCCTCTTGTTGCCGCCTTTCTCCTTGGCCTTCAGCATCTCCCAATTCGTGGACACCTCCTCCGCGTCAGCGACCTTGGTAGTCGAGAACACATGAGGGTGACGATATATCATCTTCTCGCAGAGCTTGTTAAGTACATCGGCAATGTCATAACGGCCTTCCTCCTCAGCGATCTTGGCATAGAAAATCACATGAAGGAACACGTCCCCAAGCTCTTTCTCAAGAGCTTTCTCGTCTTTCTTCAGCACAGCGTCACTAAGCTCATAGACCTCTTCGATGGTCATCGGCCTCAAGGTGTCGATTGTCTGAGCGTGATTCCAAGGACAGTCAGCCCTCAGCCTGTCCATAACCTCCAGCGCCCTCTCGAACGCCTCTAATTTCTTCTCTTTGTTCAACATAGCCGCGAATTTACTCAAATTCCCGGAATACAAGCCATTTTCCTCCACCCGGCGTCATTCCATCCCCCATTTTGACGCCAGCCCCTATTAATTCCCCGACCCGGCAGCATTTTACCCCCATTATTGACACCGACATTGGGTTTTGCCATGCGCCAGCGGCAGTTCACCCCCAATTTTGCTTCAATCGGGCTCGTGATCGGAGTGGACCGCATCCTGGTCGCCAAAAGCGAGAAAGAGTCCCTGTCCATCGACATCTGAGACAAATCAAATGTTTTCATTATCTTCGCGTGGAACAAACCGACTGACATGACAGAAATCCACTATGTCTCCGCGGATGAGGCCGTCAGCGCCATTAAATCAGGAGACCATATTCATCTCGGAAGCGTGGCGAGTGTGCCCCACATCCTCATTGACGCATTGGTCCGCAGGGCCGATGCCGGTGAGGTGGAAGACCTTCATTTCCATCACTTTCACACTGAAGGAGCGGCACCCTATTCCGATCCCAAATATGCGGGAATATTTTTCGAGCAAGGATTCTTCGTGGGGCCCAACGTAAGGGCCAATGTCAATGCGGGTTACGCCGACTACCTTCCCGTACATCTATTTGACACTCAGAGGTTTTACAGGAACGGAGCCATTAAGCTTGGAGCGGCCATGACGCAGGTCTCCCTCCCCGACGAGAACGGTATGGTCTCCCTGGGGACATCGGTGGACTGCTCCCCCGCGGCCATCGAGACAGCCAGGGTCAAGATAGGTGTTGTCAACCCTAATGTCCCATTCGCCTATGGAGACCTTGTTCCGCTTAAGTCGTTTGATTATCTCGTGTGGGACGACACTCCCCTATTCACGAAAGAATACACGGAACCCGGCCCGACCGACATACTGATCGGCAAGAACTGCGCAGAGCTTGTCCAGGACGGTGCCTGCCTTCAGATGGGAATAGGAAGCCTTCCAAATGCCCTCGCGGCCGAATTGGGTTACCATAAAGATCTCGGAATACACACGGAGATGTTCGCTGACGGGGTTCTCGGATTGATCAAATCGGGAGTCATTACCGGAAGAAACAAGAAGATAGACCGCGGCAAGATAGTCGCCTCATTCCTCCTCGGCTCATCCGAAGTCTATTCATTCATAGACCGCAATCCCGCTGTTCTGATGAAAGATATCGGCTATGTCAACGATCCCTGGATTATTTCCCGCAACCCGAAAGTCACCTCCATCAACTCCGCCACCGAAGTTGACCTTACCGGCCAGGTCTGCGCCGATTCCATCGGCACAAGGATATTCTCCGGAACCGGAGGCCAGCTGGATTTCGTAAGAGGCGCGGCCTTGTCAGAAGGCGGGGTGTCGATGATCGCGCTTTCTTCAAGAACCAAGAAGGGAATGCCCAAGATTGTCCCCACCCTTCATCCCGGAGCGGGCGTGGTCACCCCAAGGGCCGATGTCCATTGGATCGTCACTGAATATGGAGCCGTGAACCTTCGTGGAAAGTCTCTTCAGGAGAGGGCTAAGTTATTGATAACCATAGCCCATCCCGATGACAGGGAGGCTCTTGACAAGGCGGCCTTCGAGAGGTTCGGGCCGCATTGGAATGTTGTCAGAATATAGATGCTTCGACAGGCTCAGCAACCGGGGTTAGGCCCCATGACAAGTTCAAGGGTGCCTCCTGCGGCGATCTGCCCAAATACAAGATAAGGCACTTCCAAAGGTTTCCCATCCAGTTTCGCCGACTGAATGTAGATGTTCTCAGGGCTGTTATTCAAAGCCTTGATAATGAATGGTTTCCCGGAGGCGTAAGCGGGATCGGTCCGGATCACGATCTCATCGAAAACGGGGCTGGTTATCTGCATCTTGCCATCACCAGGGCAGAGCGGATGAAGTCCGGAAGAAGCCAGCACATACCAAGCTGACATCTGACCCACATCATCGTTACCGACAAGGCCCATCATGCGATCCGAAGAATAGGCGTGGGAACAGATGAAACGAGTCCATTTCTGTGTCTCCCAAGGCTGCCCTAAAGCATTGAAAAGGAAAGGAATATGATGGACAGGTTCATTGGCGTGGTTATAGTACTGGTTCCACATCAAGTTGTCAGGCGTGTTCTCGAAGAAGTCATCCAGATCGGCGAGGACCTTATCTTTGCCCCCCATCAACTCGGTCATGCCCTCGATGTCATGCGGCACGAACCAGCCCTGCTGGTAGGGATTGCTCTCGATGCAGCCAAGTCCCTCCATGGTCCTGGCACCTTCTGGCCAAGGGCCCCAAGATCCATCAGCCTCGCGCGGCCTGAACCACCCGACCTCGGGATCGAAGACATTCCGGTAAGCTTGGGATCTCGAATAGTATTCCTTCGCCACTTCCTGATTACCAACCTCTTCCGCAAGCTTCCCTATGCACCAGTCGGCATAGGCATGCTCAAGGGTCTCAGAAATACATGCGCCGTTTGGCACCCAACCTAGAGGGAAATTGCCGAACTTCTCAGAGGTTTTGACCGCATAGCGTAAGGCCTTCAGCGCGTCGTAACCCCGTATTCCTTTGACATATGCGTCCGCGATCACAGGAGCGGCGGGGTTGCCCAGCATGCAGCCCGAATAGGCGTTCAGGAACTCCCAGCGTTCGAGATATTCCTCACCGCTTTCCTCGGCCATCGTAACCAGGGAGGCGATCATGTCGTCAACCACCTTGGGATTGATGATGGTCTGGAGCGGCATCTGGCTGCGGAATACATCCCAGCCACTGAATATTGTCCTCTTGTTGAAAGAACCACCATCGTGAGGCTTGTGGTCACCCCCATCGTATCTTCCATCGACATCGGCATAGAGCCTCGGGTCAATCATCGTGTGGTACAAGGCGGTGTAGAAAACAACCTTATCGGACTCCGAACCTCCTTTGACCATCATTTTTGCCAAAGCCTCATTCCATGCTCCCCGAGCATCCTTGCGGACGTCATCGAAGCCCTTCCCGGCTATTTCAGCCTCAAAATTCTTTCTAGCGCCCTCGATATCCACGAAAGAAATGCCCACACGGAGAGTGGTCTGATCCCCCGCCTTTGTGGGGAACTCGGAGAAAAAGCCGAGGTGGCGGCCTTGAATCTCTTCCGAATCAGTGACCACAGCCGCCTGAGCGACCCTTTCCAAATAAGGAACGCTGGTCACATCTTCACGTTTGCGGGGCCAATCCTCAGGGATGTCAGCGCACCAGAAGCCTTTGTTAATGAACGGTTTATCGAACTCGGCATGGAAGTGGACAGTGTACAAGGCTTTGCCTGCTCCATCACCCCAACCACCAGTCTCGGGAGTGCAACGCATCCATCCTTCGATCGTGTGGTCATTGATGATTTTGACATATTGCTCCTCAGAGGTTCCCCCTACCCTTCTGGCCAGATCAATTTGAACCCTGGAGAGGTCGCTCTCGGGCCAGGTGAAACGAAGGATTCCGCAACGAGGAGTAGCCGAGCACTCTACCTTGATGTCATAGTCCGTGAGATTGACTGAGTAATATCCGGGCGATGCGGTCTCTGTGGCCTTGTCATAAGATGAACGCCAGCCGCTGATGCTCCCGTCTTCCTTTCCGGCTATAGTCTGCAGAGGCCCGGTCGTCGGCATCACAAGGAAATTGCCCAGATCGCCGTACCAGCCGATCCCGCTCATCTGGGTCATGGCGAACCCTTCGATCGTCTTCATCTCGTAGCTGTAGCCCGGCCCGTTGTCACCACCTGTGACAGTGTTAGGGCTGACCTGGACCATTCCGAAAGGTGTCGTGGCTCCAGGGAAGGTCTTTCCAAGTCCATGATAGACTCCAGCGGCATCGGTATTGGTACTGGCGCCGATAAAAGGATCGACATAACTGGCAAGGTCAGTGGTTTTACTCCCGCCACAAGAAACTAGGGCAAGGGAAAGCGCCGCGGCGACGGCAAAAGAATATCTCATAATCAATCTATCTTGAATGTCTTTATTCCAAATCTGGGAATACTCACTTCCATAATAATGCCGTTGTCATCTTTTGAGACCTTCGGATTTCCGGTTTTTTCGCCCAAAAGATTCACTTCTTCAACCTTCTTCGCGGGAATTGCGATTTTGACATTCTTCGGGGAAGCGTCACCGGAAGCATTATAGAGCCTTACAAGATAGCCTCCATCCGAGTTTGTCATGGCGCTCAAGAGATAGCCTGTGCCTGAGAGATCCAGCGCTCCGTCACGGGGACTAACACCAGGAATGACAGTCAGAGGCTCATTCCAAGCCTGGCTCTCTTCCTGGACACCGGCCTTATCCCACATCCCGGTGTGGGGGACGAGGGCGTATCTCATTGAAGTAGGATGAGTTATGGAATAATTCCTGCCCCACAAACCGTTCCCGGAGAACTGGACTGTCAACGCCAACGGGAAATCAGGGCCGTAGGTGTAGGAAGTGGTATGGTCAGAGAGAAGGGCGACGCTTGTGCCGTTCTTGCCGCACAGATCAACCCAGTCCAGGATGACATTGTGCTTGATGTTCTCCCAGTTATCAAAATACGTGTTCTCCAACTGGCTCTCGCACACATCAAATGGAGCGTCCTTGAAGAGTGAAGGAGACTCACAAGCCACAGGGAAGAGTATATTCAGGTCATATCTGGAGTCATAGAACGCCCTCTGCCTATTGTCATATGCCCTCCTTTGAGCAGATCTTCCTATTCCGACATTCTTCTCCCAGTCGATATTGAGATCAAAGTCGATGCGGCGGCTTCCCTCATCAATGGTCATGACTTGGGTAAATGTAGTGGAAGCTATTGTGCCTCTTACAGTTACCTTGGTCGAGATACCCTTCGCCTCACAAACCTCAACCGTCGCGGGCTCCTCTGAGGACAGGTGCCAGCGGTTTTCCTCGTAGAACCAGCCGGAGAGCAACCCAAGGGCCTGGGAGGAAGACCTGTCAACGTATTCCCTTCCGTCTTTAGAGACAAGGCTCGTGATGACACCTCCGTCTTTAGGAGAGAAGGTGATCTTATACTCTCCCGCATCAACCTTGACTAGTCCATTCGTACCGGAATATGTCTTCACGGAAGGCTCCACCTTTGTGCCTTTCCCGTTCTTGCTGAGAGTGTAGGAAGCGATTCCGAGGGCGGGAGCGGTGGCTTTGAAAACAGCCTTGCCATCCTCGACGAAATAAGGCACCTCAGTTCCAGACGCGTCAGTTATTCTGAAGTTCCCGGGCCATCCGGCTGGAATATCGGTCCGGACGGTCTCTTCCCTCGCGAAAGCGGTTGTGTTAACCACGCCGACCTGTATCGAGGAGGCTCCGGCGGAAGGCTCAAAAGCCACCATGGCATCAATCGCGGAATCGCAATTATCCTCTGAGGCGGCGGTCCAAAGCGTCACATTCTCAGCCCAGTTCCCTCGCTTGTTAAGCCTGTTGTAAGGAACGATCCAGCAATCATGATGCTGCGAGAGCAACAGTGTCCTCCAAGCTTCATCGATAAGCGCCTGCTCTGGAGCTTTCCCTGTCGCCAAACTCAGCAACGCGCCTGTCTTCTCGGTCATGACAAGCTTATTCTCTGCTCGACGTACTTCCCTGGCGAGTTTCTGGAGTATCTGGGATCCCCACACTAGACCTCCGAGGACATCCTCCTGGGACATCTTGTAAACCTCATGGACCGCATCAGCAGGCTCTCCCTCAAAATACTGCCTCCATGTCAGGTAGTCTACATCGGGATGGGTGGCTCCACCGTAATCGAGCCAGGGGCCATTGGTCCATCCAGCATCTTGAAAACACATACCCACAGGCCGCTGTATGCCAGCAGCGACACAAGCCTCCCAATATTCCGGGTAACGGCCGTTAGCCTTGGTCTCCCAAACCTTATCTCCAAGCTCCTCGCACTCATAGCGCGGAACCGCCAGGATGTGACTGCCATCAGGTGCCGTCCATTTCACGACTCCCTTGCCGAATCCGGCGGAATATCCTCCCCAGCAAGTGTTGGGACATTTGATGGAGGCGTACTTGAAACCGAGCTGACTAAGCACCATCGGTAAAGTCGAGGTGAAACAAGGCTCTTCAACAGCATAGGTAAGAAACTCAGCATCAGGGAAATGAGTCCACACCTTGTCCATTCCGTAACGGAACTGGCGGATGATGCTCTCCCCAGAGATGGTGTACATGTAGGACTGGGCATATGAAGGGTTGGTGAACTCCACCCTTGGAGTCGAGGCCAAAGCCTTGAGTCTCTCCAGTCCGGAAGGATTGTGGACAGCGACAGAATCCCATGTCTCCGGTTCTATCTCAAGGCAAATGCTCCACTCGGGATGCGCCTCAAGTTGGTCAGCCAAGAAGTCCGTGTAAGTCTTGAGCGGATAATGACCGTAAACGCCACCATGGAAGCCGTCCACGAAATTCATTCTCTGTTGCGCCGCACCTGAGAACGCGAGCGCTGAAGCCACAACTAAGGAGGCGAGTTTTAGACACTTCATATCTTCTCTATGGTTATACGCCTTGTGACGGGCTTGTTAATCGAATAAATCCTTTCCACGAGGTCCGAAGACATCTTCTCCCAAGTCTCCCTTACCTCGGGGATGGAACTCTTTTTGTACCAATAACTTGAATAATTGACAAAAGGATCCTTTCTCGCGGCTTTCCCAACCATCTCCAGGGACTTCCAGTCATCTTTGAATATCTGGTCGGTGTTCCTGAACATGTTGTACTCCATCCAGACATATTCCCTGAGGCGCTTGTCATTCTCGAACCTCTCCTCGTTGAGATACATAACTGCCGAGGCCTGGCGGTACTGGGGAGTGTTGGTCAATTCGGCCATATTGATTCCCTGATCCAAATCACGGGATGAGAAGGCAGCTATCGGTTGTCCGTCGATCACGAGCCTGTAGTTTCCTTCAGCCAATCCTCTGACCCTCAGGGTCTCCTGATTGAATTCCTCGGTGAAAGGGATCATCTTCATGGCATCCCTCTGGGAATGGATATTCCCCCAGCCATGCTCAGAAATGGAGTCGCAAGGATAAGGGAGAGCATTCGCAAGATAGTCAAAAGCGATTCCTGTCTTCGATTTCTCCAGGTTGGACACCTTGCAGTTCTCAGCGGAAATGACCTTTTTCTTTGAAGCATCGACATCAATGCCAGCGACCTTCTTTCCAGCAAGCCCTTGGGCCTTCAGGAAAAGATATGCCATGACCATCTGGCCGTCCTTGTCCGGATGAATCCTGTCTTGGGGACAGAATGAATATGCCGGATCGGAAGCCTGCGCTACCGCGGCCAGGTCTAGCATAGGAGCATTGAAATCCACAAATCCCCATTTGTGGTCCTTAGCGGTAGCCTCCTGCCCCGCTATCACTTTCCGGATAGCGGCGTTTTTGCCGGGAAGTATGCCATTGTTGAAAGTGGATGTCTCATCATAAGGCGAACCTCCGATCATGACAATCTCCACATTTTCAGGAAGTTCCTCAAGCCTGTCAGTAATCTTCGAGAAATAGCCGAGCGACCGTTCTACCTTCTCCTCCGACAAGGATAAGGCGTTCTCCTTGTCATACACACCGAAATAACCCGTGTCGTTCATCCCGAATGTCAAGGTTATATAAGTAGGGTTCTTTCTGAGCACATCCCAATCCCAGCGGTCCAAGATGCTTTTCGCCTCATCCCCGCCAACTCCACAATTCATCAGAGTCAAAGGCATGTCCGGGAAACGTGTCATATAGTACAACCATATGTAGGAATGGTAATGTCCGCCATGGGTGATGCTGTCGCCGACAAGAGCGACCCTGTCTCCAGCCTTGAAAGCAGGAATAAGAGACTGGGCCCGAACCGTGAAAATGGCCACAATAAGAGCAAGTAAGGTCAACAAAAGCTTTCTCATCGTATACGTTTTTTACAAAACTACTCATGAGAGAGCGCATAAAGTTACACTATTGTGTAAAAAAAGTATAATTATCGTTATATTGCGGAAAAATAAGCCACTTGATATGAACTACTTGACGTTAACTCGCCATATCGCTCTCCTGTCCGTTCTCATCTGTTTAGTCACAAGCCCTTCTTGCGGTGACAAAGGCAAGGGGAAGGAGGACGGGAACGATGATTTGGAGATCAAGCTTGATCCTGAAATAGCGAAGAAGATAATCCAAGATGACGCTGGAGTGACAGCCGGAGATGGGATGTATTCCATCCCCCTGCCGGACGGGCGGAGCATATTCCTCATGGGTGACTCTTACACCGGAAAGGTGACAAATGGACGCAGGAGCACCAACGACCACATGTTCAGGAACACCTATCAAGTCTATGACAACGGTAAAGTCAGCGCCATCACCACCGGCGAAGACCATTCCGCCGCTATTCCTCCCGGTTTCCCCGATGAGAGAAGATGGTACTGGCCTGGCCACGGTTTCGTCGTGGGGAGCACTTTGTACATCTTCCAGTTTCAGATGTACCAAGGAAGCGAGGGCGCTTGGGGATTCAGGTACCTTGACACTCATGTACTGGAATACAGTCTCCCGAAGATAGAGCTTATCAAAGACTACAGAATCCCTTACACGGGAAGCCCGGAAGCGGTTTATGGAGCGGCGGCTCTCTATGACGGCGGGAAAGTGTATGTCTACGCGCAATACGAGAAGGCTAACCAGGATCCTTTCAATGTGGTCTCACAGGTGCTCTGCGCCAGGACAACCGTGGAGAACTTGGGAACGGAATGGGAGTATTACACCGGTTCAGACTGGAGCAAAGACAGTTCAAAGGCCGCTCCGCTTATGGGGCTTTCATCATTCCCCATCTCATCCCAATTCAATGTGTTCAAGCTAAGGGGCAAGTATGTGCTCCTCTCCCAGCACAAGATGTTGGGTGACGGAAGGATCTACACCGCTGTCGCCGACACTCCTTACGGGCCATGGCACAATGTGAGGCAGATATTCAAGACCCCTTATCTTGGCAACCAGAACTGGTTCACTTACAATGCGATGGGACATCCGCAATTCGAGAAGGACGGGAAAATCCTGGTCTCCTTCAATGTCAACACAAATGAATTCTCGGAGCAGTTCACCAATGTGGAAAGCTATCGTCCGAGATTTTTCTGGTACCCGATAGACAAAATCATCCAATGAGACTCTCCAGAGCCTTGGCCGCCCTGCTGGTGGCCTTATCCGCGACTCTCCCCAGCATGGCCATCGAGAGAGTCCGCTCTTACACGATCAAGGATGGTCTCGCCGACAGTTCCCCCAGATTCATCACGCAAGATTCAGAAGGAATACTTTGGATATGCACCTGGGATGGAATCAGCAGGTTCGATGGAGGTTCCTTCGAATCTGTCGATAACAGGATGAGCACATTCTTCGGGACCACCAGAAGCGTGTTTGAGGCTGGCAATGGTGTGTATTGGATCTGCAACCACAGCGGTATCAACCGGATCAACCTGCTCACTGGAGAGTGCGAGTCCTTCAAGCTCGGCTATGACAAGGTGCAGCAGAGCATTGAGGCTTTCATCATGGCCGTCTCAGAGGGCGGGACCGTCTTTTGCACCTTGCTGGATTGGGGGATATGCCACTACAACGCGGAAAGGAATGAGATGGTTCCTTTTAACATCAAGGATGTCAACACCGGACGGATAGCTGATATTCTATGCGTCGGTGATGACAGACTGATGGTTCGGGAGGATTCAGGCGTGACATCGCTTGTCCGTTACGAGTCCGGACCGGAGGGTATAACTGTCGTATCCTCTGAATTTGTTCTCGGGAAGGAGCCCATCTCGGGAATATTCAAAATGGACAATGGAATCGGCCTGGTCACCGATGGTCTCCTCCACCTCTGGGACGGGACTTCTGAGACCGTGACAAAGACTCTCAGAATCCCGGCTGGAGTCTTCTCGGCCGGAGCGTCTAAAGGCGATTTGGCATCGATATCTTACAGGGATTCAAAGTCTTATGAGATTTCTCTTAAAGATGGCTCGTTAAGAGAGATTCCCGCGCTTAAAGGCCGGAATGTCGCATGCCTGCTTTACGGCACTGAGGGTATTCTATGGGCGGGAGTTAATGGTGGAGGCCTGATCGCCATTTGGGAAGACTCCTCAGGAATGAATCTGTGTTTGAACAAGGATGTGACCGGCAACGATGTGGCCAATGTCTCCACATTCATGGAAATGCCTGGAGATGAGCTGCTTGTCGGTACTGAAGGGAATGGATTCTATCT
>JAEEGH010012427.1_pt1 | contig 19105 bp, 19 predicted proteins | sample 9134181 | NCBI WGS metagenome assembly JAEEGH01 (sample SAMN16246544, study PRJNA631951) | gut metagenome | biome: gut microbiome; feature: rumen; material: DP-attached | host: Bos | place: Iran: Karaj | collected 2018-10 | reverse complement strand
TCGTGGTGACACATTTGACGGGTTCGGGTGTTTTAATTATGTAATTTTGATACCTAACCATTGCGGAAAGTTATGAAACGTTTAAGATTATTGCCTTTCGTGCTGTTGGTGCTGCTTGTTTCGGGCCCGGCCCTTGCCGACCGCGCTTCCGAAATTCAGGACCTGAAGCTTGAGAAGGAAAAGCTGAATTCCGAAATCCAGAAACTGAACCGCCAGATTTCGGCGACGGATTCGATGCTCAAGGCGGACGATTCCCGCTACAGGACTCTGCAGCAGCGCTACAAGGCCGACTCGGAACGCCGTCGTGCCGAAATCGATAGCCTGAACGCGAAGATAAAGGCGGTCGCGGGTGACCTGCAGGCGGAACGCAATAAGCAGGCCCGCGCGAAGAACCGTACAGACAACGTTGCTGCAAAGCGCAAGGCGCTACGCACTGAACTTGCGGGCATCAGCAAGAGGCTCGAATCGCAGGTGGCGCAGACGGTTCCGTGGGAACTTGAAAGCAGGCTCGATCGCGTAAAGTCCCTGACCCGCGATATCGAGAGCGGGAACGCGAGCGAGGAGGAGGGCTTTTCGCGTCTCAAGTCGCTCATTGCCGAAGAGACGAAGTTCGGTGACGAGGTGGCGATTATCAACAGCCCGCTCACCCGCAAGAACGGCGAACTCATCAACGCCTCGATTCTGAGAATCGGGAACCAGTGGATGGTCTATAGCGACGAGAACGGCACGGTGTTCGGTGCGCTGGTGCGCAAGGTCGAAGCCGGGAAGGTCGTTTACGAATGGAACGAGGAATTGAACCTGGAAGAGCGCGCGGCGGTAAAGCTCGCGCTCGACGTGAAGCAGGCGAAGAAGCCGCCCCAGATTGTGAAGTTGCCCGTAAGCCTCTCTATCGTGGGAGGTGAAAGATGAAAAAATCACGATTTGTCATCCTGAGCGGAGCCCGTCAGGGCGTAGTCGAAGGATCTAGGCTTGCGCTATTTGCCTTCTTGTTGCTGGCCTCATCCGCGTTTGCATGGCCGTGGTCGTCGGGCGAAAAAAAGTCTACCGCCGAGGACCAGGCGCGCATCAAGGATTCCCTGCAGATGGAAGAAGTGCGCAGCTTGCAGCGCGAGGTAGAGACGCTTACCCGCATTCGCCTGCAGAAGGCGGACTCGCTCGAGAAACTCGAGGCGGAACACTGGCGCAAGCGCTATGCCGAGTCGCAACTGACCGAGGAACACCAGGCAGCATCGCGTGAACTTGACGGCCGCTATTCCAAACTCTCGACGGATCTTGGCCGCGTGAACGAGGAGGTCATGGCGAGCAGGAGCATGACGGGCGATGCCGAGGAGAAGGCGCAGGCCGATGAATCGGCATACGATGCGCTCAACACTCAGGTGAAGCTCTCGATTGACAAGACTCTTGGTGACGTGATGGGCGATTACCCGGTGGGCATGAACGGGCGCCTGATTCGCCTGAAGCAGGCCTCCGAGGATGCCGAAAAGAACGTGCCGAATACGGTTGGCGCGGTGCAGAATTTCATGAACGACCTGCTGCTGCGCCATGAACTCACCTACACGCAGTTCTACGGGCGCGAAGTTTCGCAGGTGGGCAACCGCCCCGACGTGAACGTGAACCGCTTGCGCCTGGGTACGGTCTTTTTGGGCGAGGTCGCGCAGGATAACGGCGAGGTACAGGCGCTGCTCCGCTCGGGTGCATTGCAGGGCAAGATATTCGAATGGAACGCGACGCTCCCGCCCGAGATGGCCGCGAATATAAAGCAGGCCGTATCGCAGGTCTCGGGGGCTTCCGAATTTGTCACGATCCCGCTGGACGTATTGCAGAACAAGGCGGTCAAGAATGCGATTACCGACACGAAGGAACTTACCTGGCGCGAGGAATTCCAGGCGTTCTTCAAGAAGGGCGGCATTGTGATGTACCCGCTCCTGCTGGTGGCGATTTTCGCGCTGCTGCTTTGCCTGGAGCGTTTCCTGGTGCTCAGCTACCGCGGGCATCTGAGCCGCAGGTTTAACCGCAAGCTCGATGCCCTCGTGAAGGAGAACCGCTACGAGGATGCGGCTGGCCTCTGCCTCAAGAAGGAAACGAGCCTCTCGATGGTGCTCTTTGCGGTGCTGAACCGCGCCCGCGACAAGCGCGAGGATGCGGAACGCGCCCTGCAGGAGGCATTACTCCGCGAGCAGCCGAAACTGGAACGCCGCATGGGGCTCCTTGCCGCGATGGGCTCGATTGCCCCGCTGCTCGGCCTGCTCGGTACGGTTACGGGTATCATCACGCTGTTCACGGTGATTACCGAGGTGGGCACGAACGACGCGCGCGTGCTTGCGGGTGGCATTTCGGAGGCTCTCGTGACTACGGAAACGGGCCTCGTGATTGCTATCCCCGTGATGATATTGCACGGCCTCCTGAGCGAAAAAATCGAGAAGGTCACGAGCGAGATGTACGTGCAGAGCACCGCACTCCTGAACCGCATTTTCGGCGTTTCGACGAGCTCAGCGACCGATTCAAGATCAGAGAAGAATGAGGACCAATAAGTTCCCTGAGCTTGCCGAAGGGAACAATCAGGAAAACAACTATGAGTAGCTACATGTACATATTGAAATGTTCTGACGGATCTTACTACACAGGTAGCACAAGAGAATTGGAAAAGCGCGTTATGGAACATAATATGGGTCTAGGGGCTAATTATACTCGTAAGCATTGTCCTGTAGAACTTGTTTACTTTGAAGAATTTCAAAGAGTTGATGACGCCTATGCAAGAGAAAAACAAATTCAAGGCTGGTCTCATTCAAAGAAAGAGGCTTTAATTCAAGGTCAGTTCGGCAAGCTCACTGACCTTTCCAAATCCAGCGCAAATAAACGCGAGTCTGCCTAGAATGACAAACACCCACTACATACTCATCGAGTCGCTCGAGAATACGTACCATGCCGGCGGCGTGGTAATGCTCCCGATTCTCTTGGCGGGTGTCGTGGGTTTCTACTACCTGTTTTCGAGCTGGTTCCGCATCGGGAGCGACTTTTTCCGCACCGACATCCACAAGGTCATCAAGCGCATGCGCGTGGACCTGAACGGCGGAATTGAGGAAGACGAAAAGAATGCGGAACCGCCCAGCGTGAAGAAGGCCCTACGCAGGCTGCGCAAGCGAGGCGGGCTCCTCTCGCGGGAACTCTGCTATGCGATTGACGTCGCGAGCACCAATCCCGAGGGCTTCCGCGACTACATGCAGGTGCGCATGATGAAGACGGTGCGCTACATGGAGCAGGGAAACCACATCATATCCGTGATGGCGTCTGCGGCGCCGTTGCTGGGCCTGCTCGGCACGGTGACGGGAATGGTTTCTACCTTCGAGGTGATTACGTTGTACGGGAACCAGAACCCGGTGCTCATGGCCGACGGTATCTCGGAGGCGCTCATCTCGACGCAGAGCGGGCTCCTGGTGGCATTCCCGCTCACGCTCCTAAAGCAGCGCCTGGATGAGCGCGTAGAAATGCTGCGCCAGAAGATGGAACTCGGCGCGACCGTTATTGAGAATTATTTTGTAGAGAGGAAGTGCCCGTGATTCGTCATTGCGAGGCTTCGAAAGAAGCCGTGGCAATCCAGGAATGAAGGATTTATTATGGAATTCAACTTGCCGAGAAGAAAGCAGAAGGATATGGGCATCGAGATGGGCCCGCTGATGGACATTGTGTTCATCCTCCTCATCTTTTTCGTGGTGACGTCCTCGTTTACCCGCGAGACGGGCGTGGACGTGACGAAGCCACAGGCACAATCCGCAAGCCAGCTCGAAAAGGAAAACCTCCTGATTGCGATTACGCGTGAAGGGACAATCCACATGAACGAGCGACAGGTGGATCTCGCGAGCCTGCAGGATATCTTGAAGCAGTCGCTTGCGAAGGCGCCCGACCGCGAGGCTGTTGTGATTGCGGATAAGGGTGCCGAGACGGGCGTGCTCGTGCAGGTAATCGACATGTGCAACCTGGCCGGAGTGAAGAAGGTCTCCATCGCGGCGCAGGCGGACTAGAGTTTTAGCCCGTATTTCGAAAGCGTGTCTGCCGCCATCGTCTTGAGTTGGTCGCAAGTAAAGCCGCCCATGTCTCCGAAGGAGCGCAGCCCTTCGTGCGCCTTGCAGGAACCGTCCTTGTCAAACAGCACGTCTACGCCCAATTCCTTGAACTGGATGCGTCCGATGGCCCCGTCGTCTTCAAAATAACCGACGTAGGGCATGTCGTTCCCTCCGACAGAAACATACATCGGCTTGTTGTTGCGATAGAATCCTCTAAAAGTCTTGGTGCTGTCGAAAAGGAAAATCGCATGTGAAATGTTGCCCTCGTTTTCACCATAATCGATATTTACTTCCCCGAACATGCGACCGTTCTCGTCGAAATAGAAAAACCTGTCCGTAGTGCGGTGATAGCATGATCCGAGTTCACGTACCCAGGGGCAACTGAGGTCCTTGTACTTATCCCTAGTATAGCAGGACTCGTGTTTGCCGGAGCATTCCGGATAAGAGGCAAAATCGCCCTGCTGGTACCTGCAGAACATATCGCCTTTGGCACAGTTACTTGATGAGCAGGCGGAGAGCATAAGAGCGCATGCTACGACAAGCGAGACGAGTATTGGAGTTTTTAAATGGTGCATAACGTCCTATGGGGTTGGGATGTATAGTTAAAAAGTTATTCGTCCTTCACGCAGCGGATGGGCAGTGCGCTTGTTTGTAGTCTTCTTGTTCTTGAGGTTGGCCTCACATCGTCGCTTGACACAGTCAATTGAAATAGAATGGTTGAAAAAATTTTTCGGTCGTCATCTGTCTGTGACCATTTTGTCGTGGTCGAAGTCCAAAATTCGGCCTCATAGTCTATTTTATTAAATCGTTCTGGTTCAGGCTCTTTTGGATTTCCCCATTTGGGCCAATAAGGATAAGTATAAGCCCCGCTAGGCAGGACAGAAAAATTGTATTCGTCCGTTCCGGTTTTTTTCCAATCGGTCTTGGCCCGTAAGTAAGTTGCTTCTTCTGCAAAACGCGTGAGTTGAATCCATTCGTCTTCTGAAGGAAGGTGCCATCCGGCGGGGCATGCCGTCAGTGTACTCTCTCCGGAATAAAGTCGGCCGTATTTCTCGCACATTTGCTCGTCATGGTTGTGGCACAGGCTACTGTCCGCCTTGTACTTCAGGTTTTCGGCCATCCACACTTGGTTACCGATCTTTACGGTCCTGTAAGTCCTGTTATCCCTCACGTCTACAATGGAATCCACCTTGTTCGGGTCTTCGGCAGGGGCGGGTTCACCCATTGCACATCGGACTGAATAGGCGGTTATGGAGGCGTCCTCGGATGTCGGAGAAAAATGCTCTACCTTAAAACTGGGGAAGGATATGTAGTAGCCCAAACCCCTCATGCCGAAACGGTTCACCTTCTTTGCGGAAGGCGTCGATGTCCATAGGGCAGCTTTCCAGCCACCATCGATTTCGTCCCGGTTTTCGCGATTCCTGGTGATGCCTTTGAATTCGCGGGATTCAAGGACTCCCGATGGTCGCATTCCGAAACCGACATCGGTTTCGACATCGGTTCTTCCCCAGTCCTCATAATCATTATAAAGAAGGGCTCCCGTTTCGCCGGCGTCTTTTAGAAGTTTCTTGAACTCGTTGGTGTCGGGCAGGTGCCACCCTGCAGGGCAAACGGTTTGCGCCTCGCTCAGGTTATAGAGGCGTCCGAATTTTTCGCACATGGCGTCATCGGCATCATAGCAAATGCTCCGGGGCGATTTGAAATTCAGGTTTTCGGCCATCCATTTCTGCCCGTTTATTTCGACCATCCTGTATTTCCTGTTGTCGCGCGGGTCCGTAAATGTTTCAAAGACCTTTTCCTTTACAATGGGCTCGCCCTTTATACATCTGACGGACAGTCTCTTTTCGGCTTCCCCTTCTGAAATGGTGTGCGTGTACAGGTAATACTTCGGGAACCAGACGTAAAAACCAAGATGCCTGCCCCTATAGTCCTTTTTCTTTTTGGGGACAGTGGATGCCCAGAGGTAGCCATGGACGCAATTGCCGCAATGCGTGGCTTTTATATGCCGGAGGCTCGATCCAAAATTGCCATCGTTGAAGATGTCGCCGTTTGCTTGACCCGTCGGGCGCATTCTAAAACCATAGTCATCTGTCCCTGCATATCTCTTTGTCCATTCGCTGTAATTGGCGGAAACAAGTCTTTTTTCATCGCCGACTTCATTCATGAGTGTGTTGAATTCCGACGTGTCGGGCAGGTGCCAGCCTTCGGGGCATACGGTCCGCGCCTCGTCGATGGTGTAAAGCCTTCCCCCTATCTTGCACTGTTCGGGATCGTCGTCGTAGCACCTGCTTCCCGGCGTTTCGATATTCAGGTTCTCTGCCATCCAGATTTGGTTGCCGATTTTCACTGCCGGGTACCCGTCGATCATGGTAGCCTTTTCGTTGGGCTTTTCTTCGTAGGGAATCGGGAGGTCTTCTTTAGGTATGACCGTTTCTACGGTAATCTTGTCCTTTCCGGTAAACTGGAATACGATTTCAGCGTTGCTGCCGTTCATCGCCTTCAAGAAACCTACCGGGAACAGGTTGTTTTCTTTTCCAAAGTTTTTCGAGGTAAAGTGAATGACCATGTCGAGAATATCCGGGCCAATCGAAGTCAGGAACATTGCTCCTGCCTGGCCAAGGGGATCGGCGAGCAGAAAGTCGAACACTATCCTCGAACTGTCGAGCTTGATTTGCCTAAGGCTCATCTGCTCTATTTTACCGCTGAGGGACATGTCTACCTGCGGTCGGGGCGTGACCGGTTTCAGTGGCGCTAGGCTGTTGAACTTGTCGACCCATTGCTTCAAGGTCATATTCGCGTTTTCATCCACCGTTTTTGCACCCGCCCCTTCTTCTGCAACCTTTTTTTCTGCATGTCCGGGTTTTGAGAGATCGATGGGCACTTCCATAAGTTTCTTTCCGTCCTGGGACTCTACTACAAATGCCAATGGAACGTTATTTTCGGATAACCTGGCAAAGAATGCCTCATTGAATATTTCCTCTTTTGCGTCTATGGCAAGGAACCACATGCCGAACATCAGGGATTGCATGCTTTTGAAGGATTCCCCGGTTATTTCGACTTGAAGGAGCTCTTCGTCGGTAAACTCCTTTTTGGGGATGACCATCTTGAAAACGAGTTTGTCCTTTTCCAGCGACAGTGCGATAGCAGTTTTCACTTCGCCGTCCTTGTCGCTGTTCATTTTCGCAATCTTGGCGTTGGCCTTTTCGACTATGGCGGAAAGGTATTCCCTTGTCTCCTTGTCCAGCGCATTCCCTTTTGTCCCGCCACAGGCGACGAACATGAGAGCTAGGCCGAAGGCCAGCGTCATGGAGAAAATGAGCCTGAAATGATTTATCATGTTTTACCCCGGGATGTTATAAATATAATGCGGTGAAGACCCGTTGCAGCCTCCGTTATGTAAAGTTTTATTTACGTTGTTGAGGGAGATCTAGGTGACAGTTTGGACGAGGACGGGTGTTTCAGTTTTATAAATTTGGCTATAGAACCATGATTCGCGTTTTCAAAAAATTGGTGAAGCGTTTTGCTATCCTCATCGCGGCAATCCTCGCGAGCTGTTTGCTCGTGTTTTCGGTGACGATGGCGAACCTCTTCCTGACGGGCAAGGCCTTTCACGAAAAGAAGTACAACAAGACCGAAATCGCAGTGAAGAAGGTGGAGGAAGTCGAGAAGAAGGTTGAGAAGAAAAAGCCTGCACGCAAGCCCGACCGCCAGAAATCCAATTCGCGTTCCCCGAAGGCGGGGCCGCGTTTCGCGATGAACCTCGGGACGGCATCGGGTAACGCCGGCGCCGCCGTGAGCGAGGACATGGTGGCCGATTTCCGCGGCGGGACGCTTTCGACCGAAAAGGGCGATGTGGACAAGAAACCCGAAAGCAGGGCGTACCCGAACTTCCAGGTGCCCCCGCAGATACGTGACCGCGAAATCGATGCGATGCTGCGGCTCAGTTTCTGTGTGGACGTAAACGGCAAGGCGTACGATATCAAGGTGCTGGAAGAATCGCCCGCGGGTTCCGGGCTCGCCGCCGCCGGCCGCGAGGCGCTATCGCGTATGACGTTCGCGCCGGCCGAGAAGGCGGGCAAGGCGGTGCCCTTCTGCGGGATGGAACAGCCGTTCGAAGTGAAGTTCAGGGACTGATGCGATGTGTAGTGTGTAGTGTGGAATGTGAAGTGCGAAGTGTGGAACGAAAAGCAATGTATGGTGTCATCCTGAGCGGAGTCACGAAGTGACGTAGTCGAAGGATCCAATGGAATTTATGAATTTGTTCAAATTGATAAATATTTTTTATGGATTGAGACGAGGCTTGCGTGGGCATCTCGCTGCCTATAATTCTCGTAGTCTCGTTGCCCGCGGTTCCTTGCTAGTCGCCTTACTCTTCGCAATACCTGCTTTCGCGGCGCAATCCGCATACGATCTGATGGAACGCGCGAACGCCCTCTACCGCGATGGCAAATTCAAGCAGGCCATCATGCTCTACCGCAAGGCGGAATCCCGCGGCGCGGACCCCGTCGCCACCAGTTTCAACATCGCGAACAGCTACTACCAGCAAAACGACCTGCCGAATGCCGCCGCCACGTACCGCAAGGCCGTCGACTTCTCGAACGGGGCGTTTTCCCCGGCGCTTTTCAACATGGCGAGCGTGTACTTTAGGCTCAAGCAGTACCCGGAATGCGTGGCGGCGTACCACAGGGCGTTGAAACTGGAGCCCGAAAACGTTTCGGGCTGGCTTTACCTCGGCGAAGCCTACGGTAAAACCGGCGACGCGGTCGGCGCGCTGCGCGCCATCGAGAAGGCCTACCAGCTCGACAAGGAAGACATAAGCATCGTCTACCAGCTTTCGGAGGCGAACATCGCGCTGAACGATTTCGAGCGCGCCGTAGCCGTTATCCGCGAGGGCTACGCCGTGCACCCCGACGAAGTCGATTTTCTCGTGTATCTCGGCGACGTGTACCGCCTGAACAAGCAGTTCGAGGAAAGTGCCGCCGCTTACCGCGAAGCGCTGGGCGTCCGCCCCGACGACACTGCCACTATGTACAAACTAGCAGACGTTCTCGCTGAAGACAACAAGCCGTTTATCGCGATGGACGTGCTCAACAACCTGGTACAAATCAAGCCGGATTTCAGCGATGCGGCCATATTCCTTGGGAACCTCGCCTACGACGCGAAGTTCCTTGACCGCGCCGAATCCGCATACGAACTTGCGGCAAAGCAGGGCAACGCGGAATCTGTTTTCGGGTTCAAGAACATGGCCTACGATGCCCACGCCGAAAAGCGCGACGACGAGGCGCTTCGCCTGTTGAAAATCGCGGAGAAGTACTTCCCCGACGATATCACCGTGCAGGCCGACATCCTGGAATTCGAGAACAATAACTAGGTCTGGTGCATTTAAACGGCGCGTTCAAACCGGCGCATGTCAAACCTGAATTTCGCTGGCTTAGAATCAGTCCTTTATGCAGCGGACAGAAAGATGTACTTTCCTATCATCAAAATCGGTTGTGAAGAAGTGGCCGCTCACCCCCCATATCAAGAGGTAATCCTGAGAATCAGATCCGTTCTTATAAAGCCACGTATATGAGTATATGCCTCTGTCAGTATCGAACTTTCCATTGTCCCATGTGCCCGGTGCAGTGAAGGAGAGACCATATTTGTTGTTGCCGTCAGCATCATCTCGCCACCCGTAAGTAGACATCACATCATTTGCGTTATCCTTTCCGACAAAGTCAATCAATTCCTTAGCTTCGTCAACGGAAGGAATATGCCACCCATCTGGGCAAATTCCCTGTATGGGAGCCTCGCCCAGATTACAGGATCGCCTATAAGTACAAATGCTATCGTTCATTGCGGCTTCACGGCTATACAGGCGTCCTAGGAGTTCGCAGTCATCCTCGTTGTTGTTGTAGCAGCTGTTATTTCCTTTCAGGAGAGGATAGATGGTTGAATCGGAAAAATTCAGGTTCTCCGCCAACCATATTTGGTCATTGACTTCTACGGTCCTATACTTCTTGCCATCACGCGGGTCGGTCATAATGCCGTAGCTGATGTTCGGGTTGAAAATCTGTTCCTTGGATTCCGGGAAGAAAAAAACTGGAGGAACTGTTGCTTGACGATGAACTTGACGTGTAGCTGCTGCTCGACGAGCGGTAAGAACTGCTGCTCGATCTTGCTGATGAACTATAAGAAACCGGTGCTTCATCGCTGATGCAGCGGACGGAACTGTAATACTCGTTAGTATTGTAACCACCTACGGATACGATACCGGAAGGGCCTCCAAGCAATAGGTAATACTGATATCCATCTGGATAGTATGCCCATGTCACTTCGTACCTGTGAAGGTCCTCGAAGCCATTTTTACTTGACCAGTTTCCTGCTCCCAAGAAGGAGAGCCCGTAGGTATCTACTCCATCGTCATAAGTCCAGGTTGATCCCGTCGACTTATAATGCGAGACGTCGTCGCCTATGAAACCTATAAGGTTTTGCATTTCCTCCAAGGTCGGGATATGCCATCCGTCGGGGCAGATTCCCTGAATGGGGCCGTCGCCCAGGCCGCAGTCTGCTAGAAATTCGCATCGCGAATCATCCATTGCCGCGTCACGGCTATACAGGCGTCCGTATTGCGCGCAAAGTGAATCGTTTTCGCCGTAGCAGATGGCAATTCCCACGTTGTTGCCGGCATAGTTCAGGTTCTCCGCCATCCAGGTTTGGCCATTCACGACGACAGTCTTGTACGTCTTGCCGTCACGCGGGTCTGTCATGGAGCCGTAATCGGTATCCGGATTGAACGGCACATCCCTGGAGTAACTGCTCGATGACCTGTAACTTGAGGAACTGTAGCTCGAGGAATAGCTGCTCGACGAGCGATAACTCGACGAACTGTAGGAACTGCTGGGGCCGTCTTCATCGTCCGAACTACTTGAACTCCCTGCACGCACGAACTCCTTGCCGGTTGCCGTGAGCGTGTCGCTGTAGCCCGCCCAGATATACACGGAGTCGGTTTCATCGAACAGCTCGCAGTAGTAACTTTCCTTTTCGCGCCCCACGACGGCCTCGCGGCCCACGCGCATCTCGTTACAGGGGTAGTCTGCAAATTCCTTTGTGGATGTTAATGAGTAATCGTACCCGCGGTTCCTCGAAACCGGGGTAAAGTCGTCGTCATCACCGCAAGCGACGAGAAGCAGCGTTGAGAAAAGCGCCGTCACGGCAAGGCAAAAGCGCGTGGATTTCGGATACGGTTTCATAATGACAAACTTACTCGTCCTTCACGCAGCGGATGGAATAGTGCGGACCATACACATAATCATTCACGATTTCGATGGTTCCGTCGCCATCAACCGAGATACGGTACGATTCCTGCGCTTCGCGGTAAACCCACAACTGTGTGCGCTTTCCCTTCTCGACGAAGTTGTCTCCATTTCGATATCCTGTTCCCACAAAGGACATGCCGTTTTTATTGTTCCCCTTGTAAGAATCGTCCCAGCCATAGGACGACTTGGCGTCGTTACCACTGCTCTTGCCAATGAAATTCACCAGCTGTTCCGCTTCGCTGTACGAAGGAAGGTGCCACCCGTCGGGGCATATTCCCTGGATTGGACCTGCCCCCAGGTTACACACGGAAGCGGAACCACAAGTTATTGAGTTCATTGCGGCTTCGCGGTTATAGAGAAAGCCTAGCATTTCGCATTCGTTTTCGTCCCTGTTGTAGCAGAGTTTTCCTCCCCCTAGCAGCGTGCGATACGTTTCGGCGGTGTCTGCGAAGTTGAGGTTCTCCGCCATCCATGTATGTCCTGCGATATCTAGCGTCCTGTAAGTCTTGTTGTCGCGCGGGTCAGTCATGATGCCGTAGCTGATGTTCGGGTTGAACAGGATGTCTCTTGGATTCGATGAACTGCTCAAGGCAAGCGATGAACTGCTCACGGAACTGGATGAAACGCTGCTACTCGAGACCCTCGCGCTGGATGAACTTGAGTAAGAACTGCTCGAGGACTTGGCCGAAGAACTACTGCTCGACGAGGTGGCGACAGGGCCATCCTTTATGCAGCGGACGGGGAAATATACTTCCTTGCTCGAATAACTGGAAATAGATACGTCATTATACTTAACAAGTAAGTAGTATTGATTAGAATAGCCGTTATGATAAGTCCATGTGTATGAGAATCCGCCCCTGGAGTCGTAGTTTCCGGCCTCCCAGGATCCAGTCGCAACAAAGGAGAGTCCATAGTCATTCGTTCCCACTGCGCTTGCCCCCCAGCCGTAGTGTGACTTTATTTTGTCCTCATCACTTTCTACATAGTTTACCAAATTTTGGGCTTCACTGTATGTCAAGACGTGCCAGCCGTCGGGGCATATTCCCTGAATGGGACCGTCACCCAAACTGCATGAACGACCGAAAGCGCAACTGGAGGAATTCATCGCTGCGTCACGGCTGTACAGGCGGCCCATGAGTTCGCATTCGCTCTCCTTTTCGTGGTAGCACGTGTTGTGCCCTTCCAGGAGCGGGACAATGCTCGAGTCGGAGAAGTTCAGGTTCTCCGCCATCCAGGTCTGTCCATTGAATTCTATGGTCTTGTATGTCTTGCCGTCGCGCGGGTCGGTCATTGTGCCGTAGGTCAGGCTTGGGTTGAACAGGTCTTCCTTGGAACTTATGGAGAAACTGCTGGAAGGGTTCTCGCTGGACCATACGCTGGTGTAGTAGCTGCTCGATGAGCTGTAGCTGCTGCTCGACGAGCGGTAAGAACTGCTACTCGACCTTGCCGAGGAACTGGAGTAGCTGCTCGAGGAGACTGGGTTTGCCTTCCCTTTAACGCAACGCACTGAGCTATAATATTCTGAATCCTTATAACTCATTACCTCTACGATAGCGTTTGAGCCTCCGAGTAGCAGGTAATGCTGATATGTGTCCGGCGCGTAGGCCCATGTCACTTCGTATCTGTGGATGTCCTCGAAACCGTCGTCGGAATCCCAGTTCCCCGCTCCTAGGAAGGAGAGCCCGTAAGTATCTGTTCCGTCGTTATAACTCCAGGTTGATCCCATTGATTTATAACGCGGTGCATAGTCGCCTACGAAATCCACGAGGTCTTCCATTTCCTCCACGGTCGGGATATGCCATCCGTCCGGGCAGATTCCCTGGATGGGGCCGGGACCCAGGTCGCAGCTCGACAGATATTCGCACCGTGAATCGTCCATCGCGGCATCGCGGCTGTACAGGCGACCAAACTGCGCGCAAAGCGAATCTCTGTTATTGTAGCAGGGTGCCTTTCCCACGTTATTGCCGGAGTAGTTCAGGTTCTCCGCCATCCAGAGCTGGCCATTCACGACGACAGTCCTGTATGTCTTGCCGTCACGCGGGTCTGTCATGGGGCCATAGTCGATATCCGGATTGAACACTTCCTCATAGGAATAGCTGCTCGACGAGCGGTAAGAACTGCTCGAACTTTCCGCCCGATGGAACTCGCGGCCCTCAGCGGTGAGCGTGTCTTCGTCGCCTATCCAGAGGTAGACCGAGTCGCGGGAGTCGAACTCGCAGTAATAGCTGTCCTTGTCGCGCCCCACGATGGCCTCGCGGCCCTCGCGAACGTCGTTGCAGGGGTAGTCTGCAAATTCCTTGGTCGACGTGAACGCGTAGTCATACCCGCGGTTCCTCGAAACCGGGGCAAAGTCGTCGTCGTCACTGCAGGCAGTAAAAAAAGCCGTTGCCGCAGTCAGGGCACACAGGCCGGGGAGGTATCTAAACGCAAAATGCTTCATTCGTTCTCCTTCAACATCCCGCATAAAATATACCTAAAATGTCGGGTTCTCCGGTTATGCCTTGCCGTTTTTCCTATATTCATTACGTACAAATACCGGAGTTTTTATGGAAATCAAATGGCTTAATCCCGATGCAAAGTTTGACCGCCTCGTCCTTGCAGGCGACATTGGAGGCACCAACACGAACCTTGGCCTCGTAGGCTACAAAGACGGCAAGTTCACTCTGATTCTCGAAACCGTCTGCCCCTCCAAGGATATCGACGGTCTTGACGCTCCTATCCGCGAGACGCTCAAGCTTGCCGCGGAAAGCCGTGCTGACCTCAAGCCGAGCCACGTGTGCATCAGTGCTGCGGGCCCGGTGGCTGCCAACAAGTGCGTCATGACGAACCTCCCGTGGAGCGTGGATGGCGACGCCCTCACCGCGGCGACCGGCATCCCGACCCTTGTCATCAACGACTTCATGGCCATCAGCTACGGTATCCCGACGTTAGACGTGGACGACCCCAAGCAGATTTTCAAGCTCACGCATACCGACGGCAGCCAGCCCGCCCCGCAGAAGGCGACCAAGGCTGTGATTGGCCCGGGTACCGGCATGGGTGTTGGCTTCCTTGCCTTTGACGGCGAAAAGTACATTCCTGCGTCCTCGGAAGGCGGGCATTCCACCTTCGCTCCGTTCGACAAGGATTCGCAGGAATTCCACGACTACATGGAAAAGAAGATTGGTACCGTGCCCGGCGTGGAACCGCTCGTATCCGGCATGGGGCTCCGCAACATGTACGAATGGTGGAAGGAGACCCGCGGCGTTCCCGATAACGATGCCTTCAAGAAGATTGAAGAGACCGAACCGAACGATCGCCCGAAGTACATCAGCCGTGCGAGCGATACCGACCCGGTGGCTGCCGAGATGATGCGCCTGTTCGTGAAGATGCTCGCCCGCTTTGCAAGCGATGCCTCCACGCTGTTCTTGCCCCTGGGTGGCCTCTACCTGGCCGGCGGTACGGTGCAGAAGGACCTGCGCTGGCTCGAGCGCGATAGCCTGTTCATGAAGTATTTCGAGAAGAACTACAACCCGAACATCCGTCCGCTATTGAACAAGATTCCGGTGTACATCATCAAGGATTATAGCATTAGTTTGTACGGAGCCGCAAATGCGAGCCTGAACCTGCAGAAGTAATCTGCTTTGGTTAGCCGTAGATAAAGCCAAGCGTAATGGCCACTGCGACCAGCAGCACGATTTGCTTGAGAATATGTACTTCGTGTGAACTCATGGCCATAAAATACAATTATGGAGCTGCAAAAAACCACCCTGTAAGAAGCAAATAATTTTACAGGGGTAAACGCGTGATGTGGATTACGCAAAATGCGTGTTTACAACACTTTTTATGGCGAAATTGAGCGAAAAATGAAGATTTTTTTACGTTAGGAGCTCTTCGGGGACGCATTCCGCCATGGCCTCGTAGGCCCTTGCGCTCGGGTGCAGGTGGTCGCCCGAATCGAAACCGCTACTGAATGCCTTCGGGTTCTCGTGCCCGCGGACGGCCTTGTCGAAGTCCACGCAGCCGTCGAATTCCGGTGCAGTTCTGAGCCACTGGTTGAACGCCATGCGGATGATGTCGCGGTTCTCGTTGTAGGTGCGCCAGCCGTAAATGGGCAGGAGGGTCCCGCTATAAACTTTTAGCCCGAGCTTGCGCGCATGCGTAATGTAGAGCGAGCGCACCCCGTTGATGAGGTCGTCTGCCGTGGGCATGTCGCTCCACGGGCGGAACCTGTTCACCTCGACTCCGACAGGGTGGATGATGTCGTTTATACCGTGTTGCACTATGACTGCACGGGCTCCTGCGACGTTCATTTCGATGGGGAAGCGTGTGGCGCCCTTGAGCCCGTATGCCGCATACGTGATGCAGCTGTATTCCCGCAGGATGCGCGTGCCGCTTACCGCGCGCCGGATAATCGCCACGTTGTTGAACCCCTCGCGGGCACAGCGCAGCGTGAGGTAGTCGGGCCAGTCCTGAGCGGTAATCGAATCGCCGAAGCATACGAGCGCGAAGTTCTTCTCTTCGGTGAGGATGTCGACCGTATTGAGGAAGTAAATCCAGTTCGTCTTGCGCGTGAGATTGTCGGGGAGTTCGGCGGATTTCGCGAAGTTGCCGTAGCTGTACTTGCCACCCGAAAGCGGGCCCGTGATCGCCGTGCCCGCGTTCATCTGCGTGAAGCCCGCGAAGTACAGGCTCACGTCGAGAGTTTCGCCCGCGGTCACGTGGAATGCGATTTCGTCGCTCAGGATTTCTTCGCCAGCGGGGATGGTGCCGGAGGTGCGCCCTCCGAACGTGATGGCGACCGGCGCATATTCGGACTGCGCTGTGTCAAGATGCGCGGCACATGTTTCGCTGGCAGTGGACTGCGCGCCGTTTATAAACTGCGTCGAGGTTGCCGGGGAATGCGCGGCCTTTGCCACATACGCCTCGCTAATCGTCACGGGTTCCGTGCCGGTGAGGTTCGAGAAATGGAACCGCAACTTGTTGCCCGAAAAGCACGCGCGTATCGGGTAACGCAGCGTCAGGTCCTTCGCGTAGGTCGCTTCCTTGCGGTCGGTGATGGAGGTCGCGTTGCCCCAGCAGGCAACCCATTTCGAATACATCTCTGGCATGTACCAAAGATAGATATTTCGGGAGGAAAAATGTATCTTTAACGTATGGCCGATTCACTTGACGAAAAGCACATTGAAACTCGCACGAACCTTGTTTTGACTCCTGCCGCACAAGACGCTGCAAACCGTGCCGCCCGAACTTCGGCAGACACCGCTGCCGAGGCTCGCAAGGCGCGCATCAAGAAGATGCGCGGGTGGCTTTCTCCGCGCGATACCGTAGCCGACGACTTTGGACCCGAAGACGCCGCCCTCTATTACGGCGAAGGGCATTCCGGCTGGAACCGGTAGGTTAGTATCCCAAAGCCTTGGCGCGGTCGCGGATTTTTTCTTTATACAGAGCCTTGCTCTTTTCGCTCATAAAAGACTTATCCAGCATTTCTTCCATGACTGGCACGGCGTCAATCGCCTGTTTTATGAACCTGCGGGCGCGACTTTCGACAACCCCGATTCTCCTGGCGAATTCCATAAAATCCGGAGTGCCGTAAAAGCCGTTCGCTTCGTAAAAGGGCGTCTTGAAATCGTCCTCGTCCTTGAACAAGTCCAACGCCGTACGGGATTGCTCGTTAGGAATATGGAGCGACGTATTCAGCAAGTCGTACGCAGGAGTCAAATCGTACACGTCAAGATTCTCAACGCTATTTTGCAGAGAAAAATTTTTGGCGTGCGCATCGCCATTGCAGACAAGATAATTGAACAGGACTATTCTGAAGAAGACTTCCACGGCGACATCGGCCGCACTCACGTTCTCGCGGATCAACTCGGCAATGCGCTCGTACGAGCCCTTGTACTTGTAGTCTTCGCCATCCCTTTCGGGTACAAGCCCCGCAATCTGGGCAAAGTCGCTCTGGCTCAGGCGGAAACCCGCATACTCGCCGCTGTCTACCACGTCGAAACGCTTGGTCACAAACACTGCGTCGCCGTTCTCGAAATAAAGCAGGGCCGATAACGCGGTCGGGATTTTAAAAATCGTACGCGCCATCAGCATGGTCACGTGCTCGTTGGCCGGGGCGTCCTGGTAGTTCTCGTAATGCGAAGGCAGGATGGGCTTGAGGATGTGTGTCCCGCCCCTGTCGGCACTCGTCAGTTTCTTGTTGTCGACCCTCGCTGAAAACTTGGTCTGCACACCGGAAATCGAAATTCTCTTCACCGAACCGTCGGGGGCGAAGGCAAGCTGCGGAGCGTTGTAATCCAGATGCGCATCAAAATTCGAAACGCCGAACAGCGCCTTCGAGCAGGCGTTGCAGAAATCCCGTTCGGTCTCCTTCAGGCAGCAATGGCAACGGCCCATCAGCGCCCCCTCTCGCGCACGGTGACTGCGCCGATCGTCTCGTAGTTGGCAAGTTTCAAGAGCATCGTGAACTTGTCGGAATGCGGGATGCCGAGGCGCTTGCAAAAGAACGCCTTGTTCGCGCCCTCCGGCAGCAAGCCCTGAAAATACGGGAACAGAAAAGGCGAACTGAAGAAGCGCTTCTTCTTGGGCATGTCCAGGGCAATGGACGGATTCCTTGAAGCAACGTATTGCGGGGTATAGAGGAACGCGAAGCGCCTCCCGTTTTGCAGAAGGTACCCCGCCAGAATGTCGTTGTAGTACACGCAGGCGCTACGGACTTTCGCTACGCTATTCATGCCTTACCCGCTCGCTCAAGGTGACCACGAAACCGAGAGGCCTAACCATCTTGTTCAGCACGTTTATGGACGGGTTCGCCTTTCCCTGCTCGACAGAGTTGATGGTCCTGGGAGAAATACCGGACATTTCGGCCAGGTCCTGCTGGGACAGCCCCTTCTTCTTCCGCCTTTCCACGATTTGTTTGCCGATTTTTTCCATTTAACGAGCCTTGATGCCGCAATATATTGCAGTTTTTAGGTTAAAATATATAATTGCCGGCCTTTTGTCAATAGAAAACCGCAATATATTGCAGGATTTTCGTTGAAGCGGATTTTTGTATATTTAAAACAGCCGGTCAGGTGGCCGGCCCCGTATTATTAGATCGTCTATCCGCGTTTGTCGCGGAGACGGTCTTTTTTTATGCGGTGAAAATGGAAAAGCCCAAAAAAGGAGTACAGATGAAGGAATTTGAAATGGTCGGAATGCGCACGATAGGCAATGTGGAACTGCTGCAGAAACCGCATGCGCGCATCGGTGTTTTCGCGTCGCGGCAGCTGGATAGCGTGGGGAGCATTATCAAGGAGCAGTGGTCGGTAGCGAAGGGGAGGCAGCGCAAGTGCATTGTCGGCACGTTCCATTCGCGCTCGGAATGCGAGATACTTTACCTTGTTCTGAAATATGGCGGCTCTGCCGTGTGGTTCATGGGCTGCAAGCTGCCGGATACCCTGCCCGATTTCTGCAAGAAGGCCGTGAAGAGCGGGCGCCTGCTAATGGTGTCGTGCTTCAACCGCGAACGGCACAACCTCGCGACCGCCAGGTACTGCATGCACATGGTCGACCTCGCGTCGAGCTACCTCGTGTTCTGGGCGCTGGAAGGCAGCCGTATGCTCGGGCCCATTCACGCCCGCGCCGTCGCCCGCGGCAAGTGGGTGGAATGCTTTTGAGGGAAATATAAAACTTGACTTTTGTAATTCTTTAAGCGCGCCGTGACGGAGAAAGGAATCCCGTTTGAAGTCCGTGAACCGACTACCGTCTATAATGCAGGTGTAAAGA
>JAEEGH010012425.1_pt1 | contig 19109 bp, 15 predicted proteins | sample 9134181 | NCBI WGS metagenome assembly JAEEGH01 (sample SAMN16246544, study PRJNA631951) | gut metagenome | biome: gut microbiome; feature: rumen; material: DP-attached | host: Bos | place: Iran: Karaj | collected 2018-10 | reverse complement strand
TGAGTAGATTTAAGTGGGAAGGAAGAAGGGACAAGACTTATTAGCCTACATTCGTGAAGGCAGGACGATGAAGCAAAGCGAGAAGCTGAGTCTCATCGTCAGCCTGAGTATTCCCTCCATCTTAGCCCAGATATCAGCCACGGTGATGTTCTTCATCGATGCCTCAATGGTCGGACATCTCGGGGCACGTGCCTCAGCCGCCATCGGTTTGGTGGAGACGACAGGCTGGCTTATGGGCGGACTGGCATCAGCCGCCAATATGGGTTTTTCCGTTCAGGTAGCCCACTTCATCGGAGCCAACGACTTTGAGGCGGCACGGCGCGTGCTGCGTCAGTCAATGGTGTGCTGCCTCATTTGGGCCGTCGCCATCACGCTCATCTCCCTGTGCATCGGGCCTTTCCTGCCCTACTGGTTAGGAGGCACCGAGGAGATTGCCCACGACGCGTCAGTCTATTTCATGCTCTTCGGCGTCTTCGGCATCTTCTTCCAGATGGAAGGTCTGGCAGGCTCCATGCTGAAGTGCTCAGGCAACATGAAGATACCCTCCGTCCTGAACATTCTGATGTGTGTCATGGACGTGGTGTTCAACTATTTATTCATCTACATTCTCGAACTCGGCGTCATGGGAGCCGCGTTGGGAACAGGACTGGCCATGCTGATTACCGCTGCGCTGATGTTCTACTTCCTGCTGTGGCGCTCACCCATGTTAGGACTCATCAGGCATTCCTCAACCGACACCCGCAACAAGTCTTTCCGACCCACAGCCGATGTAGTAGGCAAGGCATTCAAGATTGGAGCGCCCATGGGACTACAGCACCTGCTGATGGGAGGTGCCCAGGTTGTCAGCACGCTCATTGTGGCACCGCTCGGCACCATCGCCATTGCCGCCCACTCGCTGGCTATTACGGTAGAAAGCCTGTGCTACATGCCCGGTTACGGCATCGCAGAGGCAGCTACCACCCTCATCGGACAGAGCATTGGTGCCGGACAGCGACTGCTGACCCGTTCATTTGCCCGAATGTCCACTGCCTTAGGCATTGGTGTCATGACGCTGATGGGGTTGCTCATGTTCGTCTTTGCCACTGAACTCATGTCGCTGATGACTCCTGTGGAAGCCATCCGCGACCTCGGTGCCTACTGTCTGCGCATCGAAGCCTTCGCCGAGCCTATGTTTGCAGCAGCCATCGTCTGCAACGGTATCTTCATTGGAGCAGGCGACACGCTGAAGCCTGCCATCATGAGCCTCGCCAGCATGTGGGGCGTCCGCCTGACACTCGCTGCCCTGTTGGCCCGCGACTATGGGCTGAAAGGCGTCTGGACAGCAATGGCCATCGAGCTTACCTGTCGTGGACTGCTGTTCCTCGCCCGCCTCTTCTTTGGGAAATGGAGCGAGAAAACATTGAATATTAAACATTAAAGATTATACCTATTACTATTATGAAGAGATTATTGCTTGGTTTATCATTTATCATTTCTCAATTGTCATTTAGCAGCATAGCTGCGCAAGACCGTGCCGAGGTTCTGATGGAAACGAGTGAGGGAAACATCCGCATTCAACTATATAACGAGACGCCTCAGCACCGTGACAATTTCCTCAGACTGGTCAAAACCCATTTCTACGATTCCCTGCAGTTTCACCGCGTCATCAAGGACTTCATGATTCAAGGCGGTAATCCCAGCACCAGGCCTCATCCCGTGGCAGATGCCGCATGGGGAACACTTGACTACACCGTTGAGGCAGAGTTCCGCATCCCCCAGTTCTTCCACAAACGGGGAGTGATTGCCGCAGCCCGAGAAGGCGACGACGTCAACCCGCAACGACGCTCCAGTCCGTCGCAGTTCTACTTCGTTTGGGGCCGTAAATACTCCGAACGGGCCATGGACTTTGTGGAAAACCGCATGACCGTTGACCTCACGCCTGAAATGCGTGAAGCCTACATGACCGTTGGCGGCACCCCCCACCTGGACGGCACCTATACCGTGTTTGGTGAGATAACCGAAGGGCTCGACATTGTAGAACGCATCCAGAACGTAGCCACCGACGACGCCGACCGTCCCCTGCAACCCGTCTTCATCCTCCGTACCACCGTAGTAAAAGAATAAAATGATGAAACAAGTAAGACCGAAAAAGAACTTAGGCCAGCATTTCCTGACTGACCTGAGCATCGCCAGCCGCATAGCCGACACGGTGGATGCCTGTCCTGAACTGCCCGTACTCGAAGTGGGACCGGGCATGGGCGTGCTGACACAGTATCTGGCCCAGAAACCCCGTCCGCTCAAGGTAGTGGAGATTGACAGCGAGAGTGTGGAGTATCTCCATCAACACTCCATACTCACGCCTGACCAGATTATCTCCGGCGACTTCCTTCGCATGGACCTGCGTACGTTGTTTGACGGAGGACAGTTTGTGCTGACGGGAAACTATCCTTACGACATCTCATCGCAGATATTCTTCAAGATGATTGACAACCGCGACCTCATTCCCTGCTGCACGGGTATGATACAGCACGAGGTGGCGCAGCGCATGGCCAGCAAGCCCCACACAAAGGCTTACGGCATTCTCTCGGTGCTCATTCAGGCATGGTACGACGTGGAGTATCTTTTCACCGTCGAACCGTCGGTGTTCAATCCCCCTCCCAAGGTCCAAAGCGCCGTCATCCGCATGACGCGCAACAACGTTCAGCACTTAGGCTGTGACGAGCAACTCTTCCGTCGAGTGGTGAAGACCGTCTTCAACCAGCGCCGCAAAATGCTACGCGTCTCACTGCGACAACTGCTGCCGCCAGAAGCCTCCCTCTTCTCCGCACATCCGCAGCTGATGACTAAACGGCCGGAAGAGCTTGATATTCAAGAGTTTGTTGAATTAACAAACTATATAGAACAAGGTTTGTGCGCGAACACACAATTTTGATGTAAGTCAAAAACAAGGCCGTTTTTGGCATAAAACACCCCTTGAACGATTGTCAGATTGATAATTGTTCATACCTTTGCATCGTCAAAAGAAAAAAGATTGTTTAGGATAACGGAAAAGATTGTTAAGGGTAACATTAATAAGAAAGAGAGGTAAAAATGATGAACACAATGACATTATTAACCCTGTGTGCTGCCCTGGCAGCAACAGGAATGTGGATGAAGGATAACACTCCACGGATATAAAAAAAGGAAAGAAAAAGAAAAAGATTGTTGAATTAAAGTTAGAGAAAGGGTAACATTATGACATTGTTAATTGAATTGTTTGCTATCTTTGCTATTTCTGCATTCGTCATCGATCGTAGCATTGAGAAGCGTTAAAAAAGAGAATGATTTTAGGTTTTTAGTTATTAATATCAATGAAGACAGCCTTCGGAGTGATTCCGAGGGCTGTTTTTTTGCCTTTTTGTCAATTAATGTGTAATTTTTCTGCCCAAAAATGTATGAGTTTCAAAAAAAATGATTATCTTTGCAAAGTACTTATTAAGATAATATGCGAAAGATACTTGTTTTTATATTTTTTCTAATCGGCACGACGGCAGTGGTCAATGCACAGACGGGTACCCCTGCAGAACGTCGGTTAGTCGTCCCCTCCGTTCCTTTCTTCGTACCTCACTGGTATGTCAGAGCACAAGGCGGTGCAGCCTATGACGTAGGCGAGGCGAAATTTACGCAGTTGGTGTCACCTGCCTTGCAGTTGTCACTTGGTTACAAATTCAATGAATACTTCGGACTCAGGGGCAGCCTCAGTGGGCTTTGGGCCCGTAACCGCTATGCCTACCCTGAGGCAAAGTACAACTGGAACTTCATCCAGCCGGCACTTGATGCTGAGCTGGACCTGACGAACCTCATTCTCGGATGGGAAGAGGATCGTCCGACCAGTCTCTATGCCTTTGCGGGTGTTGGTGTTGCCTATTCGTTCAACAACGACGATGCTGAGGAGGCTGACAAGCGGTTTGGTATTGATTTCCAGAAACTTTGGAGAGACTATCGCTGGAATCCCGTAGTAAGGGCCGGTCTGGGAGTTGACTACAGTATCACCGACGAGATTGCCATTGGTGCAGAGGTGAATGCCAACATGCTGCCTGATCACTTCAACTCGAAGATTGGCAAGCGTGACAACCGCGACTGGCACTTCAATGCACTGGTCGGCGTGAAGTTTACCATCGGCAAGAGTCACGGACGTACCGAACCGGTCTATGAGACCATTACCACGGTGACGCCTCCGCCTCCTGCTCCCGTTCATGATACGGTGTTTGTTGATGTGCCCATTGAGAAGATTTCCTTCAACGTGAACATCCAGTTCCTCATCAACCAAAGCATCATCCGCTCCAACCAGATTCCCAAGCTGAGGCGCCTCATCAACTATCTGAACGAGCATCCCAGAGCCTTTATCCGCCTTTCTGGCTATGCCGACAGAGACACGGGAACGCCTGAAATCAACATGCGTTTGTCACGTGAACGTGCCCAGGCTGTATCAGAATACCTGATGGACGAGGGCATCCAGGAATGGCGCATACGCCGCTTTGCCAAGGGCGACCGCGTGCAGCCGTTTGACATTCCTGAAGACAACCGCGTCTGCATCTGCTTCGTGTATGACCCGGACAACCCCGTGCCCATGCCTTATTAAAGATTAAGGCTGCGATTAAGCGAGTGCAAAACGAAGCTTGCTTCAGTTATGCCGAGCGAAAGCAGACTCGACCGAAGGTCAAAGATTAAAAATGAAAGATTAAAGGATTAAACATAAAAACAGATATGAAGACAATCAGACAATTACTGTTAGCAGCCATGATGCCACTCATGGCGCTTTCTTTCAACGCTTGCACCGACTATCAGGACGAGTTAGACGCCCTTGACTATCGCGTTACCGTACTGGAGAACCTTGTCAATAAGGTGAACAGCGACCTGGAAGCCATGCAGGTTATCGTCAACGCAATGGCAGAGGGAGACTACATCACCAACGTTACCCAGAACAGCGAAGGCTACATCATTACCTTCAACAAGTCAGGAGCCATCGTCATTCACGACGGTGTAGATGGCCAGAACGGACAAGACGGTAAGGACGGCAAGGACGGCAAAGATGCCCAGGCTCCGAACATCACTATTGAGCAGGATCCCACCGACGGCAACTGGTACTGGAAGCTGAACGGAGAATGGCTGACCGACAACTCAGGCAATCGCATTCAGGCAAACGGTAAGGCCGGAAAAGACGGCAAGGACGGACAGGACGGACATGACGGACATGACGGCATTACCCCGCAGGTGCGTATCAATGGCGACGGCATCTGGGAGATTTCCACAGACGGAGGTAACACCTGGGTTAGCACGGGTACTCCCGCCACAGGCAAGGACGGTAAGGATGGCGCTGATGCCAATGTCATTCTCCAAGTTATCACTCACTGGAACGAAGGCTACGTGGAGTTTATCACGACCTCAGGTTCTTTCCGCGTTCCTCTTGCAACTACCTAATATAAAGGTATATGATGAAAAAAAGTATAATCAGGCACATCGCATTGGCAGTATGCATCTGCATGTCTGCTACTTCATGCGACAATAAGTTTGGCGATGACCTGCGCAGCTTAGGCCATCGCGTTGAAATACTGGAAGAGAGCGTCTTGCAGATGAACAACTCTATTGAGGCACTACAGGCCATTCTCATGTCCATACAGACCAACGGTTACATCACCAACATACAGCACAATACCGACGGTTCCACCACGCTGACGTTTAATAACGGCAATGTGGTCACGCTGCACGACGGACGTATCGGTCATGATGGTCTTGATGGACGCGACGGAAGTAACGGTCAAGACGGACAGGAAGCCGAGCTTGTGGTCGGTGTATGGCAGGATGTTGACGGCATGTGGTACTGGACACTGAACGGCACATGGCTGCTTGATGGCAACGGTAATAAAATAAGGGCTGGAGCTGTTGACGGGAAGGACGGAAAGGACGGGCATGACGGGCACGACGGACACGACGGACATGACGGCACCGTTCCACAGGTTCGCATCAATGGCGACGGCATCTGGGAAATATCCTCCGATGGCGGCAACACCTGGGTCAGCACCGGAGTACCCGCTAATGGCAAAGACGGCAAGCCTGGACGTGCTGACATCTTCGCCTCCGTCACTTTGTCGGCCGACGGAAAATACCTCATTGTCCAGTTGGCTGACGGCAGTGATCCGTTCTACATTCCTGTTATGTAATGAACAAGAGCCCGAAGGAACCTCATGAAGTAACGGCCTCCCCCTCCCCTGATAAGGGGGGCGGGGGCAAGATAGTCAAGATATTGTTGCCGCTTGTTCTGGGCGGTGCCATCTTGTATTGGATGTATCGTGACTTCGACTTCCAGAGCCTCAGTCACGTGCTGTGGCATGAGATGAACTGGATCTGGATGCTCCTTTCCTTCCCTTTCGGCATACTGGCACAGATGTTCCGAGGCTGGCGCTGGCGGCAGACGCTGGAACCAGCAGGCGAGCATCCGCGTACCTCCACCTGCATCAATGCCGTGTTCCTCAGCTATGCAGCATCGCTGGTCATCCCCCGCATCGGCGAGTTTACGCGGTGTGGCGTGTTGAAACGCTACGACGACGTATCATTCACCAAGGCGCTCGGCACCGTGGTTACCGAGCGGGCCGTTGATTCCCTGGTCGTGCTGTTGTTCTCGGGCATCACCCTGCTGCTTCAGGTTCCCGTGTTCCGTACCTTCTTCAATGAGACGGGAACCAGCCTTGACTCCATTATCAACCGTTTCACGCCTACCGGCTGGCTCGTGACAGTTATCTGCGGCGTGGCGGTACTCATTCTGTTGGCCGTTCTGTTGCGCCACCTCGCTATATATGATAAGGTACGCGCGACGCTCAGCGGCATCTGGCAGGGCATCATCTCCCTGAAGGACGTGCGTAACGTGCCGCTGTTCGTGTTCTTCACCCTCGGCCTCTGGGTCAGCTATTTCCTTCATTACTACCTGACGTTCTTCTGCTTCGACTTCACGGAGCACCTCGGCCTGACCTGTGCTATGGTAACCTTCGTGGTGGGCAGCATCGCCGTCATCGTCCCTACCCCCAACGGCGCAGGCCCATGGCACTTCGCCGTAAAAACCATGCTCATCCTCTACGGCGTGGCTGATACCGAAGCCCTCTACTTCGTCCTCATCGTCCACACCATCCAGACCATGCTCGTCATCCTTCTGGGCATCTGGGCATGGGTAGCCTTGAACTTTACGAAACCTATAACCCTAAAACAATAGAAAAATGAACGAAATTCAGAATTTGAATCCACAGTGCATCTGGAAGAATTTCTATGCACTCACACAGGTGCCGCGCCCCAGCGGACACTTGGAGAAAATCCAACAGTTCCTGCTCGACTTCGGACAGAAGGCCGGCGTAGAGGCCTTTAAGGACGAGGCTGGCAACATTGTATTCCGCAAGCCCGCATCACCAGGCATGAAGAACCGCAAGGGCATCATCCTGCAGGCACACATGGACATGGTGCCCCAGAAGACGCCTGAGTCAACCCACAACTTCGAGACCGACCCCATAGAGCCGTGGATTGACGGCGAGTGGGTGAAAGCCAAGGGCACCACACTAGGTGCTGACAATGGCCTGGGTGTGGCTGCCATCATGTCCGTTATGGAGGACAAGACGCTCAAGCACGGTCCGCTGAACGCCCTCATCACAGCCGATGAAGAGACGGGTATGTTTGGTGCCAACGGACTGGACGACGAGACCCTGCAGGGCGACATCCTGCTGAACCTCGACTCCGAGCACTGGGGCAAGTTCGTCATCGGCTCGGCTGGCGGCATCGACGTTACCGCTACACTGGGCTTCAAGGATGAAGAGACCAATCCTGATGACGCTGCCGTCAAGGTGACGCTGAAGGGTCTGCGCGGAGGACACTCTGGCCTGGAGATTCACGAGGGACGCGGCAATGCCAACAAGATGATGGCCCGCTTCCTGCGCGACGTGGTGGAGATTGACGACGCCCGCCTGGTGAGCTGGCACGGTGGCAACATGCGCAACGCCATTCCCTTCAAGGCTGAGGTGGTGCTCACCCTGCCGAAGAAGAACGCTGATGCCATTAAGCAGGTGGCCGACGATTGGCGTGAGGACTTCATCGATGAGTACAAAGGCATTGAGAGCGGCATCGAGTTCACCGTCGAGGACGTGGAACTGCCTGCCCGCCAGCTGCCTGTAGAGATTCAGGACAACCTGCTCAGCGCCATCCTGGCCTGCCACGACGGCGTGCTGCGCATGATACCGGCCTACCCCAACGTAGTGGAGACCTCATCGAACCTCGCCATCATCGACATTGAGAATGAGCTGGCCACACTGAAGATTCTCGCCCGTTCGAGCCGCGAGGACATGAAGATGTGTATTGTCGATATGCTCGAGGCCTGCTTCAACATGGCAGGCATGAAAGTGGAGAAGAGCGGCTCATACGGCGGCTGGGACCCCGACCCCAACTCAGAAATTCTCAACCTCCTGCTCAAGGAGTACAAGGAGCTGTTTGGCGAGGACGGCATCATACAGGTTGACCATGCAGGACTGGAGTGCTCAGTCATCCTCGAGTCGTACCCCTTCCTAGACGTCGTCAGCTTCGGTCCCACGATGAAGTCGCCCCACACCACTACGGAACGTGCACTCATCAAGACCGTAGAGCCTTTCTGGCAGCTGCTCAAGAAGACGCTCGAGGATGTACCCGTAAAAGAATAATATTTGACACTGTTTACACAAAAAGGGCACGGTCTGTAGAAGGCCGTGTCCTTTATACTTTCAGGCCGTGTTACCCGTGCCTAATATAAACCGTAAACTATCTCACCTCTTCTTCTTGAGTGCCAGGATAGCCTGAAGCTGCGAGGTAGCCAGTTCTGGAATATGGTGTTCCGTAGCATAGACCTGAAGCTCTTCAAAGCTCATATCGCCTACACGTTCGTGGTTCAGTTCCTTGCTGCGTGCCTTGAAATCATCCCACTCCACATAGCTGTGGTCGGTGGTGTAGATGTAGAAGATGTCGCGTATCCTGCCCTTCGAGTCGTTGTACTCCCAGTGGTGCTGGGTCATCACGTGACGGGCAATGACGGGCACATTTTCATCATCGTTATCATCATATATCTCTGTATAGCGATAGGCGTAGTCCTTCTCCTGCCGTCTCTTCAACAGTTTCTCCTGGCCATGTATCTCGTTGGAGTACATCTGCATTCTGGCACCATCTAACGTAGAGCGTACCAGTCCTCCTGAGTGGATAATTTGTCCTACCACCTCATGCTCAGGAATCTCCACCACCCAGTTATTGTCGCCTTGTGGAACCAGCGTGGCACGGTATTTCTCCTTTGCTTTCTCTTCCATCAGCCATTTCTCGGCCAGAGCGTGATTGCTATTGCGAATCCAATCCTCCACCGTATTCTCAATGCCTACGCCGTGCCATGAGGCAGCCTTGTTGGCAAAGGTTCCGCTCGACCAATGCGTACGTGTTCTCGGCTTGTAGCCCTTACTGATTTCGTATATCACCGGATAGATGCCTGCGCTGTAGGCACGCAGGGAGTCGCCAATGTATCGGAAGGCACGGTAGTAGTACTCTATGTAGAGGTAGGGTTTGGGCTTTACCACCACGTCTTCTATGTCATAGTCAACATCCGTCATTGTGATACAACCATCGTGCAGCTCGGCCACCGTGACCATCTGCGGTTTGTAGGCCACATGGGTCAAGGCAATCTTCTTGGCACCCTTCACGTCAGCCAGCACACCGTCCATTCCCGTTGTCCCTATCAGCGTTCCGTCTTCAGTCAGCACACTCACCAACGGTATGGCTTTCCCCTCACTATCCACGGTTCTGATTCTCTGCGCCTTTGCGCTCATCACTACCATCACGACGGCAGCAAACAGTAATAGTCCTTTCTTCATGTTAGCTTATTCCTTCTTATATATTATTATGTGACCGCAAAAGTAATACAATAATTCCAATTCTCCAAATAATACGGAATAAAACACGATAAATATAAAAATGATGGGGTGGCAGCGATTTTTTTATCCTTTTATTTCTTTTTTTTTTTATTTTTCCCTACCTTTGCAGCCGTAATCAATAAAAACAAGAAAAAAATGGACGACTACCCGGCGGATTATTTCAAACCGTAAGGCGGGAGGACAGCAGGCAAGGCCGCTAATCCTCTTGCCAACATTGCCAATTATCAATTGTCAATTGTCAATTAAAGAAAGGATTAGCACAATGAAGACCTATTGGAACTACAATCAGGGACTGACCCAACTTCAGGAGTGGGAGCCCAATTGCTGGATACAGGTTACTTGTCCTACAGACGAGGACCAGCAGATGCTGGAGGAGAAGTTCAGTATCCCTGACTATTTCATGAACGACATCAGCGATACCGACGAGCGTGCCCGTTATGAGTACGACGACGGCTGGATGCTCATTATCCTGCGTATCCCTTACGTTAAAGAGGTACGTTCGCGCACACCATATACCACAGTGCCGCTCGGCATCATCCATAAACGGGACATCACCATCACCGTCTGCTACTACGAGACGAACATGATGATTGACTTCGTGTCGTTCCAGCAGAAGCGCGGCGAGGGGTTCACCGACTTCGTTGATATGACGTTCCGCCTGTTCCTGTCTTCGGCCGTCTGGTACCTGAAGCGCCTCAAGCAGATCAACATGCTCATTGAGAAGGCCAAGCGAAACCTCGACCAGGAGGTAAACAACGAGAGCCTCATCGGACTCTCACGTCTTCAGGACTCGCTAACTTACTTCGTCACTTCCATACGTGGCAACGAGACGCTGCTGTCAAAGCTGAAGTTCAAGTTACAGATTGACGAGCTCGACGCCGACCTCATCGAGGACGTGAACATTGAGATGTCACAGGCCCGCGAGACAGCCAACATCTATTCGAACATCCTGGAATCAACGATGGACACCTACCAGTCGATTATCAACAACAACATGAACACCATCATGCGTACGCTGACCTCGGTGACCATCATCCTCATGTTGCCCACGCTGGTAGCGTCATTCTTCGGTATGAACTTGGTCAACGGCATGGAAGAGAACCCTGTAGGCTTCATCATCGCCATTGTCATTTCCGTCCTGATTTCCATAGCTTCCTGGTTCATCTTCCGGCATAAGAGACTGATCTAAGTGTTGAGCATTGAGTGTGGAGGGTAGAGTGTGGAACGTAGTGTATGGAGTTAAATTACGTTAATGTCGCAAAAAAACTCCTAACTCCTAACTCCTAACTCCTAACTCTTTCGTATCTTTGTAACTTGAATGTTTAGATCTAACCTAATTTTAAACTAAAACGTTTAAACAATGGACTCTCAAGAAAAGACCCTTGAAATGGGAACACAGGAGGAATTAAACCAGAAATTGGAGACTCCTACAGAAGCAACAGTAGTAGAAGAACCCGCAGTCGAAGAGGCAGCTGAAGCAGTGGCTGAAGAGCCTGCAGCTGAAGCAGTAGCTGAAGCAGAAGCTGTAGTCGAAGAAGCAGCTGAAGCAGTGGCTGAAGAGCTTGCAGCTGAAGAGCCTGAGCGGAAAGTGTACAACACCAAGAAGGAGATACTCGACCGCATCACGGAAATTGCTCACGGCGACGAGCCACTGCAGAAAGACGAGATAGACTACCTGAAAACGGTATTCTACAAGTTGCACATTGCCGAGCGCGATGCCCAGTTCAAGGCATATACCGAGGCAGGAGGCGACCTGGCTTCCTACCATATCGCTCCTGACCCTGAAGAGGAAGCCTTCAAGGCCGAAATGGGCATCATCAAGGAGAAGCGTGCCCAGCTCTTCAAGGAACAGGAAGCAGAGAAAGCCGACAACCTGAAGAAGAAACTGGCCATCATCGAGAAGATAAAAGGCATGATTACCTCACCTGAGGAAGCCAACAAGTCCTATCAGGAATTCAAGGCCCTGCAGCAGGAATGGAAAGAAATCAAGAATGTGCCTGCCGAGAAGGCCAACGAGCTGTGGCGTAACTACCAGCTCTACGTGGAGCAGTTCTATGACCTGCTCAAGCTAAACAGCGAGGCCCGTGAGTACGACTTCAAGAAGAACCTTGAGCTGAAGACCAAGCTTTGCGAAGCCGCTGAGCGTCTGGCAGACGAGTCCGATGTCATCAGCGCCTTCCATCAGCTGCAGAAGCTACATCAGGAATATCGCGAGACCGGTCCCGTCAGCAAGGACCTGCGCGAAGAGGTGTGGACACGCTTCAAGGCTGCCTCCACTGTCATCAACAAGCGTCACCAGCAGCACTTTGAGAGCATCCGTGCCAAGGAAGAAGACAACCTGGCCCGTAAGACAGCTCTCTGCGAGAAGGTTGAGGCCATTGTTGCCGCTCCCTGCAAGAGCTCATCCGAGTGGGAGAAGCGCACCCAGGAGATTATCGACATCCAGTCAGAGTGGAAAACCATCGGTTTTGCTCCGCAGAAGATGAACGTCAAGATTTTCGAGCGCTTCCGTGCAGCCTGCGACAGCTTCTTCACCAACAAGGCCACCTATTTCAAGACCCTGAAGGAGACCTTCAAGGAGAATGCCGAGAAGAAGCGTGCCCTCATTGAGAAGGCCCGTGCCCTTCAGGACAGCACAGAATGGCGTTCCACCAGCGACAAGCTCATTGCCCTGCAGAAGGAGTGGAAGACCATTGGCATGGTGCCCAAGAAGCTGGGCGACCAGCTTTGGGAAGAATTCCTCGGCATCTGCAACAAGTTCTTTGAGGCCCGTAATGCCGCAGGTGCAGGCCAGCGCAGCGACGAGCATCAGAACCTGAGCAAGAAGCGTGAAATCATCGAGAAGCTGAAGGCCGTTGCCGAAGAGACTGGTGAAGGTCTGCAGGAGAAGGTCCAGGCCCTGGTAGAAGAGTATCAGGCTGTAGGCCATGTGCCCTTCAAGGAGAAGGACAAGGTCTATGAGGAATACCACGCCGTTCTGGACAAGCTCTATTCAGAACTGAACATCAGCGTTGCCAAGCGTCGTCTCAACAAATTCAAGGACAACCTCAAGCAGGTGGCAGAACGCGGCGAAAGCGCCCTCGACAATGAGCGTGCCCGCCTGATGCGCCAGTACGAGCAGCTGAAGAGCGAGGTGCAGACCTACGAGAACAACCTCGGCTTCCTCAACGCATCCAGCAAGAAGGGTAATTCACTCATCGACGAGATGAACCGCAAGGTACAGCGCCTGAAGGACGACATGAACCTCGTCCGCGAGAAAATCAAGGCTATCGACGCTGAGAATAAAGCCTAAATTAAGTGGAGAGTGTAGAGTATAGAGTGTAGAGTTTGCTACCGCCAATGAACAAGGGCAGACAAGTGTAAATGGTAAGGCGGCAGCAAACTTTACACTCTAAACTTTAAACTATGAACTATGAATTCTGAACTATCAGATATTCCACCACCTGGTGAATATCTGATTCTTTTTGTATCACCTTTTTGTCCGCATCCAGCAGATAAAGCACGGGCAGCGTTGTCAAGTCGTAAAGCATACCCTCCTGCAGCTGGTCATCAGCAACAACCATGACCCACCCCTCTTCACTCCTAACTCCCAATTCCTCACTCCGAACTCCTAAAGCTCCACAATCTACCGCTATCAGCGTCAACCGCTGCTCCTTGATTGCGCTGTTAATCAGTCCACTGTGGTGCAGACGGAACAGCAAGTCCTGACATTGTTCACAGTCAGGGTCATAAAACAGTAGCAGCGTCAGGGGCGAACGGGATAGCTCCGTCATGCGCTGCCGCTTTCCGTCGTTTGTCAAACACAAAAAGTCCGTAGCCGGCTCCCCCACCCTATTGCGCTCAGCCAACCGCAACAGCAGCTGGGCCCTGCTGCGCTGCATCTCGTCAGCCACAGGACAGCTGACCACATGCTGAGCCGTCAACCTATATAGCTCTTCATCACGTTGAGGGGAGTTACGTTCATGCAGATAGAGTCGGGCCTGCTCCACGAAATAGTCATACACCGTGGCATTGGCAGCAGCAGCGTCGAGCCAACTCTTGACAGCCTGCTCCCTGCCATCAGGCGAAGCAAACTTCAACAATCCGATGAAGTCCGCCAGTGCCTGCTCCGCATAATCCACACGCAGCAGCGAGGTGTCCTGGAAGTCGTAGTGCTGCCAGAAATGCTTCGTCACATAGTCCGCACGCGCCCCCACCTCCTTGATGGAGTCAGGTACCTGAGGCAGTTGCAGTCCCTGTGCTCTGCACCACGTTCCCAGGCAAATCATCGCCATAAAAATCATCCCTATCCTCTTCATACTGCAAAGGTACGAATAAGTAAGAAGAAAACAAAAAAATCTTTTGGTTTTCTCAAGCGAGAGTACCTTCGACGTAGTCAAAGATAGTGCAAACCGAACAAAAACCAAATAATTTGAGTTTTTTGAGGCGAAGTGTGAAGTACGAAGTGCGGATGAAATCCGCATGGACGAAAAGGGACGAATATAAGAGGTTGATGGATGAAGGGAGATGGATAAGGTAAGAAAAACTAAAATATTTCCAAAATATTTGGTAATTCGCTCGGTTTGCACTACCTTTGTGGGCACAATCAAGAATAATGAGGCTATGGCACTGAATTTGAACAAGAACCTGAAATTGTACTACTCCATCAAGGAGGTGGCTGAGATGTTCGGACTCAACGAGAGTACGCTGCGTTACTGGGAGACTGAGTTTCCCTATCTCAAACCGAAGACGAGCGGACCGGCCAAGGTTCGTCAATATACCGAAAAGGATATTGAGCAGATTCGGCTTATCTATAATCTCGTCAAGGAAAGAGGTTTCAAGCTGTCGGCAGCCAGGAAAATCATCAACACCAATCGTGACGGTGCTGACAAGACGGCTGACATGATTAACCGACTGACGAACGTCCGCGAAGAACTGATGATGCTGAAGAAGGAACTGGACGGACTGCAGTAGATAAAAGATGAAAGATTAAGGATTAATCATTACGGATGCCATTCCGACTGCATGCGGAATACGGCCTCGGGGGTTATCTCCGAGGCTTCTTTTTTTGTCAACTGGCGGCTCCAGGCAACACGCTGTGTGGTGGAGGCTCCTTCGCCACGGTTGTTATACTCATGGTAGCGGGCCGTGAGCTCGCGTTCTTTCTGCCAGTGGTGCCAGCCCTCGGGACGTATCTCCTTGCACAGGTCACAGTTCATGAACAGCGTATAGCCGTAGTCACGCCACGGACGACCCAAATAGACTTTGCTGACCCCTGGGGCGGCGGTGATGCGGCAGTTGTTGAACACGTAGCCGTAGGGCTGCTCCTTGGGCGTGGAGGCAGCGGTGATGTAGGAGTCGGCCTTGCAGAAGATGTCGCAATGCTCGAACCACGCGATAGAGGGACCAAAGATGAAGTCGGTGGTTCCCTCAATGTAACAGTCCTTGAAGTAAAGGCGGGTGCCAGCTACACCGGTATAGACGGTGTCCTGATTGCCCAGGAAGCGACAGTTGACGAACGTGAGTCGGTCACCCTCAGTATGCAGGGCAACGGCCTGCCCCAGTCGGGCAGCGTTATTCTCAATGGTGATGTTCTTGACTGTGATATTTTGACCCTGTATCTTTACTGTATATGTACGGAAGGTTCCCATCTTATTGATGTTGGCATGATCGTCGTAGGTGATGACGGTCTGGTCACGGTCCTCGCCGCAGATCTCGATGTTGGTAAGCCACTGGGGAATGATGAGCTTCTCCTTATAGGTGCCCCGCTTGACGAAAATGACCTTATGGTACTCCATGAAGGCGCGGCAGACTTCCAGCGCCTCGTCAATGGTGCGAAACTGCCCTCTGCCGTCACGTGCCACAAAGATGGTGTCAGGGTTGTCGAAGTCTTGCGCAGCTGCGCTGCTACATGAAAAATGAGAAATGAGAAATGATAAACCAAGCACCATTAACCATCTAACATTAAACATTAAAAAATTCTTTTTCATCGCACTCTTCTTTATCATTTATCATTTCTCATTTAGGGCGTAGCCCGTTACCTCATTACATGATTTGCGTAACATTCTGCACGCCATCAATCTTCTTCAGGTTGGAGATGATGTTCCTGACATCCTCACGGTCATGGACACGCAGCTCGATGGAGCCGTCGAACACACCATCGTCTCCCTTGATGGTGAGTTGGCGAATGTTGACACTCATCTGCGAGGTGATGACGCGTGACACATCAACCAGTATGCCCATGCGGTCGATACCTTCTATCTTGATGGTAGCATCGAAGAAGAGCTTCTTGTGCATGTCCCACTTGGCATCAAGGATGCGGTTGCCGTAACTGGTCTTGAGCCGGTTGGCCACGGGACAGGCACGCTTATGAATCTCAATGCGGTTCTTATTGTCGATGAAGCCCAGTACGTCGTCACCGGGAATAGCGTGACAGCACTTGGGGAACTTGTACTGGCTGATGTTCTCGTCGGTGATGAAGATAGGTTTCTTGCGGTTGAACTTCTCAGGAACGATAAACAGCTCGGGCTCCTGGCTCTTTTCTTCCTCTTCCTTATTGCCCAGGAACGGGACGTAGCGGCGCCAGCCCGACTTACTGCTCTTATGCTTGCCGTGAAGCTCGTCAATGTCCTCATTGCCGAGGATGATGGTCTTTTCCGCCAATGCCAGGAAGAACTCGTCACGACGGCGCACATCATGGAAGGCGGTCAGTTGGTCAGCAACGCTGGTGTTGTATTCTATCTCATGCTTCTTCAGGAATGCAATGAGCAGCTCTTCACCCTCCTTCTGGCTCTCACGGCTTTTACGCCGCAGGATGGCCTGTATCTTGGCTTTGGCCTTGGCGGTGCTGACGAAGTTGATCCACGACTCCTGCACATGCTGTGACTTTGAAGAGAGAATCTCCACCTGGTCACCGCTCTGCAGCTGATGACTCAGGGGCACCAGCTTGTGGTTGACCTTAGCACCGATACAATGGGAACCGAGGAAGGTATGAATGCTGAAGGCGAAGTCGAGCGCCGTACAGCCGGCGGGCATCGTCTTGATCTCTCCTTTGGGGGTGAAGACAAATATCTCGCTAGCAAAGAGGTTAAGCTTGATGGCATCGAGAAAGTCCATAGCGTCAGGCTGGGGGTCGTCAAGTATCTCCTTGATGGTGCGCAGCCAGTCATTCAGCTCGGCCTCATCCTCGGTATATTCGTCATCCTCACCCTCCTTGTACTTCCAGTGGGCGGCAAAGCCCTGCTCAGCCACCTCGTCCATACGGTCGGAACGTATCTGCACCTCTATCCAGCGTCCCTGCTTCGACATCAGCGTAACGTGCAGCGCCTGGTAGCCGTTGGCCTTGGGATGGTTGAGCCAGTCTCGCAGCCGGTCGGGGTGACTCTTGTAAATCTTGGAAATGGCGACGTAGATGTTGAAGCACTCATTGACTTCCTCTTCACGATGCTCGGGGGTGAAAATGATACGGACGGCCAGGATGTCAAACACCTCCTCAAAGGGGATGTTCTTGTTCTGCATCTTGCTCCAAATGGAGTAAGGGGTCTTGACGCGCTCCTTGATGTAATACTTGATGCCCATCTTGTTGAGCGACTCCTCGATGGGTGCGGTGAACTGCGAGAACAGCTCATGACGCGAGGCCTCTGTAGAAGCGAGTTTCTTCTTGATGACCTGATACTCCTCAGGGTGCTCGTAGCTGAAGCTGAGGTTTTCAAGCTCGCTCTTAATCTTGTAGAGTCCCAAGCGGTTGGCCAAGGGGGCGTAGATGTAAAGCGTCTCACCCGCTATCTTATACTGTTTGTTGGCGGGTTGGCTCTGCAGGGTACGCATGTTGTGCAGACGGTCGCAAATCTTGATGAGGATGACGCGGATGTCATCGCTCATGGTGAGCAGCAGCTTCTTGAAGTTCTCTGCCTGGGCAGAAGCCTGCTCGCCGAAGATGCCGCCGCTGATCTTCGTCAGTCCGTCAACAATCATGGCTATCTTCGTGCCGAAGATGTTCTCAATGTCCTCAACGGTGTAGTCGGTGTCCTCAACCACATCGTGCAACAGGGCGGCACAGATACTGGTGGAACCGAGCCCCACCTCCTCGCAGGCTATCTGCGCCACGGCGATGGGGTGCATGATGTAAGGCTCACCCGACAAACGCCGCACGCCTTTATGGGCCTGCTTGGCGAAGTTGAAGGCCTTGGTGATGATATCGACCTTCTTGCGATGGCGCGAAGAGATATAGCTGTCCAGCAAATGTTGGAAAGCATCGTTTATCAGCTGTTCGTCAACGTTCTCTTGGTGTTTTAACTCTTCGTCAGCCATAATCCTATTTTTTTAGGGGGCACGTATACACGTGCCTACTGTTCACCTTCTTCTTCTTCTCTTTCCGCCAGCCTTCCGCTTCGTGCCTCCACGCTTGACAGCAGCATGGCGCTTGCCACGCTTAGCGGTTGCCTTGGCAGCATGGCGCTTGCCACGCTTGGTGGTGCCTATGGTGCCACGTCCGCGCTTGCCGCGCTTCTTGCTGACATAAGAGCCACGGCGTCCCTTCTTCTTGTGATGGGTATAGGTGGGCACGTCGTCGTTAATGACTACTACGGCACGACGGGTGAGCAGCTCGTCGGCACGGTAGCGATAAACCGAGTCCTGCATGTCGATGAACTTGGTGATGTCGGAGAGGTTCATGCGGATGGCTGAAGGCTCGGTAGCGCCCGGCACGATGTCGTGGCGATAGGAGGGGTTCAGCGTACGCAGCTCCTCGATGTCGATGCCACACACAGCGGCAATCTGCTGCAGGTGTATGTTCTTGTTGACCACCACGGTGTCTGTGCGGTCGGGCAGGCGTGAACGCATGGGACAGATGTTGTGGTCACAATAGTAGTTCATGATGTAGTTGGCGGCAATGAAGGCAGGCACGTAGCCACGCGTCTCGGCGGGCAGGTAGGGGTAGATGTGCCAATAGTCCTTGTTCACGCCTCCGGCACGGTGGATGGCCTTGTTGATGTTGCCGGGACCACAGTTGTAGGCGGCAATTACGAGGTTCCAGTCACCGTAGATCTTGTACAGGTCACTGAGGTAGCGGGCAGCGGCATACGACGACTTGACGGGGTCGCGGCGCTCGTCAACGAGCGTGTTGACCTTCAGGCCGTAGCGCTTGCCCGTAGCCAGCATGAACTGCCACAGTCCGGTAGCGCCGACACGTGAAAC
>JAEEGH010012420.1_pt1 | contig 19113 bp, 16 predicted proteins | sample 9134181 | NCBI WGS metagenome assembly JAEEGH01 (sample SAMN16246544, study PRJNA631951) | gut metagenome | biome: gut microbiome; feature: rumen; material: DP-attached | host: Bos | place: Iran: Karaj | collected 2018-10 | reverse complement strand
GTTTCAATGGTGATGGTCCTTCCATCAGCCAGTTGAATGGTTTTTGTAATTACGTTCATCTTGATTTAAAACATCTAAAATATAAAACTTCAATGCGACAGAAGCGCTGTCCTGTCGCTAAAATCGGGCACAAAGTTACACATTATTATATTAATTAAAGAAGAAAGGGGGATATTTTTTCAATTTTTCACTTTTCACTTTCCACTTTTCATTTCTTTTTTGTACCTTTGCACCCGAAAATGGTAAATAAATCGTAAATATGAACAATATTTTTAAGGTGGCCGCTGTGATATTGGCCGCGATGACAGCAGCCTCGTGCAGCAATAACAAGTTCAACGTCGAAGGACAGATTGCTAATGCCGGCGACTCGGTGCTCTATTTCGAGAATGTCGGACTGGAGGGCATCCAGGTGCTCGACTCCGTGAAACTCGGTGGCGACGGCAATTTCGCCTTCAGTGGCGATCCCACTGAGGCGCCTGAGTTCTATCGTCTCCGCATTGCCAACCAGATCATCAATGTCAGCATCGACTCCACGGAGACCGTTCAGATCAAGGCGGAATATCCGGGAATGGCTGCCAACTATACCGTCAGCGGTTCTGACAACTGCGAGAAAATCCGTGAGCTCACGATGAAACAGATGGACTTGCAGGCTAAGGCCATCGCCATCCAGCAGAACACTGCCCTCGGTGTTAAGGTTATCGGTGACAGCATCCAGAGCTTGATCAACATCTATAAGGACGACGTGATGAAGAATTACATCTACAAAGAGCCCAACAAGGCATACGCCTACTTCGCGCTCTTCCAGACGCTCGGCCAGTGGCTTATCTTCAATCCCCGTACAGAGAAAGAAGACATCAGGGCCTTCGCCGCCGTTGCCACCAGTTGGGATACTTACTATCCGCATGCCGAGCGTGGTCAGAACCTGCATAACATCGCCATCGAGGGTATGAAGAATCAGCGCATCGTGGCTGCTCAGAATCAGGACCTGGAGGTGGATGCCTCGAAGGTCTCGGAGGCTGGTGTGCTTGATGTCGCCTTGACAGACAATAAAGGTCAGATGCGTCATCTCACCGATTTGAAGGGTCAGGTGGTGCTGCTCGACTTCCATATCTTTGCAATGGACGAGTCTCCTGCCCGTATCCTCATGCTCCGTGAGTTGTACAACAAATACCATGCTCAGGGCTTCGAGGTCTATCAGGTGAGCCTCGATCCCGATGAACACTTCTGGAAGCAGCAGACGGCAGCCCTTCCCTGGGTGAACGTTCGCGATGCTGATGGTGTCAACTCTCAGCGTCTGATGCTCTACAATGTCCAGTCCATCCCCGATTTCTTCCTGATTGATCGCGGCAACAATATCGTTACCCGCGCCGCTAATATCAAGGACCTCGAACAGGAAATCAAGAAGTTATTGTAGGTAAAAAAGTTAAAATTTGTTGTGCGGAAGCAAATTCTTCACTCTTCACTCTTCACTCTTCACTTTTTTTCGTACCTTTGCACCCGCAAAACGAAAAAGTCGGCATAGCTCAGCTGGTTAGAGTATCACCTTGACATGGTGGGGGTCCTTGGTCCGAATCCAAGTGTCGACACTAAGAATGGCAGCCAAACGGCTGCCATTCTTAGTTTAAAAGCTCTCCAACCAACTTTTCAGTTCGAAGATCATCTGGTAGTGGTACTCGAAGCTCTCACGGTAGCCCCAACCGTGACCACCTGTCGGATAGATATGTATCGAGGCCGGCACGTCGTGCTTATATAGTTGCTCGTAATAAGAAAAGCCATTGGCCGCAGGCACCGCCTTGTCATCGTCAGACAGGGCGAGGAAGGCCCTTGGCGTTGTACGGTTCACCCGCAGGTCGTTGCTGTAGTCTGCCTCTAAGCGACGCCATTCTTTCTTTGAATGGTTCGTCCCTAACAGATTGTCGTGCGAACCCTTATGTGTGAATCCCATGTCCATCGTGATGACAGGGTAAAAAAGAATCTGGAAGTTGGGAGCAGCCTCACCAGTGGAGTGGGTGGCAATGGTGGAGGCCAGATGACCGCCTGCCGAGAACCCCATGATACCGATTTGTGTGCGGTCAATGTGCCAGTCGACGGCATTCCTGCGCACCGTCTTGATAGCCTGTTCGGCATCGGAGACGGGAACCATCGGGTTGCCATGGGGCATACGGTACTTCAGCACGATGAGGGCGATGCCCTGATTGTTGAAGAATGTGGCCCATTGGTGTCCTTCGTGGTCCATTGCCAAATGGGAATACCCGCCTCCCGGACAGCACACCACCGCCCGTCCTGTTGCCTTCTTCGCATCAGGCAGATACACGGTCAGTTCCGCCTTGTCCTCTTTATCACTGCTGGCAACCATCGCTCCATTAGGCCACAAGTCCATCTTCATGCCTTTCTCTTGTGCCTGAACTCCCATTGCCACCATCAGCAGCATAATTAATGTGATTTTTCTCATTTTTCCTTGCATTTTTATCGCTGCAAAGGTAGTGCAAATCAAGCGAAAAACAAAGAAAAAAGTCTTAAAAATGTGTTCTTATATCTTTATGTCTCAAGATATTTAATTTATATTTCTGACATTGTATAAAAATATTTCATTCTCGCAAAATAGGGTACATACCACCAGAAAAGTGCTTAAATTGTCCATTTGAGTTTCCTTAGACGAAAGTAAGACTTTTCTCAGCCCAAAGTCGCAGTTTCCTTATCCCAAACTGCTACTTTCCTTAGTCCTTCAAATTGTTATCGTAACTTTGATGTACAATTGTAAAGTAAATTCGCACAACTAACGCAGCGTTGCAATGTTGCAATTCAGTATCAAGCCTATTCCAACCCCTAAATTTTTAGTTATATTTAAAATATAAAATTCAGTCTTAGCGAATGTTAAGACTGAATATTGAACTGCAACACTGCAACGGGCAACGTCTAATACTTACTCATTTGTGATTCCTTAAATAAAGGCTCATAATTTAGATATCATCGCGATTCGTACAGGGATGGATCTGGATCGTCAATAATAACTAAATCTTGGGATAGCTGCCAGACTTTCTCTAATTGATCAATTTCTTGTTGCCAGTCGTTGTCAACTTTTCCATAAGTAGTTGTTTGACCATTCCTTCCCATGGTCAGTTGATTGCCATCCTGGCTGACAGCGAAGTTTAATGTCATTGGATCGACATCGGTAGAACCATCGTCAAGGGTAATTTGATTGTCCTTAATATTGTATTTGAAATCACCAGTGTTCTTATAGATGTCATTAAACTTTGGGTTACCGGAATCAAAGTCCTTGTATGTGACACGGTATATTGTAGATGTACCAGTATTGTTTGCGTTGAACTTTGTTATGGTATATTCGATTACCGTGAGAAGATATTCACCCACTCCTTGATTATACTTATAGACCAGAATCCATTCTCCGACAATACCGCTGCGTTTGGCTTCGGGGTCATCGTCAGAAGAGCAAGCGCTGAATGTCAGGATACAGGATAATGCTGCTAAAGTAATTAGTAAGGTATGTCTCATAATGTAGTAAGTTGTTTTAACAAATCGCTGTTAGAATTGAAAGCCTCACAGAGGGTCAGACCCCATGTGAGGCTTTATGGTTAGCTCAGATGCGACTTAGAAGTTGAAGTAAACACCGAATGAGCAATTGTTGGCAAAGTCAAGTCCAAATGAACTGCCGCTCTTGCCGCCGCCATCGGGGCTGAAATTCTCAAAGCCTAAGAATCCGAGGTGAGCCACGAAGCTGATCTCATCGCAGAGTTTAACAGCCAGACCCGGACGAACGCCCAAGGAGAAATATGATCCTGTATCCTTGACGCTGCCAAAAGTAATACCTCCGTCAAAAAACAGATTCACCGAATCCCACTCAATGGCGGTATATCTAGCGTATGGCGAAATCGTGAAAGTCTCCACCTTTGAAGTGGCTGCCAGATTATTAATAACGTTTTGGGATGTGGCTACATTGTCATTACTAGCGCCTATATTCATACCAGAGAATGGCAATCCTTTCTGATAGCCTAAGACTGCACCGACAGCCCATTTGTCATTCAGGTTATAACCGAATTCTGGAAGGATCCTGAAGACAAACTCTGAGTCGCCGCCACCGACGGGCTTCACACTACCGAATCCAACGGATCCACCAACATAGAACTGTGCATTTGCATTCAGGCTTGCAAATAACACGACTGCTAACAATAAAATCTTTTTCATAAGCTTTAATTTTAAATGGGTTATTAATAATGTTTGCTTTTATTTATTGATATTTCACTGCAAAGATAAGACAAATATATGAAACTACCAAACATTTAACCAAATTTTTAATAATTGAGGCTGTTTTCTCGAGATATTGCATTAACTTTGCACGCAGAAACTAAGAACAAGAACGGATATGAACAAACGAATGATTCTCTTCACGGTGCTGGCAGCTGTAGTCTGCTGTGCCCAGGCCAAGGTCAGGTTGCCCCATCTCATTGGCGACAACATGGTGTTACAACAGCAGACAGACGCCCGCCTGTGGGGCTGGGCCAAGCCTGGTAAGACGGTCACAATCATCACCTCGTGGAGTGACCAGAAGGTGACGGCCAAGGCTGGCAAGGACGGCCGCTGGTTGGTGAAGGTCAGAACGCCGAAGGCCAGTTACGAGCCGCTGAGCATCACGTTCGACGACGGTGAGGCTGTGACGATCAAAAATGTCGTCAGCGGTGAGGTATGGGTCTGTGCCGGACAGTCGAACATGGAGATGCCCGTAAAGGGTTTTGGCATGTGTCCGGTGGAGGGTTACAACCACCATGTGCTGGATGCCGCCCTGTCGAAAGGTGTCCGTAGCGTGAAGATTCCCAGCATCATGAGGGCCACACCGCAGGATGATGCCCAGTGCGAGTGGCGTCCCTGTTCGCCGAAGACCGTCGGTGAGTTCTCTGCCACAGGCTATTTTTTCGCTCGGCTGCTGAGTCGGACGCTCGACATCCCCGTTGGTCTTATTGAAGCTAATAAAGGAGGTTCGCGCGTAGAGAGCTGGCTGACGAAGGAGAATCTGGAGAAATATACCAATGATCCCACTGACTCGGTGGAGATCTGCAAGAAGTGGGCTCAGTGGGACTATCATCGTTCGCTGCTCTGGGGCAACGGCACCTTCAACCCCATCCTGAACTTCACGGTGAAGGGTATTCTCTATTATCAGGGCTGTTCGAACGTGGGTGATCCCGGCGACCAGTATTCCGAGCGGATGAAGTTGTTGGTGGACCAGTGGCGCTCGCAGTTTGGCCTGGGTGAGATCCCCTTCTATTTCGTTCAGATAGCGCCTTACAGGTATGACGACAACGACAATGCCATCAGCGGTGCCCTCTTGCGTGAACAGCAGTGGAAGGCTGCACAGATCATTCCCAACACCTCGCTTGTGTGTATCAACGACCTCGTCTATCCCTACGAGACCACGCAGATCCATCCGACGCAGAAGCAGCAGGTGGGTGAGCGTCTTGCCTTCACGGCTTTGAACCGAGACTATGGCTTTGAGACCGTGCAGTATAAGAGTTCGTCGTATAAGGATATGACCATCAAGGGCGATACGGTGTTTATCCATTTGCAGGACAACTACTGGTGTGATGCACCCTTTGAGCAGATGGAGGGTTTCGAGGTGGCTGGTGTGGACCGTGTGTTCTATCCGGCTCAGGCCCGTCACTTCTGGCAGGCTGGCGGCGGCTATTGGGATGAGGCTATCATCGTGACGGCTCCTGAAGTGAAGCAGCCCGTCGCCGTGCGCTATTGTTTCAAGAACTTCCAGATCGGCAATGTGAAGAACGGTGGTAATCTGCCCTTGTTCCCCTTCCGAACAGACAACTGGTGATTTACGGATTTACGATTGGAATGAAAGATCATCCATTAGAGGTATTTAGGTACTGTCCGAAGTGTGGCAGTAACGATTTTAAGATCTATAACGCCCTGAGCAGGCATTGTGCCAACTGCGGTTTTACCTATTATCAGAATCCGCGTGCCGCGACGGCAGCCTTCATCGTCAACGGGAAGGGTGAGCTATTGGTGTCCCGTCGCGGGAAGGAGCCGGCCAAAGGTATGCTCGACCTGCCAGGCGGTTTTGTGGACAATAACGAGAATGCCGAACAGGGTATGGTGAGGGAGATACAGGAAGAGACGGGTCTGGTGATTAGTGCCGCCGACGTGAAGTATATGTTCTCCATCCCCAATGTCTATCATTACTCAGGGATGGACATTCATACGCTCGATTTCTTCTTCCTCTGTCATGTGGCTGAGGATGCTGAGGTGAAGGCTGCTGACGATGTCGCCGAACTCATATGGCTGCCCCTCCGGCAGGTGTATGTGGAGCGCTTCGGACTGCGTTCTATCCGGGAGGCCGTACACCGTTTCTTGCAACAAAATCGTTAATAAAACAAAAAATCCTATATATAAATAAGGTGTGATAGCGTTTTTTGCTTACTTTTGCAGCCCGTAAGAAAACAAAACGAGAAAAAGTATGCAGAAAAACTTAGTGATCGTGGAGTCTCCGGCTAAGGCGAAGACGATTGAGAAGTTCCTCGGAACGGACTTCAAGGTGATGTCGAGCTATGGTCACATCCGCGATTTGAAAAAGAAAGAGTTGAGTGTCGATGAGAAGACGCTCGAACCGGAATATGAAATTCCTGAAGAGAAGGCTAAGCTGGTGGCAGACCTTCGCGAAAAAGCCCGTAAGGCCGAGAAGGTCTGGCTGGCATCCGATGAAGACCGTGAGGGAGAAGCCATCTCCTGGCACCTGTGTGAGGTGTTAGGTCTGGACAGCAAGAAGACGAACCGTATTGTGTTCCATGAGATCACTAAGCCCGCCATTCTCGACGCTATCGAACATCCCCGTCATCTGGATATGAACCTGGTGAACGCCCAGCAGGCTCGTCGCGTGCTGGACCGTATCGTCGGTTTCAAACTCTCACCCGTGCTGTGGCGCAAGGTGAAGCCTGCCCTCTCTGCTGGACGTGTGCAGAGTGTGGCTGTCAGACTCATTGTGGAGCGTGAACGTGAGATCCAGAATTTCAAGAGTGAGATTTATTATGTTGTGAACGGCGTCTTCGCTATCACCAATCCCGACGGTTCTGCGACGGAAGTGAAGGCACAGTTGGGCAGCCGCTTCAAGACGGAAGAAGAGGTGATGGCCTTTCTCGAACAGTGCAAGACCTCTGATTATACGGTAGAGAGCATCGTCAAGAAGCCCGTCAAGCGTACGCCTGCTCCCCCATTCACGACGTCAACCCTGCAACAGGAGGCTGCCCGTAAGCTCGGCCTTACCGTCAGTCAGACGATGATGATTGCCCAGCACCTGTATGAAAGTGGACAGATCACCTATATGCGTACCGACTCTGTCAACCTGTCGAAGCTCTGTCTGGGTGCCAGCAAGGAGGAGATTGTGCGTCTCTATGGCAAGGAATACAGCAAGACGCGTCAGTATCACACCAGTGCAAAGGGTGCTCAGGAGGCTCACGAGGCCATCCGTCCCACCTATATGGACCGTGCTGAGATTGAGGGCTCTGCCCAGGAGAAGCGTCTGTACGAATTGATCTGGAAGCGTACGGTGGCCAGTCAGATGGCTGACGCAGAGATTGAGAAGACGACGGTGACGATTGCCATCAGGAGTCAGGAGTCAGGAGTCAGGAGTCAGGAGGAGTTTATCGCCCAGGGTGAGGTCGTGAAGTTCGACGGTTTCATCAAGGTTTACCGTGAGTCTATCGACGACGAAGATCAGCAGGAGGAGTTTGGTCATATCCTTCCCCCGCTGAACGAAGGCCAGGAACTCACACGCCGTGAAATCAATGCCATCGAGCGTTTCATCGCTGGTCCCCAGCGCTATACTGAAGCCAGTCTGGTGCATAAGATGGAGGAACTGGGTATCGGTCGTCCGTCAACTTATGCGCCCACCATCAGCACCATCCAGCAGCGTGAGTATGTGCAGAAGGGTGACAAGAAGGGTGAGGACCGTCCGTATGCCGTCTATCAGCTGAAGGGCAAGCAGATCAGTCAGAAAACCCGTAAGGAGATAGTGGGTTCGGAGAAGGGCAAGTTGATTCCCACCGATATCGGTACGGTAGTCAACGACTTCTTGATGAAGAACTTCACAGAGATTATGGATTACAATTTCACCGCCAAGGTGGAGCAGGACTTCGATAAGATTGCCGAGGGCGGCGAGCGCTGGACGGATATGATGCACTCATTCTATAAGGAGTTTGAACCGACGGTGGAGCGTACCATCAACAGCCGCGACCAGCATAAGGCCGGTGAGCGTGTGCTGGGTAAGGATCCCAAGAGCGGCAAGCCCGTCTTCGTGAAGATCGGTCGTTTCGGTCCGGTCGTACAGATTGGTACCGCTGATGATAACGAGAAACCGACTTTCGCCCAGATGCCCAAAGACAAGAGCATCGAGACCATCACCCTCGAAGAGGCGCTGGAACTGTTTAAGCTGCCCCGTGAGATCGGTGACTATCAGGGTAAGCCCATCACCATCGGAGCAGGCCGTTTCGGTCCCTATATCCTTTACGACCGTAAGTACACATCTGTGCCCAAGGGCACCGACCCTATGTCCATCACCCTCGATGAGGCTGTCGACCTCATTCAGGAGAAACAGCAGGAGGAGAAGCGCAAGCATCTGAAGACATTTGCCGAAGATCCGAAACTGGAAGTGCTTGACGGCCGTTATGGTCCTTACCTCGTCTACGACGGCAAGAACTACCGCCTGCCGAAGAGCATGCACGAGAAGGCTGCAGAACTGACCCTCGAGGAGTGCATGAAGGTAATCAACAAATGACCAGGATAATCCTCATAGGCTATATGGGTGCCGGCAAGACCACCATCGGCAAGGCACTCTCGAAGGAGTTAGGCATCATCTTCTACGATCTCGACTGGTATATTGAGAGCAGGATGCGGAAGACCGTATCGGAGATTTTCGTAGAGCGTGGAGAGGAGGGGTTCCGTAAGATCGAGTATAATATGCTCCACGAGGTGGCGGAATTCGAGGATGTCATCATCAGCTGCGGTGGCGGCACACCCTGTTTCTTCGACAATATGGACTATCTGAACCAGCAGGGAAAGACGGTCTATCTGAAGGCCGAGCCCGAGGTGTTGTACAAGCATCTGTTGATGGCCAAGGTGGAGCGCCCGCTATTGAAGGGCAAAAGCAAAGAGGAGTTGTTGAAGTTTATCAAGGAACAGCTGGAGAAGCGTGAACCTTTCTATACGAAGGCCCGATACACGCTCGATGTCAGCCTCATGGACAACTATGATAAGATCAAAATTAGTGTCGAGAAAATAAAAGAACTATTAGGCTTATGAAGAAATGGACCATCGATGACTCGAAGGAGCTCTACAACATCAACGGTTGGGGCACCTCTTATTTCGGCATCAGCGAGAAGGGCGACGTCTATGTCACACCCTGCAAGAACGGTACGCAGATTGATCTGCGTGAGGTGATGGACGAACTGGCGCTGCGTGATGTCACGCCGCCCGTGCTGCTCCGTTTCCCCGATATCCTTGACAACCGGATTGAGAAGACGTGGAGCTGTTTCAAGAAAGCCTCGGAGGAATACGACTACAAAGGCGAGAACTATGTGGTCTATCCCATCAAGGTGAACCAGATGCAGCCCGTCGTTGAGGAGATCATCTCTCATGGCCGGAAGTTCAATCTCGGACTGGAGGCTGGTTCGAAGCCTGAGCTGCATGCCGTCATCGCTATGCAGTGTCAGAGTGATTCGATCATTGTCTGCAACGGATATAAGGACCAGAGTTATATCGAACTAGCCCTATTGGCGCAGAAGATGGGTAAGCAGATCTTCATCGTCGTGGAGAAGATGAACGAACTGGAGATCATCGCCCGCGAGGCCAAGAAGATGAATATCCGCCCGAATATCGGTATCCGCATCAAACTGGCTTCCTCTGGTTCAGGAAAATGGGAGGAGAGCGGCGGCGATGCCTCGAAGTTTGGCCTGACGAGTGCAGAGCTGTTAGAGGCGCTGGAGTTGCTGGACAAGAAAGATATGCGCGACTGTCTCAGACTGATCCATTTCCATATAGGATCGCAGATCACGAAGATCCGTCGTATCCAGACCGCCCTCCGTGAGGCCTCGCAGTTCTATATCCAACTGCATAAGATGGGATATAATGTTGACTTCGTCGATTGTGGCGGTGGCTTGGGTGTCGATTATGACGGTACCCGTTCTCCGTCGAGTGAATCGTCTGTCAACTACTCCATCCAGGAATATGTCAACGACTGTATCTACACTTTTGTCGATGCAGCGAACAAGAACGACCTGCCGCACCCGAATATCATCACCGAGAGCGGCCGTTCGCTGGCAGCCCATCACTCCGTGCTCGTCATTGACGTGCTGGAGACGGCTTCATTGCCTGAGATGCCGGAGGAGTTTGAGCCCGATGAGAACTCGCATCAGTTGGTGAAGGATCTCTATGAGATCTGGGATAATCTCTCACCCCGTAACGTGCTGGAGGACTGGCACGATGCCGAACAGATCCGTGAGGAGGTGCTTGACTTGTTCTCGCACGGTATCGTCGATCTGAAGACGCGTGCTGAGGTGGAGGCGATGTATTGGAGTGTCTGTCACGAGATCCACGCCCTCGCCAAGAGCCTGAAGCATATCCCTGAGGAACTGATGAAGATCGACAAACTGTTGGCAGATAAGTATTTCTGTAACTTCTCGCTCTTCCAGAGTCTCAGCGACTCGTGGGCCATCGACCAGGTCTTCCCGATTATGCCTATCCAGAGATTGGATGAGCGTCCGACACGCAATGCCACCATCCAGGATATCACTTGCGACTCGGACGGAAAGATCGCCAATTTCACTACCAACCAGCATAATACCCATTCGCTGCCCGTACATCCGTTGAAGAAGAACGAACCCTACTATCTGGGTGTGTTCCTCGTGGGCGCCTATCAGGAGATTCTTGGTGATATGCACAACCTCTTTGGTGACACGAATGCCGTACATATCTCTGAAAAAGACGGCACCTATCATATTGACCAGATCATCGACGGTGAGACGGTGGAGGAGGTGCTCGAATACGTGCAGTATAATCCCAAGAAACTCGTCCGTCAGTTGGAGGTTTGGGTGGCCAAGAGTGTGAAGCAGGGCAAGATCTCACTCGAAGAGGGCAAGGAGTTTCTGTCAAACTACCGCAGTGGTCTCTACGGATACACCTATTTAGAATAATGAAAGAAAGACTGACTATAGTAAAGGTGGGTGGGGCTGTCGTGGAAGATGGGGCCCAGCTCTCACAGTTGCTGAAGGACTTCAGCGCCATTGAAGGTCGAAAGGTTCTGGTGCATGGTGGTGGGCGCAAAGCAACGAAAGTGGCAGAATCCCTCGGTATTGAGTCGAAGATGGTGGGTGGTCGTCGTATTACCGATGCCGATATGCTCAGTGTGGTGACGATGGTCTATGGTGGACTGGTGAACAAAAACCTCGTGGCCCGTCTACAGGCCAACGGTGTGAATGCTCTGGGACTGACGGGTGCCGATATGGATGTCATCCGTAGCCATAAGCGTCCGCTGAAAGATGGCATCGACTTTGGCTACGTGGGTGATGTGGACCGCGCTGACGGTCAGATGCTCTGCCGGCTCATCGAGGAAGGGGTTACCCCTGTGATGGCTCCTCTGACACACGACGGGCAGGGAAACATCCTCAATACTAATGCCGACACCATTGCCAGTGAGACAGCTAAAGCACTCGCTCCGTACTATGATGTGACGCTGATCTTCAGTTTTGAGAAGAAAGGCGTGCTCCGCAATCCTGACGATGACGACTCAGTCATTCCTTCTATTACGCGCGCGGACTTTATTAAATATAAAGAAGACGGTACTATCAGTGGTGGTATGTTACCGAAGATAGAGAATGCCCTCGCCGCCATCGATGCTGGTGTCTCCCGTGTCATCATCACGCTTGCTACCGCTCTTGATGGGCATAGTGGCACTGTCATTCAATAAAAGGCGAAAATTTTCGCCTTTTATTGTAACTTTTGCGTTTCCCAATCGTCATTTAAAATAGAGAGGATGAAAAAGATCAGTTTCCGGAACGATATCCTTCCGCTGAAAAATGAGCTTTACCGGCTCGCGCTCCGCATCACTCTCAATCCGGCGGAGGCGGAGGACGTGGTTCAGGAGACGATGATCAAGGTCTGGAACAGGCGAGACCGCTGGGAGGAGTTGGACTCCATCGAAGCCTTCTGCCTCACCATCTGCCGGAACATCGCCGTTGACAAGATGAGGAAGGCGGAAAACCAGAATCCGAGTCTGGAAGAGGGGAGCGACGCAGCCGACCACAGCTATTCATCCAATCCCGAAGAGCAGGCCATGCAGCGCGACCGTATCGCACTTGTCAGGCAGCTCATCGACAACTTGCCCGAGAAACAACGCAGTTGTATGCAGCTCCGGGAGTTCGAGGGCAAGAGTTATAAGGAAATAGCGAAGATCCTGAGTGTCACAGAAGAACAGGTGAAAATCAACATCTTCAGGGCACGACAGCTGATCAAGCAACAATTTATAAAGGCAGAGAATTATGGACTATAAGTACATCGAACAGCTATTGGAACGTTACTGGGAGGGTGAGACCACCCTTCAGGAGGAGTCGATCCTTCGTACGTTCTTCAGCCAGCCGGAGGTTCCTGAGAATCTTCGGAAGTTCCAGCCGCTCTTTGTCTGCGAAATGCAGAAGGAGGAACCGCTGGGCGAAGACTTCGATGCCCGTATCCTCGAGCAGATCGGCGAAGCCCCTGTGGCAAAGACCGTCACGCTGAGGAATCGTCTGATGCCTCTGTTCAAGGCCGCCGCCATCGTGGCCATCATCCTGACGCTGGGCAACGCAGCTCAGGCACCGTGGGATATCTGGGAAGATCCGAAAGGTGCTTATGTGAAGGCACAACAGGAATTGGCAGATACGGTTAACGTGTTGACCACGATACAGGCGGAGAACGTCAGCGACACCATTCAGGTGCCTCAGGTTCCGGCCAAAGAGAAGACTACCTATTTGGAATAATTTTTTTCTATGCTTTCTATATTTATAATGAAGCTGTGAAGTTTCGATTCTCTCAAATTTATTAAGTACTAAATGAAGTTATGGGCTGCAACCGAGAGGTCGCAGCCCACTTCGCTTTTTCGCCCTTTACTTTTCACTTCTTCAGCCTCATGCTCAGCTGGAACAACGCTGGCAGGAAGATGCAGAGCGAGAAGCCTACAGCCATCAGCGACATCCGTTCAGAACCGAAAAGATCAGTCAGCGTGAGGTCGGCGTTGGGATAGAGATTATACATTACGTAGGCCACCGAGTTGTTCACCCAGTGATACACCATCCCGGGTATGATGCTGTTGGTGCGATAATACAGCCAACCTAACAACAGCCCAATCACGAAGGCGTGCGGCAATTGGGCCGGATTCATATGGGCGGCGGCAAAGAGAAGCGCCGAGATGGCGATGGCTGTCCAGGGTTTGCTGCACCAACTCAACAGTGACCGCAGGATGGCTCCGCGGAATACTAATTCTTCGGCAAATGGTGCTAACAGTCCGACAGCCACATAGCCCCAGCGGTCTCTCAAGATGATGTCGAATGTATCTTCAGCGATATTGGGCAGTTCGGGTATGTGCTCCTGAATCCAGACGGAGGGAATGATGGCACCGATGGCAGCGACGGCGCACCAGAACAGCATCACCCAAGGACGCTTCCGGATCCAGTTTCTCGACACCTCACACCATTTCGCTAACAGGAACACGGCTACGGATATCACGGTAAACACCATCGTCGTGACGATGATACCTGTGGCATCGTCCATGGCACCTTTTCCAAACGCCCAGCGCCAGATGCCGTCAACAATAAAACCGGCCATCACTTGAATGGCGAGGAACACAAACGTATAAATAATAGCATTTTTCATAAGAGTATAGTTTTTGCTTGTTCTTGATCTTCTTTGAGTTGGGCCATCAATGCCTCGGGAGATTCGAACTTCCGTTCTTCACGTAGCCTTGCTACAAAGGTGATGATCACCGTCTGGCTATAAAGGTCGCCGTCGAAGTCGAAGATGTTCACCTCCAGCGTACGGTTCCTGCCGTCGAACGTAGGCCGTGTGCCGATGTTCATCATCGCAGGCATCGCTTCCCTTCCTGAATCCACAATCTGTGCCCACACTGCATACACGCCGCTGGCGGGAATCAGTTTGAAAGGATCGTCGGGCTGTAGGTTGGCCGTGGGGAATCCCAGCTGGTGACCGATATGCTCGCCCGGCATGACCTTGCCGGAGAGCTGGTAAGGATGCTCTAACATGACGGTAGCCGTTTCTATGTTACCGTCATCAACGAGCAGACTGCGGATGTTCGACGAACAGACGGCAAAATCATAATTCTGAAATGACAACTTGATGCCTTGATACACATTAATGCCCAGCTCCTGACCATAGCGCCTGTAATCATCGAAACCCTCCGTCCTGTCACGTCCGAAACGGTTGTCGTAGCCTATCTGGAGACTTTTCACGTTCAGTTTCTCCTTGAGGATCTGCGCCATGAAGTCACGGGCAGAGAGTGAAGCCATCTCTTTGGTGAAAGGCAACACCACTAGGAAATCGACACCCAACCGCTCAATTTCCCGTTTTTTTTCCTCCTGTGTCGTCAGCAGCTGAGGGCGGAACTCGGGATCGAACAGTTGGCGGGGCTGGCGGTCAAAAGTGATGACCATCGATGCCAGATGATGGAATTGGGCGACAGAAACCAGATGTTTGATCACCTGCCGATGCCCTGCATGGACACCATCAAACACACCGATGGTGGCAGCGCATTTTACCACTATTCTCGTCTTTTCTATGTTGCGAATTATCTCCATTGGAGTGCAAAGGTACTTAATTTCCACTTATTTTGTGTGTTTTCGCCTTAAAAATTTGGATATTTAAAGATTTTCCTATACCTTTGCATCGCAAAACGCGGACTTGTAGCTCAGTTGGTTAGAGCAACAGACTCATAATCTGGAGGTCCCAGGTTCAAGCCCTGGCTGGTCCACAACGCTAATTCAACCATCCGCATATGATGAAGAAAAAGAGCTGGATTAAGGTTTTGACAGCTGCTGTTGCGCTTTGTTTAACGGCAGTAGGGTGTACAAAGGAATCCGGATCAAGTCCGGAACAGGAATTCAAGGATAATTTCATCGCCCTCGTCATGGGTGGCAAGCAGGTAGATTCACTCCAGGACTGGAGTACGTCTACAGGTTTGTCTGTCAAGATATCTGTCGATTATGGCAATTCGATGGAATACCGTGTGTATATCCTCCCCACGCCGGCCTTGTATGATGCGACTGCTACCCATCTGGGTATGGCTCGTCTGAACTCCGGTGAGTCGAAGACTATCACGGTGTGCCGTCCTGCCCATGATGCCCTGCTTTATGCGGCCTGCTTCGACAGCGACGGACATGCTGTCTGCAAGGCGTTCCCGGCGAAAGCTTCCGGCAGCGAGGTGATTTTTAGCGGCAAACAGTTGGAGGAACGGATAACTCCCGTGCAGCCGACGGGAGGACGAGATGACCGCTGGAGTGTGCCCATCATGCAGATGCCCGACTTGAGCGACTATATCACAGGACCTTTCGTCGAGGCGTCTTCGATGGATGCGGAACCTGAAGGCGACGATCGTCTGCGCCTCAGTATCAGCGACGACTATACAGGCTATCTGCCTTCACTCGGCATCCGTGGGAATATGTCTGTTTATGTGACTGGCACCTGGACGCTCAGTTTCAACCAGCGCGTATCCAATGGTAATGTCATCGTTGTCGGCAGTGGAGGTAAGGTGATTATCCCAGAGGGGATGACGCTCAGTGCCACGCCTTCTGCCAGTGGTACGACGGGACAGATCTATGTCCTCCCCGGTGGAAAGATAACAGGTGAAGGCACGCTGGAGTATAACACAGGCAGCGACACCTATAATTTTAATGCGGGTATTATATCCGCTAAGGAAATTCATTTGAATGGCTGTGGTCTCTATAATAGCGGTATCCTCGGTGTGGAAACAGATTCGCCAACCTCTGTGGTTTGTGAAGCCAATGCCGATGGTGGACAAGGTATATTGATTAATCGTGGAGGAGCCTGGCTGGACCAAATAAGTGGCAAAAATCTCTCATTGTGGAATGCCTCTTCTATGGAGGTCAACAATGAAGTGATTCTTTCAGAGAGTAGCCGCCTTGATGACTTGAGTTACTTCCAGTGCCAGTCGCTGGTACTTAACGGCAGTGCTGAGGGCAACAATATTGTCTATATGGGTAATGGCGCAACCATCGAAGCCGCTGATATTACCATCGATAACTTTGGGGTCTGGGGACCTGTGGGCAATAACTTCACTGCCAATGCTTTGCTGAAAGTCGACAACTGCAATGGCTGCATCACCACCGAAGGTCAGGCAGGCACCTATCTGCTCGACCATGTGGAGCTGATATTGCCAGAAGATTTCCCAGTCGAATATGACCTCGACGTGATTACCGACAACAACCGTCTGTTCTACTTCTGGCTCAATGCCTGCGGAGGACGGCTCATCAATGAAAACAACTATCGCTGGGCGCTGGTGGGTAACAAGGATGCCCTTGTCTGGAACGATGACATCAACCCCAATGCCTGTGGCGATGATTCTCGTCAGACCTGTACTTACAGCACTTCTGCCTCGTTTAGTACAGCCTATCTGTCGAAGGGGTCATCGGCAGTGCCGGATCCCAATGCCGTGTTCTACGCTTTTGAGACAATGCAGTCGGCGGTGAAGGACTACGACTATAACGATGTGGTCTTGCGCGTGGGAGTGCCGGAAGATAAAGGTGATGGCAGCTATGTCTCCAATGTCTTGTTGATGTGTGTCGGCAACACGGTGAAGACCAATGTCGTCTACAATGGACAGGACTTTGGTGAAGAGGTGCATAGTCTCATTGGTGTGGCTTCGGATAAGACTGCCAATGTGTCGACCATCAACCGTGTGTTCTCCAGAGTGGGCCAGATCAGTTTCCCCAATGGTAATGTCCGTATCGACCAACTGCCCTTCTCTTTGCGCACAGAGGACTCTAACGGCAACACCAAACTTCAGGAGACGGGTAATACTCCGCTCTACTTCGTCATCAATGGTAGCACGGATTGTCGTTGGTTCTGGCCGATTGATGGCGTCAACATCGGCGTGGCTTATCCGCAGTTCAGCACCTGGGCTTCAAACATGCATACTGCCATCGAATGGTATGCCGCCCGGAATGCCGCCGCTGGCAAAGTCGTCACCTGGACAAGAGACGACGAGTAATTAACCACTAATTAAACTAATTACACGAATTATAAAATTCCAAGAAGCAGACTGCCGAAAGAATTAGTGAAATTCGTGTAATTAGTGGTAAAATTATTAGTACACTTGGTTCTCTGTAGCGTATTCGTTCAGATACCAGTCATTAGCGAGGTTGTGATCCATTGACCATTCGCCGAAGGTGTGTCCTCTGTAGCTGCTGTAGGCGCCAAAGCCCATCGCGTCCTTTTTCTTAAAGCCGATGTTTACACCTTCCAACGGGTGACGGAACTTCTGATAGGGGATAACCAGCGCCCAAGGCAGTTTTACGATTTCCTCTGCAATCTTATACTCCTTGAGCACCCAGTCGTTGCGATAGGCAAATTGGTGTACCTCGAAAGTACCGCCAAGATATTCCTTGATGATAAACGGGTCGATCAGGTCGAAGTTCAGATATTCCAATCCCTTTGCTTCCTTGAAGGTCACGATAAAGGTTACCTCTCTGGGCACGATCGTACGATATGTCATATCCTGACTACTGGTCTTACTCACGTTATAGTGCCAGTGATTTATCACGTATTGTTCATTAGGTTTCAACAAATCACCCGTAGCCCAATGAGCATCACAGAACAGGTTGATCACCGCCTCTTTGTCTTCCTCCTTTTCCTGGTTTTGGCTCTTCAGCAGCATTTCTTTGGTCCTGAGCAGATTTGGTGATATGTCTTGTTCGGCAATCTCTGTCCCCTGGCTGTTCACGTTGAACGAGGCACCTCCCTCAGTAGTGACGCTCTCTATCTCGTCGTACTTGAAGTTCTTCAGGTGGAGGGCGGCACTCATGGGTCGGTCTGTACCTACAGCATTCAAAGTCACATGGAAGCGCATCTCCCGTTCGCCAGTTCGTTCGTAGGCGACACCCATGACGACGTCGTTATAGTCGAAGTCCAGATTTGTATAGTCGGGCATCTCTTCCTCATAGCAGTAGACGAATGTCTGCGGCTGGGGGATGTACGAAATGAGCTGCTTGGTATAGAGTGGCTCTGAGAAGTCCACCTTAGTGTCGTTGGGCGAGAAGGCTGTTACCGTAAAGCGCCCCTCGTCGTCGATCAGTGCGGCATAGAGTGAAGTGACGGTCTTGGGAAAGCAGAAGCTCATGAATGTTGTCTCACCGTCAGCGATCATCACCTGGGTAGCCACTTCGGCATTCGGGTCCTTACGAGGGTCGGCAGTCAGAATCTTCAGCCACCGGGCATTCACGTTGGCGTTGGCCGTCACCGTGATGCTTCTGGTGTTAGTCAGCATCCAGTTGTGGTACTTGTCTATAGAATCCACGGGCGACAGACTGTCGCTGATGGCCTGCGTGACAATCGGATCAAACAGCTCATGGTTAGGGCTGCAAGAGCTGTTCGCTACCAAGATGCCGGTCACTATCAGTGGAATTATCCATCTAAGATGTTTCATAACTATTCTCCTTAATAATATAAAATATGTGGGCAAAATTACAAAAATAATTGCATACAAGCAACATATTTGCGCACCTTTTACAGAATTTAACAGAAAAAGTGATACAAGTTATCGATATTTTGCTTAATTTTGCACCCAAATCGATTAGTTTTAAAGTTACGTAACGTCTATTTAGTGTATGATTGCAATGAAGAAGTATTTGATTAAGGGCGCATTGGCTCTGTTTGGAGGGGCTTTCTTATTCAGTTGCGCAGAGAAAGAAGCAGACTATGTTCCCATAGTCGAGCAGAAAGTGAAGGCATACGAAGATGTCTTCAAAGAGGTGTATGGAGACATCGATCCTTATCAGAATTGGGGATTTACCAATAAAGTGGTACTTGCAGACGAGAGTA
>JAEEGH010012415.1_pt1 | contig 19117 bp, 13 predicted proteins | sample 9134181 | NCBI WGS metagenome assembly JAEEGH01 (sample SAMN16246544, study PRJNA631951) | gut metagenome | biome: gut microbiome; feature: rumen; material: DP-attached | host: Bos | place: Iran: Karaj | collected 2018-10 | reverse complement strand
AGGTCTCCCAAACCAACGACGACGAGCACGACAACCGCTTCGAGCCCCCCATGGGCCGCTTCCCCGCCATCGAGGAGGACGAGCCCCCCTATCGGCTGCTCTGTGGGGAGTACCCGCCGGCGGAGTGAGGCGACGGCGACGCTGCGACCCGTCCCTTGACCGAAGGGTCAAACGTCACTGTGCCGACAGGCACGACAACACAAAAAAACAGGGCCCGGCAGGGCCCTGTTTTTGGTCTGATCGTCTTTACAGCGCCGGCGTGTTCAGCGCCGCCTCGGGGATCTCGATGGGCTCCACGGCGTCGAAGTTGGACAGGGTCATCTCGATCAGCGTGGCGGACATGTCGATATCCAGCTCCACGCCCTCGGGCAGCTCCCCGCCCATGCTGGCCACCAGGGCGGTCAGCATCAGGTCCTTCATGGCGCCAGCCATATCGATGACGTACCGGACGGGCAGGCCGCTCTCCGTATCGATCATGACGGTCACGTTGATGTCGCTGAGGTTCGCCAACGCTTCCTCGGACATGTCGGCGCCCATGGCCTCCGACAGCTCGTTCATGGCGCCGGAGGTGTTGAGGACCTGCTGCAGGAGCTTGCCGTCGATAGTGCCGGCGTAGACCTTGGCGGGCTTGCCGTTCACCTCTTCCACACCGGTCAGCTGGATGTTGACGCCTTCGCCGCTGAACATGTCGAGGGTCTCGCTGGGGCCCTGGGGCAGCTGGCCGTCCTTGGGATTGACGGTCTTGTTCCAGGTGACGCCGTCGTCGTCAGAGGCGTACAGGATCATGTCCTCGCCCTCCTTGACCACGTAGATCACGCCCTGCATGCTCTCGTCGTTGGTGTTGGTGGACAGGGTCACGTCGGCCCGGCCCACATAGGGATCGTTGATGACGTCCATGGCATAGAGCATGTGGATATCCATGGGCATGGTCTGCTTCAGCTCGCCCATGGCGATGGTGATGACCATCCCCATGTTCATCTCCATGTCCATGTGCATGCTCTTGACCTGCTGGAGTTTCTCGTTGGCTTCGGCGATGGCCACGTCGAAGGGGACCTCCGTGGGTTCCGGCGTGGGCGCTTCAGTGGGGGCTGCCGTGGCGGTGACAGCGTCCTTGGCTACGTTGGCTTCAGCGGCGGCGACGGGCTTTTCCGCGGCCCTCACCTTCATGCAGGCGGCCATACTCAGGACCATCACCAGCGCAAGCAGGATAGAGATCGATTTTTTCATGATTTTCTCCTTTGTCGTCGATATTTGGAAGGGGCGCAGGCCCCGGGACATCTGCCCCAAGTTTACAATATCAGTATGGCATAGGCGGGGGACGCTGTCAAGTGCGCAAAACTGGAAACAGGCTGTCGTATAAGGCGGCAGACCATAAAAAAAGGGACCGCGGATGCGGTCCCTTGCGTTCGCTGTACGGGTTTTAGCTGATCTTCACATAGTTCTTGTGGATGTAGGCGGATTTGCCCTTGTATTCCACCTTCCACCAGTTGCCGGACTTGCCCTGGACGGTGAAGGTATCGCCGTTGGCAGCCCAGCCCAGACGCCGGCCGGACGTGCTGGCCTTGGCGCGGATGCGGACCATGTTGTTCCGGGAATTGACGATGGTCGCGGTCTTGCCGGCATATTCGCTGCCGCCGCCACCGCCGCCAGAGGGCTTCGTGCCGACCACGAACTCGCTGAACACCCAGGCTTCACCGCCGGCATACTTGATCCGGGTCCACCTGCTGGTGTAGCCGGTGACGGTGATTTCAGCGCCCCGCGACAGGGTGCCCAGGATCGGGGTGTTCTTGCTGCTGGCCTTCTCCCGCACGTTGACGTTCTTCACCTTTTTGGTGTCGTAGTCGATGTACATGGTCTTGTCGGCCACGGGGGTGATGGACTCCGAGGAGCCGCTGCCGTTGCCCTTGGAGGTCAGATAGGTGGTCTTGATGTAGGCCGTGTCACCACTATAGACGACCTTGGTGTACTTGCCGCTCTTGCCCTTGACCTCGAAGGTGTCGCCCAGCTTGGCTATACCCAGCTTATGGCTGCCGGCCTTCTTATAGATGGTCACGCCGCCGTCGGGGGCGTAGGTCAACATGGCATAGCCAGACTTGAGGATGGTGTCCTTCTTGCCCTGCTTCACATAGTTCTTGTTGACGAAGCCGGTCTTGGACTTGTATTCGATCTTATACCAGTCGCCATCAATAGCCAGGAGCTTGCAGACGCTGCCCCGCTTTACGTCCGCCAGCTTGTTGCCGCTTTTGGAGGCGGAGTCACGGAGGTAGGCAGAGTTCTTGCAGTTGAGGATGATGACCACGCTGTCCTCGGTGATCGGGTCGGCCATGGTCACAGGCGCGAAGGCCAGCAACGTCAGGGCCACCAGCAGGAGGCTGATCCATTTCTTCATAGTATATATCTCCCTTCTTGAACGGCGCGCCGGTTAGGGGCACACCTTCCTTTTTTACCTACCCATAATACCATACTATCTTCGATTTGTATGCAACAAAGTTGTAAATTATGAACAAATTTTTAAAATATATTATTTTTGGGGAGTGTGAAGGGGGTTTTTGGAGTGAAAATGGGCTTGGAAGGGGGGTGGCGAGGCGGCAGGGGAGAGGATTTCTTGGTTGCGAATGTACCCGGTAGGGGAGTCTCCTCTCGGCTGCGGCCTCGGTCAGGGCACGGCTCTCGGGCTCCACTGGAGCCCGATTCACTACCGTGCCCGGTTCGACTCCCCTACAAAATAATAACCCCGCCATATGGCGGGGTTGGTACCCGGTAGGGGAGTCGAACCCCTGTTACCGCCGTGAGAGGGCGGTGTCCTAGGCCACTAGACGAACCGAGCGCGATTGCAGGTAATATAATACAGAAAAAAGGTGGGGCTGTCAATAGTTTTTTTGCGGCTCGGGAGAAAAATACGGCGGCCAGGCGTCGGGGGCGTGGAGGCCCAGGGGCGGTCGGGGCGGCAGCGCCGGGCGGGGCAGGGGCGAAGCCATGGACAGGTTGGGGTTGTAGAAGGGGTCCCCCGTTTTCAGCAGGGGGTAGAAGGCGTCCCGGCAGCGGCGGAGGGTGGTACCGTCGGGGCGGCAGGTGGGCGGGGCGGGGAGCCGAAAGCGGACGCCTGGCGCGCACAGGGTATGCAGCCCCCGGCGGCCCAGGCGCAGGCATAGCTCCTCGGCATAGCCCAGCTGGCCCAAGCTGGGGTCGAAGCCGCCCACGGCGCGGAACCGGTCCCGGCGGACCATCAGCGCCCATGGGCCCAGGCAGGACACGTCCCGGGGGCACAGGAGCCGGGGACAGGCCTCCCGCAGCTCCCTTTCGGTCAGCCCGAAGCCGGGGGACCCCAGGCCTCCCAGCAGGCCCACCACCGTGCCGGCGCTGAGGATGCGGCCCTGGCCGTCCAGCACCAGGGGCCCCACCGCGCCCACGTCCGGCCGGTCCGCCCACTCCGTGAGCCGCTGGCCGAAGTCGGGGGAGAGGGGGGCGCAGCCGCCCCGAAGAAACAGCAAAAACCGGCCCCGGGCCCTCTGGGCCGCTCCGTTCCACAGGGTACAGGGGCTGGCCCCCGGCAGCTCTGCAACAGGGACGCCGCTGCCTTTCAGGGCCCGGAGGAAGGGGCCGAGAGGCCTGCCCGCCGCCGCGATGAGCTCGTATCGGGGGAGCTGCATCCGCTGCTCCACGGCCAGGAGGGAATTTCGCAGGGCGTCGGGCCCGTTCTCGTCGGAGACGATCACGGAGACGAGGGGCTCTCCCCGCACGCCGAACCGGGGCAGGAAAGTCCCGGCGGCGGGGCCGGGCAGTACCAGGGCGCTCGTCCCCAAAGCGGCTTTCAAGGGCCCGGGGTGGGTGCAGACCGGCGCCGGGGGCAGGCTGAACAGCATGAAGGGCAGGTGGACGATCCGCTCCGCCAGGGCCGCGGCCCGCAGCCAGAAGCCGTACCGGCGGGCGGCCGTGGGGCCGGGCCAGTCCCCCGCGGCCAGCAGCAGGGCTCGGGAGACGCAGACGCCCCGGCCCAGGTAGTCATAGGCGAGCAGCGTGTGAGGGCTGTAATCCGGCTTGAACCTTGGCCGGCACCGGCGGCCGTGGATCAAAATGTCCTCGTCCGAATAGAGGAGCTCTCGCCCGCCCCCCGCGGCCAGGGCCAGGCGGTAGAGGGCATCGGGCCGGAGCCGGGCCCCGCCGGGGAGGAAGAGGTAGTAGTCCGCCTCCGGCCGGCGGCTCAGGTCGGAGAGAACGAACCTGGTATAGGTCTGCCGCTTTAGGGAATCCCGGAGCCCCCGGCCCGCCTCCGTCACGATGATAGCGAACCGAGGCGCGGCCAAAAACACCGCCCGCCGCTGGGCGGCGGCGGCCTCCGGCGTCAGAACGGATAGGGCGACGAAGCGGTCATAGTCCTGCATGGATTCAGGATAGACCGACCGGGCCGAAAAAAAGCACCCCTCCCCAGGGAAGGGTGTAAAATCGTCCGCTTTCGGCTTATTCGAGCTCGATGGTGGCGGGGGGCTTGCTGGTGAGGTCGTAGAGGACTCGGTTCACGCCGGGGACCGTGTTCACGATGCGGGTCATGCAGGCGTCCAAAAGGTCGTAGGGCAGCCGGGCGGCCGTGGCGGTCATGTAATCACTGGTCAGCACGGCTCGCAGGGCCACGGCGTAGTCGTAGGTCCTATGGTCGCCCATGACGCCCACGGAGCGCATATTGGTGAGGGCGGCGAAGAACTGGCCGGAGCCGGTGTCGATACCGAAGCGCTGCAGCTCCTCCTGGAAGATGGCGTCCGCCTCCTGGACCATGCGGACCTTCTCGGGGGTCACCTCTCCGGCGATCCGTACCCCCAGGCCCGGGCCGGGGAAGGGCTGCCGATAGACCAGGGCCCGGGGCAGGCCCAGCTCCAGGCCCAGCTCACGGACCTCGTCCTTGAAGAGGGTCCTGAGGGGCTCCACGATCCCTTCGAACCGGATGCCCTTAGGGAGGCCCCCCACGTTGTGATGGGACTTGATGACGGCCCCGTCGCTGCCCGCGCCGGACTCCACCACGTCGGGGTAGATGGTGCCCTGGGCGAAGAGGTCCATCTCTCCCAATTGGTTGGCCGTCTCCTCGAAGGTGTGGATGAACTGCTCACCGATGATCTTCCGCTTCTGCTCGGGGTCCACGACCCCCTGCAGGGCGGCGAAGAACCGGTCCCGAGCGTCCACGCCCACGAAGTTGAGATCGAAATCGCCCTCAGGGCCGAAGATGGCCTTCACCTGCTGGCCCTCGTTCTTGCGCAGCAGGCCGTGGTCCACGAACACGCAGGTGAGCTGCTGACCGATGGCCCGGGACAGGAGGGCCGCCGTCACGGAGGAATCCACGCCCCCGGACAAGGCCAGCAGGACCCGCTTGGTGCCGATCCGCTGCCGCAAGGCCTGTACCTGCTCCTCCACGAAGGAGGACATCTGCCAGGTCCCCTGACAGCCGCAGACCTGCCGGACGAACCGGCGGAGCATGGCGGCGCCCTGGGGGGTATGGACCACCTCGGGATGGAACTGGACCGCGTACAGGTCCCTGCTTCGATTCTCCATGGCGGCGATGGGGCAGTCCGGCGTGTGGGCCGTCACGGTGAACCCGGAGGGGGCCGCCGTGATCCGGTCCGTATGGCTCATCCAGCAGGTGGTCTCCTTCGGCACGTCCGTCAACAAAGGAGAGTCGCCCCGGTCGATGTATAGGACCGTCCCGCCGTATTCGGAGGTCATGGCCGGGGCCACCTGCCCGCCCAGGACGTGGGCCATGAGCTGGGCCCCGTAGCAGATGCCCAGCACCGGCACGCCCAGGGAGAAGAGCTCCGCCGAGCAGGTGGGGGAGGCGGGGTCGTAGACGCTGTTGGGGCCGCCGGTCAGGATGATGCCCTTGGGGGCTCGGGCCCGCAGCTCCGCGATGGGCGTGGTGTGGGGCAGGATCTCCGAGTACACCTGGCACTCCCGCACGCGGCGGGCGATGAGCTGCTTGTACTGGCCGCCGAAATCCAGGATGAGGATGGTCTCCTGTTCCATAGTTTTTTTCCTTTCTTTATTCCACGGTGACGCTCTTGGCGAGATTCCGGGGCTTGTCCACGTCCAGGCCCTTGGAAACGCTGGTGTAGTAAGCTAAAAACTGCAGCGGGATGATGGCGAGGCTCCCCATGAAATGGGGGTCCGTCTCGGGCACGAAGATGGAGAAGTCGGCGAAGGAGGCCACCTCCCGGCTGTCCTCTCCCGCCAGGCCGATGAGGTATGCGCCCCGGGCCCGGCACTCGGCCATGTTGCTGACGGTCTTTTCCAGCACGTCCTTTTGGGTCAGGGCGCCGATGATCAGGGTGCCGTTCTCCACCAGGCTGATGGTGCCGTGCTTCAGCTCCCCGGCAGCATAGGCCTCGCTGTGGATATAGGAGATCTCCTTCATCTTCAAACTCCCCTCCAAACAGAGGGCGTAGTCCAGGCCCCGGCCGATGAAGAAGATGTCCCGGGCGTTGGCGTGACGGGCCGCGAACCACTGGATGCGCTCCTTGTTCTGGAGGGTTTTGGCCATCTTGTCGGGGAGGGAGAGGAGCTCGCCGATCAGGGCGGCATATTTCTCCTCGCCCAGCTTTCCCTTCACGAAGGCCAGCTCCGTGGCGAAGGCGTAGAGGGCGGAGAGCTGGGCGCTGTAGGCCTTGGTGGTGGCCACGGCGATCTCCGGCCCCGCCAGGGTATAGAGCACGTGGTCCGCCTCCCGGGCGATGGAGGAGCCCACCACGTTCACCACCGCCAGGGTGGGGACGCCCATGGCTTTCGCCGCCCGAAGAGCGGCCAGGCTGTCCGCCGTCTCCCCGGATTGGGAGATGACGATGACCAGGGTGCCGGGGCCCAGGAGCCGCTTCCGGTAGCGGAACTCGCTGGCCAGCTCCACCCGCACGGGGACCTCGCACAGGTCCTCGATGACGTACTGGGCGGCCATGCCCACGTGCCAGGCGGAGCCGCAGGCCACGATCTGGATGCTTTGGATGGCGGCGAGCTGGTCATGGGAGAGGCCGGCCGCGGAAAGGTCCACCCGCCCGTCGCGGATGAGGCTGTTCAGGGTGTCCTGGACGGCCCGGGGCTGCTCGTGGATCTCCTTGATCATGAAGTGCTTGTAGCCGCCCTTTTGGGCCGCCTCCGCGTTCCAGGTCACGTGGGTCAGGGGGAGCTGCACCTCGTCCCCGTTCAGGTCGAAGAAGTGGGCTTCCCCGGGCAAAAGCCGAGCGGACTGGTGGTTGTCGATGTAGTACACGTCCCGGGTGTGCTGCAAGAGGGCGGGCACGTCGGAGGCAAGGAAGGTCTCTCCCTCGGTCACGCCGATGACCAGGGGGCTGTCCTTCCGGGCGGCGTAGATCTCGCCGGGGTAGTCCCGGAACATGAGGGCCAGGGCGTAGCTGCCCCGGACCCGGACCATCATGCGGTTGATGGCGTCGATGGGGCCGATCTTATACTTGCGGTAGTAGTAGTCCACCAGCTTGATGGCCACCTCGGTGTCCGTGCCGCTGTAGAACCGGTAGCCGTTCTTCAACAGCTTCTGCTTGATCTCGGCGTAGTTCTCGATAATGCCGTTGTGGACGCCCACCACCTCGGAGCCCATCTCGTCCATGTCGTTGGCGCTGATGTGGGGATGGGCGTTGGTCTGGTTGGGCTCCCCGTGGGTGGCCCAGCGGGTGTGGCCGATGCCGCAGCAGCCGGGCATGGTGGCCCCGGCCTCCGTCTTTTCGATCAGGTTCTTCAGCTTCCCCGTGGCCTTCACCACCGCCGTGGGCGCCATGCCGTCCCGCACGGCGAGACCGGCGGAGTCGTACCCCCGATACTCCAGCATGCTCAATCCGTTGAGCAGAATGGGGGCCGCTGCCCTATGGCCGGTGAATCCTACGATGCCGCACATATGGTTTACTTCCTTTGTTTTTTCTGTGCACTTTTTTCTTTTCAGGAGAAAAGAAAAAAGTGCTAAAAAAGAAAAGCCGGGAATGGATTATGTGTTCAGCGGTGCGAACTGTTCTTCCGCGGAACAAAGATACTATATCCCGTTTTTCAAAATCGTCAAGAGCCTTTGGGCCGCTTCCGCCGTGTTCTCCCGGCTGCCGAAGCAGGAGAGCCGCACATGGCCTCCGCCGCCTGCACCGAAGCCCTCCCCGGGGGTCACCACGATCTGGGCCTCCCGGAGCAGATATTCGAAGAACGCCCAGCCGGTCATGCCCTGGGGGCAGGGGAGCCACAGGTAGGGGGCGTTGCGGCCGCCGGTGAACCAGATCCCCGCCTCCTTCAGGGCGTCGGAGAGGATGCGCCCGTTCTCCTGATAGACGGCGATGGCCTCCCGGTTGTATCGGAGGCCCGCCGGGGACAGGGCCGCTTCCCCCGCCCGCTGGATCACGTAGCTGACGCCGTTGGTCCGGGTGGTCCGATCCTGGGTCCACATATCGTGAAGGGAACAGCCCTCCCGCACCAACGCCTTCGGCACCACGGTGTAACCAAGCCGCATGCCGGTGAACCCGGCCGTCTTGGACAGGGAGCAGATCTCGATGGCGCAGGTCTCAGCGCCGGGGAGCTCGTATATGCTGTGGGGCACCTCCCCGTCCTGGACGAAGGCCTCGTAGGCGGCGTCGAAGACGATCACCGCCTGGCGCTCGTTGGCCCAGTCCACCCACCGCTGAAGCTGGGATTTGGTGTAGGCTGTGCCCGTAGGGTTGTTGGGGGAGCAAAGGTAGACGAGATCGGCATCCAAATCCTCCCCGGGCAGGGGCAAGAAGCCGTTCTCCCGGGTGCCCAGAAGGGGTAGGACCTCCCGTCCCGCCATGCGGCTGGTGTCCGCGTAGGCGGGGTAGGCGGGCTCCGCCACCAGCACCCGAGCCCGGTCGGAAAACAGGTTCCCGATGGCGCCCAGATCGTCCGCGGCGCCGCTGGAGACGAAGACCTCCTCGGGGGACAGGGCCACGCCTCGCCGCCCGTAGTAGGAAACCACCGCCGCCTTCATGAAGTCTGTGCCGGTCTCCGGCAGATACCCGTGGAAGGTCTCCGCCCGGCTCTGCTCGCCGACGGCCCGGTGCAGGGCCTCGATGACGACGGGCGACAGGGGGCCTGTCACGTCCCCCACCCCCAGCCGCAGCAGCTTTTCGTGGGGATGATCGGCCCGATAGGCGGCCACCCGCGCCCCGATCTCCGTGAAGAAGAAGGCGGGGGGCAGCTGCCCGTAGGCGGCGTTGAGCTTCATAGGTCCACCTCCCCCTCGAATACGGTGACGGCGGGCCCGGCCATGGACAGATCGCCCTCGGCGCTCACGGTGACGCGCAGGCTCCCGCCGTCCAAAACTACCTCGATGGGCCGCCCCGCAGGGCAAAGCCCCGCCTGCACCGCGGCGAAGGCGGAGGCGCAGGCTCCGGTGCCGCAGGCCAATGTGACGCCGCAGCCCCGCTCCCAGACCCGCATCCGGAGCTGCTCGGGGGCCAGGACCTGGACGAACTCCACGTTGACGCCCCCGGGGAATCGGGGATCGCTCTCGATCCGGGGCCCCCACAGGGACAGGGGCAGGTCCTCCACGGTATCGGAGAAGATCACCAGATGGGGATTCCCCACCGAGATCAGCATCCCCGGGCCCAAGCCGTCGGGCAGGGGCGCCTCCGCCTGCTCCAGGACGGCCCGGCCCATGTCCACGGACACGCGCTCGACCTGCTGGTCCTCCACCGTCAGGGTCAGGGCCTTGACCCCGGACAGGGTCTCGACCATCATCCGATCCTTAGGGACCAGGCCCTTTTCATACAGATACTTGCCCACGCAGCGGATGCCGTTGCCGCACATCTTCGCTTCGCTGCCGTCGGCGTTGAAGATACGCATGGAACCGTCGGCGACCCGGGAGGGAGAGACGAAGATCACGCCGTCCGCGCCTATGCCGAAATGGCGGTCGCACAGCCGCCGGCACAGGGGCGAAACATCCCCGGGGACCTGGCTGCGAACAAGCATGAAATCGTTGCCCAGGCCCTGCATCTTGGTGAACCGCAATTCTCCGCCCTCCCGTTCGCCCGTTCCTCGTCAGTAAACGATCATGTACCGCTTGGTCTCCCAGTCGGTGACCCGGGTCCGGTACTCGTCCCACTCAGCCCGCTTGCCGGAGACGTAGCTCTTGAACACGTGGTCGCCCAGGGCGTCCGTGATGAGCTTATCCTGCTCCAGCAGCTCCACGGCCTCCAAAAGGTTTCCGGGCAGGCTGGCGATGCCGTGGGCCTTGCGTTCCTTCTCGGTCATGGTGTAGATGTTCTCTGTGATCTCCGCCGGGGGCGTGAGGCCCTTCTCGATGCCGTCGAGGCCCGCCGTCAGGCACACGGCCAAAGCGAGGTAGGGGTTGCAGGCCGGGTCGGGGCAGCGGAGCTCCACCCGGGTGCTGTTGCCCCGGGCTGCGGGGATGCGGATCAGGGCGGACCGGTTGGAGGCGCTCCACGCGAGGTAGCAGGGGGCCTCGTAGCCGGGGACCAGGCGCTTGTAGGAGTTCACCAGGGGGTTGGTGATGGCGGCGAAGTGGCGCACGTGCTCCAAAATGCCGGCGATGAAGCTGTAGGCTTCCTTGGAGAGGCCCCGCTCCCCCTTGGGATCGAAGAAGATGTTCTTGCCGTCCTTGGAGAGGGACATGTTCACGTGCATGCCGCTGCCGTTGATGCCGAAGACGGGCTTGGGCATGAAGGTGGCGTGGAGGCCGTGGGCCTGGGCGATGGTCTTCACCGCCATGCGGAAGGTGCTGATGTTGTCGGCGGCGGTGAGGGCGTCGGCGTACTTGAAATCGATCTCGTGCTGGCCCTCGGCCACCTCGTGGTGGCTGGCTTCGATCTCAAAGCCCATCTCCTCCAGCATCAGGCAGATCTCCCGCCGCACGTCCCCGCCGTGGTCGATGGGGGCCATGTCGAAGTAGCTGGCCGCATCGGCGGTCCGGGTGGTGGGGAGGCCCTTCTCGTCGGCCTCGAAGAGGAAGAACTCCATCTCCGGCCCCACGTTGAAGGTGTAGCCCAGCTTCTCCGCCCGCTCGAGGGCCCGTCGCAGCACGTACCGGGGGTCGCCCACGAAGGGGGTGCCGTCCGGGTTGTACACGTTGCAGATGAGCCGGGCGGTCTTCCGGGTGGCGGGCATCCAGGGCAGCACCGCGAAGGTGGAAAGGTCCGGGTGCAGGTACTGGTCGCTCTCGTGGATGCGGGTGAAGCCCTCGATGGAGCTGCCGTCGATCATGATCTGGTCGCTGACCACCTTCTCGATCTGGGACTTGGTGACGGCCACGTTCTTGAGCTGACCGAAGATGTCGGTGAACTGGAGGCGGATGAACTCGATATCCTCTTCGTTGACGATGCGGACGATGTCTTCCTTGGTGTATTTCATGGGGATGCTCCTTTCTTATTTGGCGTTCTGCTTATGTTCCTGGGCCGCTTCCACCAATCCCAGGAACAGGGGATGGGGCTTGGTGGGCCGGCTCTTGAATTCGGGATGGTACTGGACCCCTACGAAGAAGGGCCGATCGGTGAGCTCCGCGGCCTCCACCAGCCGCCCGTCCGGAGATAGGCCCGAGAAGGTGAGCCCGGCATCCAAAAGTTGCTGTCGGAATTCGTTGTTGAGCTCGTACCGGTGCCGGTGCCGCTCCGCGATAGAATCCAGGGCGTAATACCTATGGAGCGTGGTGCCGGGCTGGACCTCGCAGGGATAGCTGCCGAGGCGCAGGGTGCCGCCCTTGTCCACCTCGTCGCTCTGGCCCGGCATGAAGTCGATGACCTTGTGGGGGCTCTCCGGGTCGAACTCCCCGGAGTTGGCGTCCGGCCAGCCCACCACATTTCGAGCATATTCGATGCACATGACCTGCATGCCAAGACAGATGCCGAGATACGGCAGGTCCCTCTCCCGGGCGCAGCGGACCGCCTCGATCATGCCCTCGATGCCCCGGCTGCCGAAGCCCCCGGGCACCAGCACCCCGTCCACACCCGCCAGGTCCGTCGGGACGAAGGCTTCCGAGTCGATCCAGCGGATCCTGACCTGGACGCCCCGGGCGTACCCGGCGTGGTGCAGGGCCTCCACGATGGAGAGATAGGCGTCGTGGAGCTGGGTATACTTGCCCACCAGGGCGATGGTCACCTCCTCGTGGGAGGCATGGATGCGGTCCACCATCGCCCGCCAGGAGGAGAGGTCGATGTCCCGGGCGGGCAGGTCCAGTTTTTGGCAGACGATCTCGGAGAAATGCGCCTGCTCTAAATAGAGGGGGGCTTCGTAGAGCACGGGCAGGGTCAGATTTTCGATGACCGCCGCCCGGTCCACGTTGCAGAAGTTGGCGATCTTGTCGAAAATGGTCTCGTCCGTGATGGGTTCGTCGGTCCTGAGCACGATGATGTCCGGGAAGATGCCCATGCCCTGGAGCTCCTTCACGGAGTGCTGGGTGGGCTTGGATTTATGCTCGCCGCTGGCCTTCAAATAGGGCACCAGCGTCACGTGGATGTAGAGGGCGTTATTGCGGCCCACCTCCCGGCCCACCTGGCGGATGGCCTCCAGGAAGGGCTGGCTCTCGATGTCGCCGATGGTGCCGCCGATCTCGGTGATGACGATGTCCGCGTCGCTGTGCTCCCCCACCCGGTAGATGAAGCGCTTGATCTCATCGGTGATGTGGGGGATGGTCTGGACGGTCTTGCCCAGATACCCGCCCTGGCGCTCCCGGCGGAGGACGTTGGCGTACACCTTGCCGGTGGTCAGGTTGGAGTACCGGTTCAGATCCTCGTCGATGAATCGCTCGTAGTGGCCAAGATCCAGGTCGGTCTCCGCCCCGTCCTCGGTCACGTAGACCTCCCCGTGCTGGTAGGGGGACATGGTGCCCGGGTCCACGTTGATGTAGGGGTCCAGCTTCTGGGAGGCCACCTTGTACCCCCGGGCTTTCAGCAGTCGCCCCAGGGAGGCCGCGGTGATGCCCTTCCCAAGGCCCGAGACCACGCCGCCGGTCACGAAAATGTGCTTCATCCTGCTCTCCTTCTTCCCAGTCATAAAAGGGGAAGGGCGCCTGTTCGAGGGGAGTTTCCCCTACGGACGGACGCCCTTGCGTTCATCGTTCCTGTGCCGCAGATGGCACGCTGTTTCGGTTTCCCGTCTTGGTGTTTTCCAAGAAAATATATTATATACAAACAACATAGAACGAAGTATAGCAGGCTATGTTTCCTTTGTCAACCCCTTTTTTGCAAGCGGAGGATAAAAAAGGGCGGGCGCTCTGCGCCGCCCAGGGAGCTTCAGGTATTGGGATCGTCGTCCCAGGGGTTCTCGTCCCGGGCCTTCAAAAAGGCCTGGCCCAGGAGGGACAGGACCCCCAGGCCCGTGACCCCCAGGCCCCAGGTCAACAGCTTCACCGAGCCCTCGGCGGGAGTGTCGGTGCGCACGTTTCCATACAGGCCCCGTTCGTAGAGGATGGGAAGCTCGCTCCCCACGGCCAGCTTCCCGTCGTAGCCCATCAGCCCCTCGTGGACGGCGCCGTCCGCCGGGTAGGTCACGTAGTAGGCGCCTCCGTGGACGTATTCCCCCGTGACCACGGCCACGGCTCGGCCCATGGCGCTGCGGACCTGCCTGTCCCGATAATAGGCGTAGCCGCCCAGCAGCAGGCAGCCCAGCCCCGCCGTCAGCACCATGCCCGCCAGGAACCGGATCAAGCCCGCCACGGCCAGGGTGTCCGCCCGCCGGGCGGCTCGTTCGCTTTTCTCCATATCTTGCTCCTTATCCGTCACCACAGCCACAGCACGTACCGAAGATACCACAGCTTGTGCCGGGGCAGGGCCCCCTCCAGCTCCTTCCGGGCAGCCTTCACGTACCCGGCCATGGCCCGCTTCTGGGCCTCCCCCAGCAGGTGGTCGGAGAAGGCGGCCTCGTCGGCCAGGGCCTGGGCGTCGTCGTTTTCAGAGGCCCCGTGGCGGATGAGCCGCAGCAGCTCCCCGTACCCGTAGAGCACCGCGTCCCGGCCGTTCCCCTGGAGCATCCGGCGGGTGCGGTTTTTGCACACCTGCTGGCGCAGCCGGACGTACAGGAAGACCAGCACCGGCAGCAGCAGGAGCCATAAGAGCCACAGGCCCCAGCGTTTTTGGGCACCGCTCTCCGGCTCCGGCTCCGGGCCGGCCCCTCCGGGCTCCGGGGTGGGCGTGGTCACGGTGATCTGGGGCTCCGCTTCGGGGGTGGGCTCGGGCGTAGGCTCCGGGGTGGGCTCCGGCGTGTCCGCCGGGCCGGGGGCCTCGGTCTCCTCGGGCGTGGCGGAGGGCTCCGGCGAGGGCTCCGGGGTCTGCTGCTCCGGCTCCTCCCCGGGATCGACCTCGGGGGCGGGGACATCCAGCCGCGGGTCGTCGCCGCCGGTGGCTTCCACGGGCACCCAGCCCCAGCCGTCCACGTACACCTCGGTCCAGGCGTGGGCGTTTCGATCCGTGACCTCCACCCAGGTGTCCGCCTCCCCTACGGTCAGGGCGTAGCCGATGACGAACCGGGCGGGGACCCCCTTGGCCTGCAGCAGGGCGGTCAGGGCGCTGGCGTAGTGGACGCAGTAGCCCCGCTGGCTCACGGTCAAAAAGTATAGCGCGAAATCCTGATCCCTGGGGGTCTCCCCGGGGTGCAGATCGTATTCCGCGATGCCCCGCAGGATGCTGGCGATGGCCTTCGCCAGGGCGTAGGGGTCATCCGCCTCCGGCAGCTCGTAGGGCTTGAGGAAGGATAAAAACGCCTCCCGCTGGCTCTTGGTCAGGGTCACATAGGTCTTCTTCGCCCAGGCGGCGTAATCCTGCTCCGCCGGGCTCCCATCCCTGGGCGTCAGGCTGGCCGGCAGGGGGCGGCAGCGCCAGCTGTAGGCGGAAAGCTTCCTGTCGGCGGCGATGTAGTTCTCCCGCACCCGGGCGTTGACGCCGCCCTTCACCACCGCGTAGGGGGTGTAGAGCAGGGACTCCGACGCCCGGCGCACCTCCACCCGCTCCGGCGCACCGCTCAGGGACCCGCCCAGGGTGAACAGGGATTCCCCGTCGGCGTACTCCCCGGTCATGGTCCAGTACCGACCGTCGTACCGGCCGTAGGAGGTGCCCCGCAGGTACAGGAGCCCGGCCCGGGGAGCCTTCACGTCCATGACGTGCTCGCCGGTGGACTTGAGCTCGCCCTCCCGGCTCAGATCCTCCCGCTCCCGGACCCCCTGGTCCAGGAGCCGGTTCATCTTCTCCCAGACGCTGGCCGCCTGGCGCATGAGCTGCTCCACCCGCTCCTGGGTGGACAAGGGCTCGTACTCCTCCCGGGGCAGGGCCTTGACCAGCAGCAGGATCGTCACCAGCAGCGCCGCCAAGGTGAGGCACGTGACCCGGCCCAGGCCCCCGCCGTGATGGAGCCGGAGCCCGCCGGTGAACAGCACGCCCCCGTAGTAGAGGCACACCAGCGCCCCGGCCCAGCCCGCAGGGGGCATGTCCGTGTAGATGAGGGACAGGGCCACCAGAGGAAGGGGCACCAGGAAGGGCAAAAACAGGGACTCCCCGGACACCAGCCCCCAGCTGATGAGCAGGGCCATGGCCACCATGACCGCCCCCACGAAGAAGCCGATGAAATAGGCGTAGTTCTCCGCTCCCGCGGGCAGGGCCCCCGGGTCGGGGATGAAGGAGAGGGTCCGGGACAGGACGCTTTGGATGGTGCGGATGGCCACCGCCGCGCCGCTGTAGAGTTTCTTCCAGCGGAACACGCTGATGAGCAGCACCGTGGCCCCGAAGGGGATCAGCATATAGGTCCCCAGCTCGGGGACCGTGAACAGCAGCGTCAAGAACCCGCTGACGATCAGGGCCGTCAGCACCATGCCGAAGATATGGTAGGGGAGATGGTAGGCGGTGACCACGCAGAGGGGCGCCCCCAAGGTGCCGCAGAACACCAGCAGCCAGGTGGAAAAGAAGGTGAGATAGGGGAACTTCTTCATGGCTTGGTCCCCCCTTCGCCGGGTTTGGGCCGGATGCTGTACACCAGCTCGTCGGATTTGTTTCGGTCCACGGGCCCCCGGGACCCGTCGGGCCGGGCGGACAGGATCGCCTCCAGGAACTCGTCCAGGCTGTTCTTATCCTTGATATACGCCTGCTGGTGGGCGCCGAAGCAGATCCGGTGGGGGATGCCCTTCTCGATCAGGTCGGTGCTCAGATACAGCAGCTGGTCCAGCTGGCTCTCCAAGGCCCGCCGGTCGCTCCCCGGGGTCACGGACAGGGTGATGCGCTTTCGTTGCATGAGCTGGGGCTCCCGGACGATGGGCTCGTCCAGCTTGGAACTGAGCTTCCAGTGGATCACGTTCAGCGGGTCCCCCTGCCGATAGGGCCGTAGCTCGTGCTCCTCGGAGTAGCCGCCGCCGGGCTTGGGCTTCAGGGTGATGGCCGAATCCTGATCGAGCTCCGGCATGGGCTTGGGCTCATCGGGGATGGGCAGCACGGTATAGGTGGCAGGGTCGCAGCCCTTCACGGGGAAGGCGAAGATGCCCATGTAGTCCCAGGCCCAGACCCGGCCCAGGCGGCAGGTGACCACGCCGCAGCGGTCGCTGGGCAGGGGCAGGCTTTCCTCCGCCTTCAAAACGCCCCAATAGCGGACCTTCCGCTTCTCCACGGCTTCGCCGGTGAACCGATTCTCCCCGGTGAAGGTCATGGACAAACACCCCACGGGCAAAAAGCACCGGCTGTCCATCTTCAGCCGGGCGGCGGCAGCCTCGCCCCGGGGGGAGGCCCCGGAGGCGGACAGGTGCACCCGGACCCGCAGCATGGCGGGCAGGCTGATGAGGAGGGACACGAAGGGCAGCAGGATCAAAAAGCGCAGCAGGATATAGGACAGATACTGTCCGTACAGGCTATGAAACACCGCGCCCATGGCGAGGGCGGTGAGATAGACGATCCGGCGGCTGCTCATTATTTGGCCACGGGGGCGGGCACGGCTTTGAGGATGTCGTCGATCAGGGCCTCCGCCTTCCGGCCGGCGGCCTCGGCGTCAGGGGTCAGGATGATCCTATGGCAGATGGTGGCGGGGTAGATGAGCTTCACGTCGGCGGGGAGCACGTAGTCCCGGCCCTGGACCCAGGCCGCGGCCTTGGCCATGGAGGTGACCGCCAGGGACGCCCGGGGGCTGGCCCCCTGGAGGATGGCCGGGTCGTTCCGGGTGGCGTTGTTGAGGCGGATGACGTACTCCAAAATCTTGTCGCTGACGTAGGTCTTCTCGCACTCCTGGCGCATGGCGGCGAGACCCCCTTTATCCGCCATGCAGCGGACCTTGTCCAGGGGGTTCCCCTGCTGCTTGCGGGTGAGCATCTCCTTCTCGTCGGCGGGCTTGGGGTAGCCCAGCGACAGGCGGACCATGAACCGGTCCATCTGGGAATCGGGCAGCAGCTGGGTGCCGGAGGCGCCCACGGGGTTCTGGGTGGCGATGACCACGAAGGGGTCCGGCACCGGGTGGGAGACCCCGTCCACGGTGACGGTCCGCTCCTCCATGGCCTCCAGGAGGGCGCTTTGGGTCCGGCTGGTGGCCCGGTTGAGCTCGTCCGCCAGGAACAGGTTGCAGAGGATGGCCCCGTCCTTATATTCCATGGCGCCGGTGGCTTTGTTGTACACGGAGAAGCCCACGATGTCCGAGGGCAGCACGTCCGGGGTGAACTGGACCCGGTTGTATTTGAGGCTCAGGGCTTTACTGAAGGCCAGGGCCATGGTGGTCTTGCCCACGCCGGGGATATCCTCGAGGAGGATGTGCCCCCCGGCCAGGATCGCAAGCAGCGCCATCACCAGCACGCCGTCCTTGCCCACCACCGCTTTCTTCACTTCGTCCAGGATGCCTTTGGGATCGTTCATATAGGTCCTCCCGCTTCTTCAGCGTCATAATTCTACCTATACATTGTAATCCAAGATGTCACAGAATTGCAACATGGAGGTTAAGATCGCGTAAACCTTTTTCTGGAAGCAAAAGTAACACGTGTTATTTTTGTTCAACAAAAGTAACTAAGACAAAGACAAGGACAAAGAAAAAGACAAGGACAAAGAAAAGGACAAGGACTTTTTTTATATATGCGCCTTCGGCGGGAGAGAAAAAACGCGCCCCCTATATATCTCCATATCCGCCTTGAAGAAACCGACCGTTTGTGGTATGGTAGGGGCATCTGAACGAAGGAGAGTTTTCGTATGCTGTCTGTTGTCTATCGCGGCAAGGGGGACTTTGCTTTGCTGGACAAGCCCCTGCCCCAGCTCCAGGACGAGAAGGACGCCATCGTGCGGGTGACCCTCTCTTCCATCTGCCAGAGCGACATCCACATCAAGCACGGGAGCGTGCCCCGGGCCGTCCCCGGCACCACCGTGGGCCACGAGTTCGTGGGCGTGGTGGAGGAGGTGGGCCCCGGCGTGAAGAAGCTGAAGCCCGGCATGCGGGTGGCCGCCAACGTGGAGACCTTCTGCGGGGAGTGCTTCTTCTGCAAGCGGGGGTTCGTGAACAACTGCACCGACAAGAACGGCGGCTGGGCCCTTGGCTGCCGCATCGACGGGGGCCAGGCGCCCTTCGTGCGGGTGCCCTTCGCGGACAACGGGCTCACGCCCATCCCGGAGGGGATCAGCGACGAGAAGGCGCTCTTTACCGGCGACATCCTGGCCACGGGCTACTGGGCCGCTGGTCTTGGGGAGATCCAGCCGGCGGACACGGTGGCCGTCATCGGCGCGGGGCCCACGGGCATGTGCACCCTCATGAGCTGCCGGCTCTACAGCCCGGCCACCCTCATCGCCATCGACACCAACGAGGATCGGCTGGCCCTCGCCCGAGAGAAGGGGCTGGCGGACGTGACGCTGAACCCCCTGACCTGCGATATCGAGGCGGAGGTGAAGGCCCTCACCGAGGGCCGGGGCGCGGACACGGTGCTGGAGGTGGCGGGGGCCAGGAACACCTTCGAGCTTGCCTGGCGGATCGCCCGACCCAACGCGGTGGTCTGCGTGGTGGCCCTGTACGACCAGCCCCAGGTGATCCCCCTGCCGGACATGTACGGGAAGAACCTGATCTTCAAGACCGGTGGCGTGGACGGGAACAAGTGCGAGGAGATATTGAAGCTCATCAAGGCCGGGCGGCTGGACCCCAGCTTCCTCATCACCCACCGCTACCCCCTCAAGGACGCCATGGCGGCCTACGA
>JAEEGH010012412.1_pt1 | contig 19120 bp, 14 predicted proteins | sample 9134181 | NCBI WGS metagenome assembly JAEEGH01 (sample SAMN16246544, study PRJNA631951) | gut metagenome | biome: gut microbiome; feature: rumen; material: DP-attached | host: Bos | place: Iran: Karaj | collected 2018-10 | reverse complement strand
TCTTAAAGTACTCGTTCTTCTTTATAGCATAAGTCAGACATGTAATACCCGATACAAACTGGGAGATGACCGTAGCGATACCTGCACCTATAACTCCTGTATTTAATACATAAACAAATATTATATCAAGTACAGTATTAAGTATACATGAGAATATCAGGAAATACAGCGGTGTTTTTGAATCTCCCAGGGCTCTTAACATTGACGAAGCAAAATTATACAGAGAAACAAAAACGATACCTACGCACATGGTACGCATATATGCCAGCGAATCAGGAAGGATTTCCTCAGGTGTCCCGAGCAGATTGAGCAGGGGACCCGCCAGACAGAATGCTGTGATGCCGACTATGAGAGGAAATACCAGCATGATGTAAGCGGTATTTGTGATACAGGTTTTTACCTCATCGCGGTCGCCCTTGCCGAAGCTTTGAGAGGTTATGATGCCACCGCCACTGCCTATGCCGTTACACAGTGCAAAAAACATAAAGGTTGCAGAGCCTGTGGCTCCTATGGCCGCCAAAGCGTTTGAACCTACAAACTGACCGACGATTACCGAATCTACCAGGTTGTATAACTGCTGGAAGATATTACCGATAAGCATCGGGATAGAAAACTTAATGATCAATGACGTGGGATTGCCCGCTGTCATGTTAAGTACTGTTGATTTAGTTTTTTTCAAATTATCGCCACCTTATCTTTGCCGTATTCCTAACGGATGGCACAGCTCACATCCATCCGACGGCAAGTAAACTTTATCCTGTTGTTGAGCGTAATATACTCCTATGCAAATGTAAATAAAATAGGATAATTTGATAAAATGATGTATTATTTTGCGATACCGATTTTTTGACAAAATAAAAAATCCCTCCCGGTCGCAGGAGGGATTTGATAGCGATCCGTATTATTCTTCGTCATCGTCGAACATTTCGTCGTATTCTTCATCATCCATCAGAGCATCAAATGCTTCGCTGGCTGCGTCGAACTCATCATCATCGCCGATATCGTCGAGATCATAGTTGCCGTCACCGTTGTCGATGAAGCGGTAGAGCAGGAAGTCACCGTCCGGGTCATCCTCGGGCAGCAGGGCGATATAATCCCTGTCTCCGCAAGGGAAGATGGCTATGACATCGCAGGTCATTTCTTTGCCGTCCTCTAAAGTGAGAGTTACCTGATCAAATGCGTCTTCTTCGTTTTCTGCGTTAAAATTGTTAATGTTGTCACTCATTTTATGTACCTTGCCGCAGGCATGGTGCACATCGTTGACGTGCCTGCAGCGTCAACGATGAAAGTTTGATGTTTTTTCAAACTTTGCTCCTTTTTGTTACGAATGAATTATTCTTCCGGTTTGTTGTTTATAACGGCTGAATCCATTATTATTGCTTCAGCCTTGTCGTGAAGCACATAACCTTTGATGGTTTCATTGGCCTGTTCCTCGCCAAACTGTGAAAATACTTCTTCTTTCGAAGCGAATCCATACTGGTCAATAAATATGCTTTGGAACATATTCTCAAATTCCTCATCGGAAACAGTGAGGTTTTCAACCTTTGCTATCTCATCAAGTACAGCGTTGTATTTAACTGACATGGTTGATTCTTCTTCTACCATAGCATTATATTCCTGCTCGGTGATACCCCAGAGATATCCGAAATAAACGGCACCGCTCACGCCAAACTGCTGTTGGCAGATGGTATCATAATAATCCAGGCAGTCCTGTATCTCATATGCTATCTCTTCGTCTACCTGACCGCCAAAGGTTGCATTGTCGATAACGGCTTTGATGATGTCGTTTGAAACTTTGGAGTCAGAGTATTCCTTAGCCTGTCTCTCAAGTTCTGCTCGTGCTGCGTTTGAATATTCTTCAACAGATGCATAATCTGAATTAGCTGATACCAGTTCGTCTGTAAGCTCGGGAGTTACGTATTCATAAGCTGAGTTAATATTTACTAAGAAATTTACAGCCTTTCCGGAATAATCGGGGTTATTCCTGTAGGGGTCAGGGAATGTAAGGTCCAGAGAAACAGAATCACCGATATTCTTCCCTATAAGACCGTCTTCAAATCCATCTATAAAACTGCCTGAGCCTAATTCGAGTTCCATGCCGGTGGCTGATCCGCCATCAAATACTTCACCATCCATGGTGCCGACGTAATCCATAACAACGGTATCACCTTCTTTTAAAGGCCTGTCGGTTATATCTGCCTTATATGTCATCGACTCGGCAAAATATGTAAGAGCGCCTTGAATATCTTCTTCGGTTACTTCCTGGGGCTCGTAATCCACTGTGATACCCTTGTATTGTCCGAGCTCACAGGTTACATTAAATGTGGGAACTTCAACTACCGGAGTGGTATCTGAGCTGCCGTCGGATGTGTTGCTGGAAGTATCGGCAGTACCTGTGATATCACCTGTGCCATCGACAGTAATATCGGTAATGATCTTGGTAGGCTCAGCGCTGGTATCTGTATTTGCATTCTTTTTGTTTATGAGGCTAACTACCAGGAAAATGATAAGTCCGACAATCACTATTCCCAAAGCAGCCACTACACCGACCAGGACCTTTGAACTGCCGTTTTTCTCGGGCTTGGATGTGGGAGAGTAAGAACTTACCGAACCGGTAGCAGGATTACCTGTATTATTATAGGTAGAAACCTGAGTTAAATCCTCATCGTTTCCGTCGGTCTCATTAAAGTTTCCATCACTTGCGTCGGTTTCATAGGTGTCGATTTCATTGAAATTACCCGACTCTGTTACATTGCCTTCAACGGGGGTTTCGTTTTCGGTCTCATCAACCTCGTTGAAGTTTAAATTCTCATCACTCATTTAATTATCCTCTTTTTGTTTATTTGAACCATCTTCCTGAAGCTCCGCAAGGGAGAGCCAGCCCTGAGGCTGTAACCGGAAGACCGATTTCGTTTGCTTCAACCTTTCCGCCAAAACGCTTGGTGACCAAAGTGTTTAACATATATGAAAGTACTGCAGGCTGTAATCCTGTAGTATAGGAGTTTATAAGGAAAAATACCGGGTCATCGGATAATACCTGCATACATAATTCTACAAAAGGATACAGGCTTTCCTCGAGTTTCCAGATTACTCTTTTAGGTCCACGGCCGTATGAGGGCGGATCCATGATTATGGCGTCATATTTGTTGCCTCTCCGGATCTCCCGCTCGATAAATTTCTGACAGTCATCCACAAGGTATCTGACCGGGGCATCGGCCAGTCCTGATATGGCTGCGTTTTCCTTTGCCCATCCGACCATACCCTTTGAGGCATCCACATGGGTTACATTTATATGACTTGCGGATGCTTCTTTCCTTTCGGAAGAAAAATAACCTTCTGCAGCACAGGCTACTGTGGCTCCGCCTGTATAGGCGAAAAGATTCAATACCTTAAAGCTGCGCTCCGGATCTTTATCCATGGCATCTTTGAGTCTGCCCCTCATCCAGTCCCAGTTTACCGCCTGTTCCGGGAAAAGACCGGTATGTTTGAAACTGAAGGGCTTAAGGTTGAACTTCAGGTCCCTGTATTCGATAGTCCATTGCTCTGGCAGGTCGAAAAACTCCCATTCGCCGCCGCCTTTACTGCTTCGGTGATAATGGGCATTCAGCTTTCCCCATAGGGAAGCGTTTTTGGGAGTAGCCCAGATTACCTGGGGATCGGGACGGAGCAGGCGGTATTTACCCCACCGCTCAAGCTTTTCTCCTGAGGAGCAGTCGAGGACTTCGTAGTCCTTCCATTTATCTGCAAGCCACATTAGAGATCCTCCTCGTATATTTCGTCAAATGTAAATATGAATTCGGTCCCTTCGCCGACTTTGCTCTTTACATCTATTGTTCCGCCATGCTTTAAGGCTATCTGTTTTGCTATAGGCAGACCCAGACCGGTACCTTTTGCATTCTGACGGAGCTTTGATTTATAAAACTTGTCAAATATATTCGGCAGTTCTTCTTCACTGATGCCGATGCCTTCATCCCGTATCGAGCAGATTATCTTACGCTTTACAGAGGAAAGGTTAAGATGTATGGTTTTACCGGGCTCTGAAAATTTTATCGCATTATCAAGGATGACGATGAACATCTGACGTAAACGGTCATAGTCACCCATTATCATATATACATTGCTTTCGCGATGCATAACGATTTGTATCCTGCGTTCAGAACTGATGGCCAGGGCGGAACGGACGATCTCGTCAAAGATATGGACGAGATTAACGGGCTCTTTGTCAATTTTAAAATCAGGATTCTGCATTTTCGAAAGTGTGAGCAGGTCGCCTACGAGACGTTCCATACTTTTACACTCTGCCAGGATCCTGTTATTGTACTGTGCAACTTTTTCAGGTTCTGTAACGACACCGTCAACCATGGACTCGGTATAAGCTCGTACAACTGCGATAGGAGTTCTCAGTTCATGGGAAACGTTTGCAAAGAAATCCTGACGCATCTGCTCAAGGTTGTTGGCTTCCTGCTGGTTCTGGTAAAGCCTTTCTGAAAGCATATCGATACTCTTTGCCATCTCACCGATCTCATCCTTACTGTTAAGATTGGTTTTTACGGTATAGTCACCATTCTGCAGGGCAGTGGTCACATCCTTGACTTTCATTACCGGACGGATTATCTGACCGGCAAAAAGGGCTGAGACTACGATGGTTACGAGAAAACCTACGATGGCACTGGTGAGTACCATTTTCATACCGGTGTTTTTGATCTCATCAACATCAGTCATTTCTTCTATAATAATAAGGGCTCCGCATACCTCGTTGCCCTTCCCGTATATCGGGATACCGGCGGCCAGTGTGGTGGCTCCGTGGATATTACTGAAAAATGAACTGATTTTTTTCTTGGCATGAAATGCATTGTCCAAAAGATCGGCGAATTCGGCCTGCGAATTTACTTTGGACAGGTTAACGCTTTCCAGAATGCTGTTCATGGGTCTGTAAGCGTCAGGATTTGATATCGTCCAGATCTCACCGGATTCTATGTCGTTAAATAAGCTGAGATATTCAAGAGCGCCTTCAAAGTCGTCATCCAGAATATAGCTTCGCATGGCATTGGCAGCATTACTGCCGACACGCTCCAGGTCGGTACCTCTGTGCTCAATGTTCGAGTTGGCATACAGGTTCATGAAGGTAAGACCCAGGACCACAGCGAAGAGCAGCAACACTACTATATAATAACGGAAGACTCTTAAGAATATGCTGCTGATTAATTTCTTGCCTTTAAAAGCCACAGCTTTACCTCGCATCCTTATTTATAACAAATTTGTAGCCTGCGCCCCATACTGTTTTAATACTCCAGTCGGGATGGGGATATGCATCGAGTTTGCCACGGATACGTTTGATATGTGTATCCACGGTCCTGGTCTCGCCATAATAATCATAACCCCAGATGCTGTTTAAGAGATTGTCTCTTGTAAAGAGTTTTTCCGGATTATTTGCAAGAGTCCAGACGGTTTCAAGCTCTTTTTTTGTCATATTGACCTGAACATCATCCATATATAAGGAATATTCTTTTATGTCGATGGTCATGTTTCCTATGGTTATCCTGGTGCGTTCGTTATCATCTTCGTGTTCCTGACGGTTCATACGACGCAGCACTGCACGTACCCTGGCCATGACCTCGCTGGGACTGAAGGGCTTTACGATATAATCGTCAGCACCTATGTCAAGACCCATGATCCTTTCAAAGTCTTCTCCTCTGGCTGTTACGAGGATAACGGGAGTATCTGAGGTCTCACGGATGTTACGGCATACCTCATATCCGTCACGCTTTGGCATCATGACATCCAGTAATACGACTACCGGCTGGTACTCATTAAATTTTGCGAGGGCTTCGTCACCGTCACCGGCTACCAATGGTTCAAAGCCTTCTTTTTTTACATAGTTGGATAATACGTCTGTAATATCAGGATTATCATCAGCTATCAGAATATACTGTACGTTACTTGCGGCCATTTTTTCATCTCCTCTATAAGATGTTATTGCTGGCATTTTTTACATACCGTTTCTATTCTATCACATAATACTATCATTTGGCTATGAAAAAAGTGTGAAAAATTAAAAAGTTTTGATAGTTCACAATTTTGTTGCAAAAAAGCCTTGTTTTTGCCAAAAAAGGGTGTTAAAATGTAATCCCAAAATAATGAGAAGAGGAGGAAGCACTATGAATAAGCATTTTTCAAGACAACGTACTATTTGCTTTTTAGGGTTGTTTCTCCTTTTTATGATTATTTTTACGGGATTTAGTACTTACACTCAGGCAAAGGCTGACGAAACTGTCCGCCTTAACGTGACCGAGGCTGCGATAGCAAAGGACGGTGTTTTCAGACTTCGTGTTTACAATGCACCTAAGAACTCAAAGATTATATACAGATCTAGTGATACTTCGGTTGCTTATGTTGACAACAGAGGGTACATCACAGGTATTTCAAACGGAGAGTGCATCGTTACCGCTACAGTGGTAGTGAACGGGACACCTTCTGATACATTAAAGTGCAGTGTTACGATCGGACCGGCAGCCATCAGTATTAAACTGACCAAGTCGGAGATAGTACTCGGCATCGGCATGAAGAAAACTCTGAAGACTATCATTTCTCCTCTGAATACAGTTGAGAAACCTGTTTTCTATTCATCGGATAAAGATATCGCTTCTGTTACAACTATCGGACGTGTCCGTGCAAAGGGTGTTGGAGAGACAGAGATTTTCGCATTCCTGCTTAACGGCGAGTCAGCTGAGTGCAAGGTATATGTACTTGACGAAGACGATTACAAGAAGTACACCGAAACAGGTACTCTGGTAGGTATCATAGAAGGATATTCAGAGACCGATGATGACGGTAAGGAAGATATCGACAACAGTCAGATAACTGATGAAGGAGATACGACAGAAGCAGATGATGTAACTCCTACCGAGGAACCCACAAAGGAGCCTACACCTACATCCGTAAAGGAAGCTGAAAGCACTGAAAAAGAAACTAAATAAATAAATTTAATACCGAATTAAAAGCCACACTTGAAATTTTACTTCAAGTGTGGCATATTTGTTAATAGGATACTATTCGCGGCTTATCAGGTCGGAAGCAAATCGCAAGCTTGCTTGCAGATTTGTTTTAGACCTGATAAAGCCGTGGAGGCTGGACAAAATACACGAGTAAACAAGAGTCGCGATAGCGACGGCATACGGTCGAAGACCGGATGGTTTATGAGTGTTTTTGACCGGGCGTGAATAGTATCATATCAACGGAGGCACCAATGAAACTCACTTCAAATAGAAAACTTGTGGATCTTCACGTCCACTCAAATATATCGGACGGTACATTATCACCAAAAGAAGTGGTTAAACACGCTTCTGAGATGGGTGTGGCAGTTATGGCACTCACTGATCATGACACCATAGGTGGTATAGCGGAAGCCTCGGAGGCAGCGGCAGAGTATGGCGTTGAACTTATACCCGGCATAGAGATTTCGGCAGGCTTTAGGGATCGTGATGTCCATATATTAGGATATTTTATAGACATCAATAATCAAGATTTTTTGAAAGTTTTAGAGACTGCATGGGTAAAAAGAGAAGAGCGTAACCTGAAAATTGCTGAAAAATTCCTGCAGTTTGATATATCGCTCGATCTGGAGGCAATAAAAAAGATAAGCGGCAGCAGCGTTATTACCAGGGCACATTTTGCGAGATGGCTTGTTGATAACGGATATTGCAGGTCAAACTCAGAGGTTTTTGAAAAATATCTTGGGAATGACGGACCGTGTTATGTACCGAGGGATTATATGACCAGGGAGACTGCGGTAAAGGCAATACTTACAGCCGGAGGAATACCGGTTTTGGCACATCCCATGCTTTATGGACTTAACTCCTGTGAGGTAGATGCTCTGGTAGGGGAGCTTAAAGAGATGGGCCTTATGGGGATAGAGACATATTATTCTTCAAATATGGGCATGGATGAACAGATAGTAAAAGGTCTGGCTGCAAAATACGGTCTTATCATGACCGGCGGATCGGATTATCATGGAGATAATAAGCCCGGACTTGAGATCGGTGTGGGCCGTTCCGATTCTTTACGTGTACCTATGCAGTGCGCCGAGGACATTTTCAGGGCTGCAGGCCGTACTTTATCAGTCTGATGAAGATATAGAAGACAGTATGTGAGGATTTTTAGACAGGAGCAAGACAAAAAATATGTTAAAAGCATCAAAATATATGAAAAAAGGACAAAGACTCAGCATTATCACTGCTATATTCATGGTGATCGTAATGCTGTTTGCAATGACGGCTTGTGATAATGGGACAGGCAAGCAGGATCCTACGGGAAATCCTGCAACGGATCCTTCGGGTGAACCATCAGATCCTACAGGCAATGAGGGAGACGGTCAGGGAGTTTCGGAGGGTGACTCTATGAAAGTTGTATTTTTTGAGATAGGAAAAGCTGATGCTTTCCTTATTTATAATTCGGGTGCAACTATCCTTATTGATGCCGGAGAGGCCGAATCGGCAGAAGATATACTGAAATATATGGATAAAAAAGAGCTCGGTACGATAGATTATTTCTTCATCACTCACTTTGACAAAGATCATGTGGGCGGAGCATCCAGGATCATGGAAAACAAAGATGTAAAGCAGATTTACACCAGTAATTATCCAAAGTCCTCGGGAGAATATGATAATTTCAAGTCTGCTGTAAACAAGAAAAAAGTACCGGCATCTGTTTTAAGGGAAGACACTTCCTTTGATATAGCCGGCATTAAGATAGCGGTAGATGCTCCGCTTCAGGATGTTTATGACGAGGATCCCAGCAACAATTCTTCGCTTATCATCAGGATCTCATATGGTGAAAAGTCCTTCCTGTTTATGGGAGATGCCATGGGAGAGAGGATAAAGGAATATAACGCCACCGAGCCGGAGATCTGCTCGGTGATCAAAATGCCTCATCACGGTGAATACCTGCCTGGCCTGGACGAGCTCCTGAAAAAGACACAGCCGAAATTTGCGGTGATCACGTCTTCAAAGGAATTAAAGGAAGCGGAAGAAACAAATCAGACATTAAAAGAGCATAATGTTCAGATATATAAAACCAGAAAAGGCCGTGTGATCATTGAAACTGACGGGAAGGATATTTCCGTGACTCAGAAATGATCTTTTGCCTTATGATTTAATTTACAGATATACCGGAAAAAGGAAAAACAATTGAGAAAATCATATGAAATGAATATGTGTGAGGGTGCAGTACTGCCGAAGATGTTAAAATTCGCAGTACCGCTGATGCTCTCGAGCATACTTCAGTTATTATTTAATGCTGCGGATGTAGTAGTTGTCGGTAAGTTTGCTGGTGACAATGCATTGGCGGCAGTAGGCTGTACGGGTTCTCTGATAAATCTCCTGTGCAATCTCTTCATGGGTCTTTCTGTAGGTGCCAATGTTATGGTAGCCAGGCATTACGGTGCTAAACAGGAGGATGAACTAAAGAAAAGCGTTCATACCGCTATGGTGCTTTCTGTACTCGGAGGCCTGATACTTACAGGAGTCGGAGTGCTTTTTACCGAGGGTATACTGGGACTCATGAAAACTCCGGAAGAGGTATTGCCTTTGGCTGCTCTATACCTTAGGATATACTTTTTCGGCATGGTCCCGAATATGGTATATAATTTCGGCAGCGCGGTACTTCGTGCTGTCGGAGATACGAGACGTCCTATGTATTTCCTGACCCTGGCCGGTGTTGTAAATGTAATTCTCAACCTTATATTTGTTATCAAATTTGATATGGGAGTTGCCGGAGTAGCTATCGCCACCGTCATATCGCAGACCATATCCGCTGCACTTGTTGTGATCTGTATGATGAGGGAAAAAGGGGCTATAAGGCTGATCTTAAAGGACCTCGGGATAGATAAAAAAGAGCTGGTGTCAATACTTCGTATAGGACTGCCGGCCGGTATGCAGGGCTGTATTTTTTCACTTTCAAATGTTGTTATACAAAAATCCATAAACGGATTTGGCAGTACTACGGTTTCGGGAAGTTCGGCAGCATCGAATCTGGAAGGCTTTGTTTATGTGTCAATGAATGCATTCCATCAGGCTACGCTTTCATTTATGAGCCAGAATTATGGTGCCGGAAAATATGACAGGCTGAAAAAGATTACCTTTGCCGGACTTTTTTGCGTGACGATCACTGGTCTTACTTTGGGAAATATGGAATATTTTCTGGGTAAGACTTTGCTTGGGATATATACTTCCAGTGACAGCGTTATCGATGCCGGACTTATACGTATGTCCATCATATGTACGACTTACTGCCTGTGCGGCGTAATGGATGTCATGGTAGGAGCACTCAGGGGTCTGGGATATTCATTTGTGCCTATGATCGTGTCACTGTGCGGAGTGTGCGGTATACGTCTGGTGTGGCTGTTTACAATATTTGAAATGCCTGAGTACCACAAGATAGAGATGGTATATATTTCGTATCCTATTTCATGGCTTGCTACATTTGCGATACATTTTACAAGTTATCTGGTAATAAAGCATAAACTCGACCGGCGCGTAAACAATACCTTGGCATTAGTCGATCATGGTGAGGGGAAATAATGGGAAAAAACAATAAACTTGTAGTCCTCCTGGGCACCAATGCTTCGGGTAAGAGCGGACTAGGCATAGAGCTTGCGCTGAAATTCGGTGCAGAGATCGTGTCTGCTGATTCACGTCAGGTGTTTAAGGGGCTTGACCTTGGAAGTGGAAAGGTCACAAAAGAGGAAATGAAGGGGGTCCCGCACTTCTTGCTTGACGTAGCAGCTCCCGGAGACTTCTTTTCTTTGATGGATTACCAAAAGCTGGCTTACGAAGCAATAGATGATATTGTTTCGCGAGGGAAAACGCCTTTTTTAGTAGGCGGGACAGGCCTCTATGTAAATGCTGTAGTGGATGGTTATAACCTGACTGATGCACCGGTGGATGAGGAACTGCGTAAAAAGGTTGAAGCCATGAGCCTTAATGAGTTACAGGATCTGATAACGGAAAAGTGCAGTATAGGCGGAATATCGGAAAATCTGGATATGAGCAACAAAAGACGCCTTGAGCGGGCAGCAGAAAAACTGCTCATGGGTAAACCGCTGAACCTGGAGAGTGTAAAGCGCTATGATACTTTATGTCTCGGGGTTACATGGGAGAGGCAAAAGTTATATAAAAGGATTGAGGAAAGGCTTGACAGACGACTGGAGCAGGGCATGATAGAAGAAGTGGAAAAACTTATGAAACAGGGTGTTTCCGACGATTTTCTATATAAACTCGGGCTTGAATACCGGTATATCATGATGTATCTGCGAGGCCGTTTTGATTCAAAAGCAGCTTTTCGTGAAAAACTGTTTATGGAAATCAGACATCTTGCTAAGGAGCAGATGACATGGTTTAGGAAAAGACAGGACATAACATGGCTTGATATGGAGGGAGATCCCATAAACCAGGCTGAAGGCTTGATCTCAAACTTTCTTTCCTGTTAAATGATTGGCATCCCAATAGGGAGTGAATGATTATAGGAGGTCGTGAAGTTGAAACTACTCATACTTACCGGAATGAGCGGATCCGGAAAATCAAAGACTATGAAAATGCTTGAGGATAATGGTTTTTATTGTGTTGATAATCTCCCGATAAAACTGTTCTCAGGTTTTGTTAATATGTTTCTTCAGATGGATGACCTGCCTAAATACATGGCTATAACCGCAGATGCCAGAAATCCGCATATAGCTGAGGAACTTGCGGGAGAGATAGAAGAAATAAAGAGACGTATAGAAGTAAAAATCCTTTATCTGGATTGTGAAGACGGCATATTGCTTAAAAGATATAAAGAGACCAGACGTCTTCATCCTCTGATGGTTTTCGACAGCAAACTGGATCTGAAAGGAGCTATAGCCGAAGAAAGACATCAGCTGGAAACGATACGCCAGATATCTGATTTTATAATAGATACCTCATATTTATCAACTTCGGAGCTACGCGAAAAGCTCCTGCAGGTTATAAGTGCGGATGCGGAAGACAGGATGAAGCTGAACTTTATTGCTTTCGGTTACAAATACGGTATCCCTTCTGATGCGGATATTGTTTTTGACGTAAGATGTCTGCCTAATCCCTTCTATCGTCCTGAGCTTAGGAACCTTACAGGTATGGATCAGGAGGTTCGTGATTACGTAATGGCGCAGGAAGAATCACAGGCATTGTATAAGCGTATAGTAGATTATCTGGAGTGTACATTGCCTATGTACGAGAAGGAAGGAAAGGCGCAGCTGGTTGTTGGTCTGGGATGTACCGGGGGTCAGCACAGATCACTGACTTTTGCTATACTGCTTGCAAAATATTTTGAAGAAAAAGGCTATGTAACCCAGAAGTGGTCGAGGGATAAAAACAAAAACGTGGCAGAGATAAAACAAAGAGACGAAGTACAGAGCACTTAATATAATTACTAATAAGAAATAAGTTGACAAAATCGATTTACTTATGGTATTATGTTCCTTGCAACTTAATTGAATATTGATGCCAAAAAGGCAGAAAGGGGCTCGGATGAAAAAAGTAGCAACCCTCCTGTTATCACTGCTTGTGATCATAGGAGCATTCGTGGTTGGGTTTGAAGTTCCTGCTCAGGCAGCATCGAAAGTAAAACTCAGCAAGAAAACAGTAAAACTTGAAGTTGGCAAAACTAAGAAGATCAAGGTTAAGGGAACTACAGACAAGGTAACTTGGGCAACATCAGATAAAAAGGTTGCCACTGTAAACTCAAAGGGTAAGATAACCGCTAAGGGCGAAGGATCTTGTAAGATCACCGCTAAAGTTGGTTCAAAGACACTTACCTGCAAGGTTACCGTTACCGCTAAGCAGTCAAGTTCAAAATTTGATTCATCGGTAAAGGTTGGCGAGATCACATTCCCGTTACAGACAGCATGGACCGCTTATATGGCACCTACTTCACAGGGCAACGGAGTTTACTTAGCAGCATATATGACATCTAATATGCAGATTTATATGTATGAATCTGTAGCAGTTCCCGAGAAAGATTTCAAGGAGGCTGTTTCTTCTAAGGCAAACTTCGAATACATCGGTCAGATGTTTGTTGATGAGTTAGCAAAGCAGGCTGGCGCAACCAATCCTAAGGTTGAGGTTTTTGATGAGGGTGGCGTTACATATGGTAAGACAACCGGTTCAGGTAATGTTCAGGGTATAAATATGTCATTCGCAATTTACTTCAAGCTTCAGGATAATAGCTTCATAGTAACTATGGCTATGGAAATGAACAGCAGCATCTCAGAGGAATCTGATGCAATAGCATTTGAGGCATGTAAAGCAGCAAAAAAATAATTTAATTAAACTCCGCGAATATGGTTCTACCGTATCCGCGGAGCTTTTTATCCCTAAAGGAGGGGCAGATCATGACAAATCTACTACCGGGTAAACCCAATACCGAATCCGGCAAGGATTATGAGAACATGTTTTTTGAGGAAATCACCAAACTCACTTCGGGTGAGGTCGGTGTATTGGAAGAGAGACTTAAAAACCTGAAGGAATCAATAATGGTTTTCAAGGAGCAGTACGACGAAGGCGATTACGAAGTAGCACCGCTTATCGACAATGCATCTAACGAAGCACGGCATACCGCAGAAGAGATCAGGACAGCAAAGAAAAGAGGTTCGAAACCTTATTTCGGGCGTATTATCTTTGATAATGATTCCGTATATATAGGAAGAACCGGTATCAGGCGGAATCAGACAGAGATCCTGGTTGCTGACTGGAGAGCTCCGATATCAAATGCCTATTACGAAAACGGATTGGGGGAAATAAGCTTTAAAACCCCTGACGGTGATGATGTAAATATCAATGTCACTCTGAAAAGAACCTTTGACATAAGTGACGGTAAGCTGGTCGATTACTATGATTCCGAAGCAGCCGCAGATGATGAACTGCTCAACAAATACCTGGCAAAGAACAAGCAGGCGGTCCTGAACGAAATCATTGCCACTATCCAAAAGGAGCAGAACGACATCATCAGAATGTCACCAAAGCACAATCTGATAGTACAGGGAGTGGCAGGCTCGGGTAAAACCACCGTCGCCATGCACAGGATTTCCTACCTTTTATATAATTACGGAGATATTTTAAGGCCGGAAGCCTTTTACATAATAGGCAGTAACAAGATGCTGCTGAAATATATTACCGGTGTTCTGCCGGATCTGGGTGTGGCCGGATTCGGACAGATGACCATGGAGGAGCTTTTCACAAGGCTGATGTATACTGACTGGGATCATTTCAGATACTGTATAAGAGAGACAGATACCACTGACCCGGCGGCAGCCCGAAAGGGTACCTCTGAGTTTTTCAATAAACTTAAAAGTTACTGTGATGCTTATGAATGGCAGGCCATAAAAACAGATGATATTATACTCGACCCCAACCAATTTACCGAAGGATTTGAAAATGATATATCGGGCATATACGACAGACGTGATAATCCCACCGGTAGAAAGGGAGGACCTGTATGTCTGCTGCGAGGTTCGGCTATAAGGAAATATATAGAAGCCAATCCTCAATTTTCAGTACAGACTAAAATAAATTGCTTAAATAAAGAATTAAATGAAAACCTTGAACAGGAGATGGCATCTAAAGGGATGTCCTATACCGAAAAAGAGAAAAAAGCCATCAGAAAAGTATACAAATGCTATCTTGGAGGTCAGGAGTTCAAGGGTTCAATCTATAAAATTTATGATGATTTTATAAATTCTCTGGAGGGTAACGAAGATTTTAAGCCTATATATAAATATGAGGAAAGGGAGATTACATGGAAGAAGAAATCGACAAATGAGAAAGCAAAGGTAAAGATTACCGAATACGATGTATATGATCTGGCAGCACTTGCATACATACATCACAGGGTAAATGAGACCGAGGTTATAAGCGAAGCAAATCATATAGTCATAGATGAGGCTCAGGACTACGGAATGATGGCATATATGGTACTCAAAGAATGTGTCCATGACTGCAAATACACGATAATGGGCGATGTTTCCCAGAATATCCGCTATTCCTCCGGTCTTAACGATTGGCAGGAGCTCCGTGATCTTTATCTGCCCAACGAATATGATGCATTCATGATGCTCAGGAAAAGCTACAGAAATACTATTGAGATTTCTGATTTTGCCACGGATATACTAAAGCACGGTACTTTTGAAATATACCCCTGTGAGCCGATCATCAGACATGGGGAAAAACCGGCTTTCATTAAGGATACTGCCGATAAACTGCCCGACAGGATCGTAGAACTGTGCAAGTCATATAAAAAGGAAGATTTTTTCTCAATAGCCATTGTCTGCAGAGACAAGAAACAGACGGATGAACTTAAGTTTAAGTTAAAGGATAAAATAGAACTTGTCGATACAGACGATGAAAATGCCGAATATGGTCAGGGCATCATGGTGCTCCCGGTAAACATGACAAAAGGTCTCGAATTTGATGCGGTCATCCTTTATGAACCCGACGAAAAGTCCTACCCTTGTGACAACAGTCATGTAAAACTCTTATATGTAGCAGCGACAAGAGCACTCCACAGATTATGCATAGTACATTCAGGCAAGCTTTCAGAACTGTTTTCAAATGATACTGACCAACAGTCTGCCTCATATTTTGCAGAGGAGAAGCATGTAAAAGTCCTTTCCAGAGAGGAAATGCGTAAGGCTGAGGACGAGAGAAGAAACTTTATGGCAGCAGAAGAAAATCTCTCCAAAGAAAAAGTACTGACAGAAGCTGCCAGAAGGACAAAAGAATATCTTGCCAGGCGTACCGGTGCCTCAAGAACTGATGGCACTTCAGAGGAGCTCATGCGTAGGGACGCCGATCTCAAGAAAAACAGTGTTGCTTCAACTAAAAACACATCCACTAAGTTGTCGGGCAACAGTAAAACTGCTGCATCGGGTAAAGCTATAGGAGATTTTCTATCAGAAGTACCGGCAGAGCTTCTCAAGCCTTCGGGACATGCACTCGGCAGCTTTTCGACAAAATGGGTACATAAGAAAAATGACGGTATATATTTTCAAAGCCAGAACGGCATCATAAGACTGCAACCCGTAGGTCCCAATATTGTCAGGATCAGTTATTCGAAAGGACTGGCACTTGAAATACCTAAATCTCCTGCATATAAGAATTTCCAGATGAATAAGGAGTTTAAGTATAAAGAGACACCACAGACTGTGGAAGTTTCATTGAAAAGAATGCTGATACGGTTTGATAAATACCGGGGTGCGTTTACATTCTATGATGAAAACAACAGAGAAATCCTAAAAGAAAGCCAGTCCGAAGCAAGGTACTATGATGATAAAAAGAATCCCAAGGTCATGTATACCTTATTTGAAGGAAAAAGTTCTGATGTATTTTATGTACTTGGGGCCAAAGACAACTCACAGAACTATCTTGCGTCAAAGGCTCTCTATATCAGTGACGGGGCTAATATTCCCTGCGTTATAAAACGGGAAAAATATGCTATAATACCCCTCACTCTGTCAAAAGCAGTATTCTGCAGGATGCCTGTAGTAGGTACATTCCTTATGCAGGAAGATGCTTTCTCAGACTATTATCTTGTGATTGACTCTGATACCGATAAGTTGGTGGAAAGCTATCGCAGATGTACCAATGCATAAGATAAATGGACTAAATCGGACAGTCGAAAAAAAGTACTTGCATTTTTTGAAAAATTATATTATTATACTGTGCAAGGCGATGAAGGAAAAGAGTAGATATAAGGAAGTCTTCAGAGAATGTCCGGATGGTGCGAGGACATGGCGGAAATATATTGAATACGTTCCGGAGCTGCTTCCTGAAAGTTTCAGTAGGGACAGACGGGTGCGCCCGATAAAGCGCTAAAGTGTGTTGGCACTTAATGAGGAGTACTTTGTGAAAAGTACTTAAATAGAGGTGGTACCGCGATATTTTCGCCCTCTGTTCCGGAATACGGGACAGAGGGCTATTTTATAGCACTTGTTTCGTTTCCAAAATATTTTTTCAAAAAGGAAAGGAGAACACAAATGGGAATTTATGAAGAACTGATTGAGCGTGGACTCATCGCTCAGGTAACCGATGAAGAGCAGATAAGAAATCTTATCAATTCGGGAAAGGCAACATTTTATATCGGCTTTGACTGTACAGCCGATTCGCTCACTGCAGGTCACTTTATGGCTCTTACACTCATGAAGAGACTTCAGCAGGCCGGTAACAGACCTATTGCACTTATTGGCGGCGGCACAACCATGATCGGAGATCCTTCGGGCAGAACCGATATGAGAAAGATGCTGACCAGAGAGGATATCGATCACAATGCAGCTTGCTTCAAAAAGCAGATGGAAAGCTTTATTGATTTCTCAGACGGAAAGGCGCTTATGGTAAACAACGCCGACTGGCTGATGAATCTTAATTACATCGAGCTGCTTCGCGAGGTTGGAGCATGCTTCTCTGTAAACAATATGCTTCGTGCAGAATGCTATAAGCAGCGTATGGAGAAGGGACTTTCCTTCCTTGAGTTTAACTACATGATCATGCAGTCCTATGACTTCTACTACATGTTCCAGAAATACGGATGTAACCTGGAATTCGGCGGAGATGACCAGTGGAGCAATATGCTCGGCGGTACAGAACTGATCCGCAGAAAGCTGGGCAAGGACGCACATGCCATGACTATTACACTTCTTACAGATTCACAGGGTAAGAAGATGGGAAAGACTGCCGGAAATGCTGTATGGCTTGATCCCAATAAGACATCACCCTTCGAGTTCTACCAGTACTGGCGTAATGTGGGTGATGCAGATGTTATGAAGTGTATCAAGCTGCTCACATTTATACCTATGGAACAGATCCGTGAGATTGAGAAGTGGGATGATTCACGTATTAATGAAAAGAAGATGCTGCTTGCTCATGAGCTGACTGAACTTGTTCACGGAAAAGAAGAAGCCGATAAGGCAGAGGCAACAGCAAAAGCTCTTTTTGCAGGTGGCGGAGATGATGCAAACATGCCTACGACAGAACTCACTTCAGATCAGGTGGGCGATGACGGTATTAGCGCGATCGATCTGCTCAGTGCCTGCAAGCTTGTTCCTTCAAGAAGCGAAGGCAGACGTCTTATAGAGCAGGGCGGTATGCTTGTAAACGGAGAAAAGGTTGCTTCGTTTGATACAAAGATAAGTAAGGACGCTCTTAAGGAGGGCGTTAAGATCAAGAAGGGCAAGAAGACATTCCACAAAGCAATTTTGAAGTAATTGATCGGATTGAAACGGTTTGTTATTTGTATATATATAAGAAGAAAATCTTTATATATGATGATAAAACTGTCAGGATGCCTTATTTTACGGGCATCCTGATTGGTTTCTTATAATGTATTTTTATAGATAAAAAGAGCATATAAAAATATTTTAAAAAAGATTAAAAAAAATATAAAAAAAGTGTTGACAAACAAAAATGTGGGTGATATAATACCATTCGCTGACGCACTTCAGGGGACTTGTTCCGAGGGGTGCAAAGGCTTACAGAACCTTGATAACTGAATAGCATGACAACCTTGAAATTTCCTAAAATTTCATTACTCGGTAAACGAGTAAGTCACTTAAGAGTGACAAGTTGAACGGTAGCAGAAATGCTACGACCCAAAAAAACAGTAAGAACGGACTTTGAAGCTTACTAATAGAAAGTAAGCCGGCAAGTAGTCTTACCAGAACAAACTAAAACATGAGAGTTTGATCCTGGCTCAGGATGAACGCTGGCGGCGTGCTTAACACATGCAAGTCGAACGGGCTTAGATCGGAAGCTTGCTTTTGATTTAAGTTAGTGGCGGACGGGTGAGTAACGCGTGGGTAACCTACCCTGTGCAGGGGGATAGCAGCTGGAAACGGCTGATAAAACCGCATAACACGGCGATGCCGCATGGCAATGCCGTCAAATATTTATAGGCACAGGATGGGCCCGCGTCTGATTAGCTAGTTGGCGGGGCAACGGCCCACCAAGGCGACGATCAGTAGCCGGCCTGAGAGGGTGAACGGCCACATTGGGACTGAGACACGGCCCAAACTCCTACGGGAGGCAGCAGTGGGGAATATTGGACAATGGGGGAAACCCTG
>JAEEGH010012411.1_pt1 | contig 19120 bp, 17 predicted proteins | sample 9134181 | NCBI WGS metagenome assembly JAEEGH01 (sample SAMN16246544, study PRJNA631951) | gut metagenome | biome: gut microbiome; feature: rumen; material: DP-attached | host: Bos | place: Iran: Karaj | collected 2018-10 | reverse complement strand
CATATGCTGTGCGCCGCAGTACATTCCGAAAACCGTGGAGAACAGGCATGTCGAGCAGGTATAGAGAACTGCCACAAGAAACTCAATCGGGGATGCTTTGAGCGAGATGCACGAAGTGATCGTGCAAAACAGCGCGGCGGGAAGGAAAAGCAGAATGTTAAACAGCATCTTTCCTTTGAAAACATCCATCATGTCCAGCGGGAGCGATTTTATTATCCAGAAATTCTTTCCTTCGAGAGACATCGAGCAGGCCGTCGAGGGTACCATTCCGGTAAAGAAATAGATGAACACGGGGATGATGAGCACGATGGGAACCATGCTTACATCGACAGGGGTGCCTGCGACCATCGAAACAAGAAACGACGGATCGACAAACAGGATGACGATGCCAAAGATCACTGCCATTACCACGCCCATCCCGACATTCGTGATATATGCGACGCATCCCGTGAAAAGCTTAAACTCTTTGAATGCGATGCTTTTGACCACACTCCGGGCCTTAAGATCCGTATTTTTTACCTTTTCGTGCGACATGGAATGAGAGCTCATTCTGGAGTTTATGCTCTTGTAAAACTTTGAAAAGATGATAAATACGATCTCATAGGCAGCCACTGCGGTCACGATGAGGAGGATCACGGAGAGCAGAGAGTGGTCGTTTACGGCCTTTGAGAACCAGCCGATGGTGGGGACAAATCTGTCAACAGCCGAAAAGACTGAGGCGGACTGGTCCATCATGGACTCTATCTTGTCGTTCTCAATGATGTCATTTATGAAATACTGCAGGAAAAAGAGCGGGATCACAAATACAAAGGTGAGTATCGTGAGCACGAGGTTTTTGTGCCTGAAGCCCGATCCTATGCCGCCTATCAGAGCGCTTATCGCTACCGCGAGGAGCATCGGGAGAACGGGAAGCAGGAACGTGAGCAATATCCAGAGAACATATGTGAGCACGCCGGGCTTTGCTACTACGGCATATGCGATGAGTGAAGCAAACGACACAACGCAGGTCCAGCTGAGGTTTTTCAGGTACATGAACAAAAACCTGTCAGCGACCACAGCCTTGGTCGTAAATGGCATCGACATCAGCATGTCATACTCTTTGTATCCGAAAAGCATCCCATGTGCCTTAAGGAGAGTGAACAGGAAGGAAATGGCTGTGATCAGCACCGCGGGGACCGCCGGAACCGTATCGGCCATTCCGAAAAAGGCCATTCCGTAACACATCGCCCCGACGTATACGGCTATCAGCACATGCAGGATCACAGGCCCTATGATGTTTCCTGTCGCAAGGCCACGCTTTTTCTTGTCGTCACAGTATTTTAATATGTTCCTGTTGCTTGTGGATAAAAGCATTGTTTTTAGGAGCAATATCTGATTATTCATCCTTTACCGCCTCCAAAAATACTTCTTCGAGCGACTTGTCACCGATAAGCTCTTCCATGGTGCCGTTTGCTATGATACGGCCCTTTTTGATTATGGCGATCTTGTTGCAGAGTTTTTCCGCGACATCGAGCACGTGGGTGGAAAAGAAAACGGCGGAACCTGCGGTGCACATCTCGTGCATTATCTCTTTTAATGTGAAAGAAGCTTTAGGGTCGAGTCCCACAAAGGGTTCGTCCATCACCAGCAGCTTTGGGTTGTGGATAAGAGCTCCGATGATCGCGACCTTCTGCTTCATTCCGTGTGAATATGAGGAGATGAGGTTTTTAAGGGAATCCGCGATCTCAAAACGGTTTGCATAGTCCATGATCCTTTGTTCTCTGTCCGCGGAGCTTATCCCGAACGCATCCGCGACGAAGTTGAGATACTGTATGCCGGTGAGGTTTTCATAGATGTCCGGGTTGTCGGGTATGTATGCGGTCACCTTTTTGCAGGAAAGGGGATCCTTTCGCACATCGTGCCCGTCGATCTCGATGGTGCCTTCGTCAAAGTCCATGACTCCCACCACGGCGCGGATGGTGGTGCTCTTTCCGGCTCCGTTGTGTCCTATGAATCCGAAGATGTCACCGCTTTCGACGGTGAGTGTTACATTGTCGCAGGCTTTTTTGTCCTTGCCGTAGACCTTTGTGTAATTACTGATCTTTAATACGTCCATAAGTCGATCCTCCGAAAATGTTTTTTATGATCGGTCACGCTAATCTGATATCAATATGATATCACAAAGATTTTATTTGTCAAGACCCGTTAAGCCATGTTCTGAAAAGAGCGAATGCTTGTACAAAAGGGGGATTTATGTTATAATATCAAAGATTGTGTCGTGATCACTTTGTTTTTATGTCTTTTTGACGGTAACCGGTAATGATAAAAGCAAATAAATTAGCATATGAATATATAAGACGTGACGAGGAAGGAAACGTGGAGGGCATTATCCGTGCGCTCGACGGAGTAGATCTCGAGATCAAAAAAGGCGATTTTGTGGCGATACTTGGGCACAACGGCTCGGGAAAATCCACCATTGCCAAAGAGATCAATGCAATTCTCGAACCCACCGAAGGCACACTTTTCGTGAACGGGCTCGATGTTTCGGACGAATCAAAGATCTGGGATGTGAGACAGTCGGCGGGAATGGTGTTTCAAAATCCTGATAACCAGATCGTCGCGTCACTTGTGGAAGAGGATGTGGCCTTCGGCCCCGAGAATCTCGGAGTTCCTTCTCCCGAGATAAAGCAGAGAGTCGCTTACGCCCTCGAAAAAGTTGGGATGGAGGATCACAGAGGATCATCTCCGAATGCGCTTTCAGGCGGGCAGAAGCAGCGCGTGGCCATAGCGGGCATCCTTGCGATGAAGCCAAAGTGCATAGTGCTCGACGAACCCACAGCCATGCTCGATCCGGGCGGCCGCAGGGAGGTCATAAAGACTCTTCACGAACTCAACAAAAAAGAAGGCATCACCATACTTCTCATCACACACTATATGGATGAGGTAACGGGCGCGGACCGCGTGATAGTCATGGACGATGGAAAGATCGTCATGCAGTGGACGCCCAGAGAGATTTTTTCAAAGGTGGACGAAGTAAAAAGTCATCACCTTGACGTGCCTCAGGTGACGGAGCTTGCATACGAGTTAAACAAGCGCGGTTTCCGGTTTCCGCCCGGGGTGCTCACAAAAGAGGAATTCATAAATGCTTTACTTGGATAAGGTAAGTTATACATATTCTCCGGGCACGGCAATGGCTATGCCGGCGCTGCACGAGGTGTCGCTTGAGATACCTGACGGGCAGTTCATCGGCATCATCGGACACACAGGCTCGGGAAAATCCACGCTGATCCAGCACCTGAACGGTCTGGTAAAGCCTGCGGGCGGCGTGATCTATTACAACGGACGCGACATCTGGGACGAGGATTTTTCCAGAAAAGAGCTGAGGACAAAGGTGGGACTTGTTTTCCAATATCCGGAGCATCAGCTTTTTGAGACCACTGTGGTAAAGGATGTGGAATTTGGCCCGAGAAACATGAAACTCGAAAATCTCGAGGTTCAGCTTCGCACATTTGAAGCGCTGAAGACCGTGGGCATCAGCGATGAGCTTTACGATGCCTCTCCGTTTGACCTTTCCGGAGGACAGAAGAGAAGAGTGGCCATCGCGGGCGTGCTTGCGATGAAGCCCGAGGTGCTGGTGCTTGACGAGCCCACAGCGGGACTCGATCCCGCCGGACGCGACGAGATACTTGAAGCAATCTTCCGCATAAAAAGAGAACGCAATATAACTGTCATCCTTGTATCCCATTCCATGGAAGATGTGGCGCGGTTTGTCGACCGCATCATCGTCATGGAGCACGGGAGCGTAAAATATGACGGATCGCCCAAAGAGGTGTTCCGCAACTACAAAGAACTTGAAGAAATAGGACTTGCGGCGCCCGATGTGACATATCTCACGGCCATGCTCCGCGAGCGCGGAGTGGGCCTGCCCGATGTCGCAACGACTGTCGAAGAAGCGGCCGACATGATCGAAAGGTACTGTAAACACTAATGCTTCGTGATATTACAATCGGACAATATTATCCGTCCGGCTCGGTGCTTCACCGGCTGGACCCAAGAGTAAAGCTTTTCTGGACGCTTCTCTACATAGTCTCGATGTTTGTGTTTAACACCTTTCTGGGCTATGTGGTCGCCGGAGTCACTCTCATCGTGCTGATAAAGATCTCGCGCGTTCCGTTCAAATTTATGGTGAAAGGCCTGAAAGCAGTGTGGATGCTCCTTATCTTCACGCTTGTGCTGAACCTTTTTATGACGAGCGGAGAGGTGATATGGCAGTGGAAGTTTTTGAAATTGACGCGTGAAGGCATAAGGACTGCGGTGTTTATGGGACTCAGGCTCTTTTTCCTGATCATAGGGTCCTCGCTCATGACACTCACGACAACGCCGAACCAGCTCACGGACGGGCTTGAAACGGGCTTAAGAGGCCTGAAAAAGATCAAGGTCCCTGTGCATGAGCTCGCAATGATGATGTCGATCGCGCTGAGGTTCATTCCCATACTGCTTGAGGAAACGGACAAGATCATGAAGGCGCAGGCGGCGAGAGGCGCGGATTTTGACGAAGGAAAGTTCAAAGACCGCGTAAAAGCGCTTGTCCCCATCTTTGTACCGCTGTTTGTATCGGCGTTCCGCAGGGCAAACGACCTTGCGATGGCGATGGAAGCAAGATGCTATCGGGGCGATGTCAACAGGACGCGCATGAATCCGCTTAAATACAAGCAGATCGACAGGATCGCATATCTTCTGCAGTTTGTCTATCTTGCGGTCCTGATATGCGCTGACAAGCTTTTGGCGCCTTTGCTCACAAAGGTTTTGCCCATGCTCTGATCTTTTCGGGAATTAAGGAGGGAGCCGGATGAAGAGGATCATGCTTGTGGTCTCTTATGACGGGACCGCATACGCGGGCTGGCAGTTTCAACCCGGCCAACCGACAATAGAAGGAGAGCTTAACAAAGCGCTTTCCGGACTTACCCGGGAAGACATCCACGTGGTGGGGGCAAGCCGCACCGATGCGGGAGTTCATGCTGAGGGCAATGTCTGCATTTTTGACACAGAGTCGAGGATACCGGCGGAAAAGTTCTGCTATGCATTAAATACGCACCTGCCTGAGGACATCGTCGTCCAGAACTCCGAGGAAGTGCCAAACTGGTTCCACCCCCGCAAATGCAGATGCATAAAGACATACGAATACAAGATATGGAATGCGGATCATGTCCGCCCATTTAACAGAAAATACACGAATTTCGTTTATCATGATCTGGACATTGATAAAATGCGGGCCGGCGCGGCTTATCTCGTGGGAGAACACGATTTCACGGGATATTGCTCGATACATACGACCGTTCCGGATCACGTGAGGACCATCCTCGCGGCTGACGTGATAAAAGAAGGCGACCTCATCACCATAAGGGTCACGGGAAACGGCTTCCTGTACAACATGGTCCGCATCATTGCGGGCACTCTTATCCAGGTAGGGGACGGCACGAAAAGTCCCGAAGACGTAAAAAAAGCGCTGGACGCCTGCGACAGATCGCTTGCGGGTCCGACAGCTCCGGCAATGGGGCTCACACTGGTGCGTATAGATTATCCCGCGAAAAACCGCGCGGAATATGATAAAGACGATATCAAGGAATGAATTGACATATATGTTTTTAAAGAAATACAAAAGCATAATAAGAGCGGCAGCGGCAACCGCGCTTTCGGCGCTGTTTCTCTGCGCTTCGGGCTGCAACGGGGAAAACCTGTTTGTAGACCCGGTAAACGAGGACGCTGCGGGAAAGACTCCGACGGTAGCGGTGACACTTGTCCCCGCGGGGAAGACGGCAACACCTGTTGTACAGGCGACTGAAGCTCCGCCCGCCACTCCGACATTCACGCCGACACCGACTTATACTCCGACGCCGACCCCCACACCGGTGCCCGAAGTGTCTATCGTGATGACCGGGGACATATTGGTCCACGCGAGCATCGAAGCTGTGTGCAGACAGCCTGACGGAACTTATGACTACACCGCGATCTTTGACAATACACGTTCGATAATAAGCAGCGCCGACCTTGCTCTGGTAAACCAGGAGATAATCATAGGCGGCGAAGAGCTCGGAGTGAGCGGCTATCCGTCGTTCAACGCTCCTTATCCGCTTGCGTCGGCACTTTCGGAAGCAGGGTTTGACGTTGTCTGCCATGCGACAAACCATGCGCTCGACAAAGGGAAAAAAGGGCTGTTAAACTGCATCCGTAACTGGAAAGAGAACCACCCTGAAATTTCGGTGGTCGGTATCTGCGAGACCGAGGAAGAGTCCGAAAATATTCTTGTCGTTGAGCATGACGGCATAAAGATAGCGATCCTCAACTTCACCTACGGAACGAACGGGATCTCCGCGCCGTCCGACATGCCCTGGTGCGTGAGCATGCTTGATCGTGATGCGGTGGCACGTGCAATTGACAGGGCTGAGGAGATAGCGGATTTTACCATTGTCTGCCCGCACTGGGGCACCGAATACACGTTCACGGTATCGGATCAGCAGAGGAGCTTCGCCGATCTGTTTTACAAACACGGCGCCGATCTTGTGCTTGGCACACATCCCCATGTGATCCAGGAGGTATCGGTCTTCTCGGGAAACAATGAATACCTTTGGACCGATGCGGGTGGAGCCCTTAAACCCGGACAGATGCTCTGTTACTATTCTCTCGGAAATTTTGTGAGCTGGACCAGCGACTACGGCAAGGGCATCGTAAACAGGATGTTCGGCGCGCTCGCGGATGTCACGTTAAAGAGAGATGAAAACGGAGATGTCTATATAAGCGATTTTTCCGCGATACCCGTCGTGAGCCATGTAACATCGGAGCTCAACGGCGTCACTGTCTATCCGCTCGCCGACTATACGGCAGAGCTTGCGGCTTCAAGCGAGATAGTGCTGCAGGACAGCACCTACACACTGCAGTACCTTGACAGCACCTGCAACAGGATATTCGGAGAACTTTGGAAAAAATACGGCACTCCCGATCTTTCGGAAGCGGACGCTTTTGAGCTAAAGACAAAGCTTGCGCTTTCAAATGGTTCATCGGTTTCAAAGCTCACCGACGGCTCCTACAAGACAAAAGTGGATCTTTCAAGCGGAGACACGCTTACGGTCTCTGCGGACAGCGCCGAGGAGATCTACGGGCTTTACGTGAAATGGTACAAAACACCGGGAACATGGACTCTTGAGTATGACGGAAAAACGCTGGAATGCGGGACGAACGGTTTTTTGCACGAATTTGTCCCACTCCCGTACGGAGTAAAAGAGTGTGTTATGCATTTTTCCTCCGATGAGTCGATGTGCGGGATAAACACTTTTTCCGCGGGACGCCTCCCAAAAGACGTGCAGTGCTGGGAGCCTGCATGGGAAAACGCCGATGTACTGGTGTTTTCCACTCATGCCGATGACGAGATACTGTTTCTCGGCGGTGTCCTTGTGAATTACGGCGGCGAACTTAAAAAAAAAGTACAGGTCGCTTACATGTGCCAGTTTTTTTCCACGTCACCGATCAGAGAGCATGAAAAACTGGACGGCCTGTGGACATGCGGTATCACGCATTACCCTGTGAACGGCACGTTTCCCGACACTTCGGGCACTACTGAAGAGGAGGCAAGGCGGAAATATCCTTCGGATGAAGTGGAAGGCTTCCTTGCCGAGACCATCAGGCGTTTCAAGCCGATGGTGGTAGTGTCGCAGGATCTTAAGGGAGAGTACGGCCACGGCGGGCATATAGTCCTCGCGGAATCTGTCGCGAACACGGTGGCAAACACCGGAAACAGCGACTATCACCCGGAATCGGTGGAAAAATACGGGGTATGGGATCCTCCGAAGACCTACCTCCATCTTTACGAAGAGAACAAGATAAGCCTGGATGTGAGACAACCTCTTCAGAATTTCGGAGGAGCCACGGGGCTTGAAATCCTCGCGGAAGCATATCTTAAGCACGTTTCGCAGCAGTGGTGCTGGTTCTATGTCGCAGACGACTACGATGTGGAAGGGAAGCCTTACAAGTACAGCGTTTCAAGATTTGGACTTTACAGGTCCACAGTGGGCGCCGATACGGGAAACGATATGCTCGAAAATATAGTTTGTTACGGAGATTGAAACAGGTTTTAAATGAAAGACAAGAATTTAAAGTTCAAGATATTGGCCGTGCTGGGTCTTATCGGTGTGGCCGTGTTCCTTTACCTTCATGTGTTTGGGATAATCGATCCTTTCGGGATCATGCCGTCACCGGCGCCGACTTTTACGCCGCTTCCCATAGCGACTTCGACACAGGTGCCGACTTTTGCGGTAACGGTGCTTCCCACAGCGGATGTGACACCGACACCCACACCTACACCTACAAACACGGCAACGCCGACGTTTACGCCGACACCCACATTTACGCCCACACCTACGCCTACTCCTGCCGTGGTGAACATCACATCGGTCGGGGACATCCTTATGCACGCGAGCATATGGAGATACTATGAGGGCTTTTTCCAAAATTTCACCGAAGACCTGGAATGGGGCGATCTGAACTGCCTCAATCAGGAGACCATTCTTGTTGACGAGAGCCTCGGGATATCGGGTTATCCCCAGTTCGGAAGCCCGTTCTATGTCGGGGACAAGGAGCTTGAATGCGGATTTAATGTGATCTGCACAGCCACAAATCACATGATGGACAAGGGGATCGCCGGCATTCAGAGCACCCTCGGATACTGGGCGGACAAGGATGCGGTGGTCTTGGGTGTACATGCCGACGAAAATGAGCCGCACTACGCCATAACCGAAGTGAACGGCGTGACATTCGCGCTTTTCAACTACACCTACGGAACAAATGGCATCGAGGTGCCGAAGGAATATTCCTACATGGCCGATGTCGAGAAGAAGCTTGAAGTGAGCCGCAAGAAAGAAGACGACGTTGATGAGCCTCTTGACGAGTACGAAGAGAGGATCAGGAACGGGATGCTGAACAGCCGCCTGGTGGCTGACATCAGGGAACTGAACGACCAGGTCGACGTTGTCATCGTATTCCCTCACTGGGGAAAGGAATACAGGTATCAGCCCACATCTTCTCAGAAGGTGGCCGCAAGGGTGCTTGCCGAGGCGGGCGCCGACATCATAATCGGCACACATCCGCATGTCATAGAGCCCATGGAGACGATAAAGGCCGATAACGGAAATGAATGCATCTGCTATTATTCTCTCGGTAACTTTGTACATGGGCAGGACAAATGGGAAAGGTGCCTGGGAGCCATGGCAAAAGTGGTCGTTACCAAAAACTGGGACGGCCTTTCGATAGAAGCCACCGCCGAGCCCAACGTATGCCATCAGTACAAGAGCAGCAGCAAGAATCCGAATTTTTATCCTTTCAGACTTTCGGATTATACCGACGACCTGGCAAAAAAGCACAGGCTCTTTGAAGACGGTAACGGGCTCACTGTAGACAACTTAAAGGATCTGTGGAATCAGGTGTTCGGAGAAGAGACACCGAAGCTCACGATAGAGATCGAAGCAAGGTAAGTTTGCTCCATTTGCTTACTGGGATTGATAAAGGGTTTTTATGCTAAACAAAAGAAAGACAGCAAAGATAATGATATGGGCGCTGCTGCTGCAACTCCTCATCGTGGGACGAACGGCCGCAGCTCCTGAATATACAGCAAGCGCGTCATCATGGGGCGAAGCGTTCAGCAAGGATGATTTTATTGCCGAACGCATAAACTATGCCATCAGCCTTTATGGGCCCGGTGACTATTTCTCCAAGAACCGCAAGGCCTGCACCTGCCACACCGGGAGGATCAACTGTGTCGCGAACGGCTCCAACTGCAATTGCCTGAGATATGTTTATATCGACGGCGTGAAATGCGACCTGAGAGCAGTACAGTGCATGGGCTATGCCATGTTTTTTGAGCAGGTGCTCTTCGGGTGCAATGAGTTTTCACACAGCAGCAGGTTTAAAAACATCTCCGGCCCCGGAACGCTGAAGTCATCCTCAGACGTTAAGAAGTGGTTTGCAGAGAATGCCGAGAGCCTTCATCCCGGCATGCATATCAGAGTAAACTATTCGCAGCATTCGATAGTTTTCATGGCCGTCGATTTTGACAAGGGCACGGTCACCTATATCGACAACAACTGGGTGGGAAAGTGCAAGATAAGCAATTTCACGACTCTCACGTGGTCTGAGTTCAGGAGCAAGTTCCATTCCATCAACTACGCAAAGATGTACAAGAACTACTACTCCTACTTTGAAGGCGCTCCGAATTCGGAGGAGATCTCAAAGATCAAGCAGTCCATCCCCACATCCACACCCAAGCCCAAGGCGACTGCTACACGCACACCCACTCCCACCATTTCTCCCGCACCCGCGGATTACAGCATCGGACTTTACGAAGTGGTGACAGATGAGGGAAGCAATCTCAATTTACGATCGGATACGAGCACGAACTCCGAGATAGTTTCAAAGATCCCCTCAAAGGAGATCGTGGAGATACTCGATTTCGTATACAACAAAAACGGACATCACTGGGGCCTTGTTCCGGCTACAGACGGATCCGGATGGGTAGCGATGGAATTTTTAAAGCTCATCGCAACGATCACGCCGACCCCAACAAACACGCCGATCCCCGCGCAATATGAGGTCGGACAGTATCGTGTTTCCGTGCGGAACAAGCTCAACGTCAGAGAGTCTTACACGGTAAACTCGGACATCATAGGCGGATTTTTAAACGACACGCTGATAGATCTGTTTGAATTTGTGCAGGGTACCAGCGGGAGCGACTGGGGACGCGTGCACCTGAGCGATGAACAGGACGGATGGGTCGCTATGATCTATGTCACTCTTGTCCCATCGCCGACGCCGACACCGACAAACACGCCGACGCCGACAAACACGCCGACACCAACGAACACTCCGACGCCGACATTTACACCGACACCGACGAACACTCCGACAAACACACCGACACCGACAAACACGCCGACGCCGTCACCATCCCCCACACCGACACCACGACCGTCCATGTGGGAGACCATAACGGGCAGAGGCGGCTCGGACTTTTTGAACAAGCACTGGCGCGAAGTGTGGGCCGTATTCCTGAGCGCGGTCATGGGCGGAGGAATGTTCTGCCTTATAAGAAAACGACGAAACAGGATATGGACAGAGCGAAGAAAGAAGAATTGACCTGATGAAAAAAGGTGGCTTTTGGAACGTATACAAAATAATAGCGGGTATCCTGATAATACTGGCGATCCTGCTCCTCGCATATGTTGAGAAGGCTCTTCTCACATATGAGAAGGCCCAGCCCGAAAATGTGATCGAGAACGAACTTGAACACCTGAAAAAGAACGTCGCGACCGACAACATTGGGGAAAGCCTCAACTTAAGCGAGATGAGCGACGAGGATGCATTGAGATACCGCACAAAGCTGAAGAAAGCCGGAAAATGGGATTACAAGCTCCTTTCCGGAAGTTATTCCGAGGAAGAACAGACATACGGGTTTTACGCGGACGATGAGCTTGTGGCAAAGGCTACTCTCGACTGCACTTCGTCAAAGGTGCTCATGGTGATACTCACCGTGAACGACTGGAAGCTTCAAAAACTGACGCCTGTGGCGGATGACCTGCAGTCTGCGTCACTGTCACCCACACCGGCTCCGGGAAAGACGCTCACTCCTTCACCTTCTCCTTCGGAGATAGTGATAAACAAATACAGATACACCTTCATACTTCCCGAGGAATATGTGGTAAAGCATGATGATGAGGTGCTTTCCGGTGAGACGACCGACGGATCGACAAAATATGTCGTGGATCTGACCGATACCGATCCTGTCTTCAGCGTGACCGATTCCTATGGATACAGCGTGGATTACGCTTTCGGTGAACAACTCACGTATTATGATATCTTTGTGCGCGTCCCTTCAAATTTCGAGCTTTCACTTGAAAACGTCGACACTTCGAAATATGTAACAAAGCGGGAGCTTCTTGAAGAGTATCAGTACTGCAAGGATTATGCTTCGATGCCTCAGCTTTTGACCTATGAATTTCCAAAGAGCCTGACTCATCCTGAGTTTGAGATAACGGACAACCTCGGCGCTTCCATTGCCTATGAGTACAACGGCGAGGAGATAACGATAACCGAACAGTCAAAGCTTGCGGAGGTACCCACAGAGATAGCGGACACATCAGAGCTGTTAAAGATCGCCCAGATGTGGAGCCTTTTCCTCACAAGAGATGTCTACAAGTACGATGTGGACACCGGAAAATACAATGACAATGCCGAAGAACCTTCAGACAAGGGTCTTGGCATGATAAGAAAAGTCCTTGTGCCGGATTCCTATCTTGAAAGCGTGGCAAGAAGCTATGCGAGGAGCGTGGATATCACGTTCATCTCGCGTCACACGCTTCCTTCACCGGCATTTGTGAACGAAAAGGTGCAAAATTTTGTAATGTACAGCGATGATTTCTTCTCTTGCGAGATAAGCTTTGAGAAGATAATGCTCAGGACCAACGGCAAGGAATATCTTATAAACGGACGCCGCGACAGGATGAACTGTGTATGCTATTTCCTGAGAGATACGGGAAGCGACGGCTCGGACGGCACCTGGGCATGGAGACTTGCGGAACTCAGAGATCTGATAGACGATGAGGAGACGGAAGAAACAAATGAAAACTAAGAAAACAGGCATATTGAACATAATCGGATATGTGTTTGCGGTGATCGGGACTTTTGCCGTTGTTTTGTTCATCACGCTCTACTTCATCATGAGCATGATATGCAATGGTTCATCGGAAGCGGCGAGAAGAGTGTTTGTAAGTACCGTGCTTGAAACGGGACAGCTCAAGTTCCTCGCATCATGGTATCTTACCGAAGACGAGATAAACAGCGTGGTTCAGGGCAATTCCATGGGCGATATGAACGAGACCGTGGACAAGAGCCTTATCAAAATATCGGTTACGGGAACGCCGGCCGCAGTGGCACAGGATCCTGCGTCCATCGTAGGTCAGGAGGAAATCAACGGCGCATCGGTGATCTACAGGGAAAATGTGACCGATTTTGAAGCCGGAAGCGTTGTTTCGGGTTCAAACACCACTTCTGTGGCAAATGAGGAAGAATTTGACGAAAACGGCGTAAGAGTCGTCGGTATCGCAGGACGTACCTTTTACGGAACGCTCCTTATCATCAAGGATCCTTCAAAGGTCAGCCTTGCGTGCATCTATCCCTGGCAGGACCAGGGCGAGACGCTGAATGTCATCGTAAACAGGGCAAATGCCGTTGCGGGGATCAATGGAGGCCTTTACGTAAGCTCAAACAACTCCGGCGGTAAGCCCATCGGAGTGGTGGTATCCCACGGTGAGATCCTCATGAACAATCCTCAGGCCGTAAAAGGCCTGGTACTTATAGGGATGACAAATGACAACATCCTGACCATTGACAACATCGCATCCTTATCCAGAGAGGACGTTGTAAACCTGGTAAAAGAAAAAGGCATTCGCGATGCCTGCTGCTTCCAGGAGGAATCAAGCGACGTCAACAACCACTTTGTACAGCTCGTTATAAACGGGCAGGAACGTGAACTGAACGGTATGGGTTCGGGCCTCAATCCCCGCACGGTCATCGGACAGCGCGCCGACGGAGCGATACTCATGCTTGTTACGGACGGAAGAGGAACTGCCGGACACCTTGGCGCCTCCGCTTCCGATCTTATAAACATCATGACCGAATACGGCGCGGTAAACGCCGCAAACCTCGATGGCGGAAGCTCTTCGAGCATGTACTACAACGACGAATATCTGATGACAAGTGTTACTTTCTACTATGCAAACGAGTCATGGAGACTGCCGCTTGCGTTCGTTGTTGAAAAATAAAAACCTGTTTTTTCAGGTGAATGTGAAACCACTGTTAACATTTTGCGTGATATAGGATGGATCGTAATGGAAGATGAACAGATAGTACAGCTTTACTTCGACAGAAATGAAGCCGCAATATCCGAGACCAAAACCAAATACGAAAAATATCTGATGAAGATCGCGTACAACATCCTCTTCAATTCCGAGGATGCTGAGGAGAGTGTGAACGACACTTATCTTTCCGCATGGAACGCGATACCGCCGCACAGGCCCGAGGTACTTTCCACTTTTCTCGGAAAGATCACGCGCGGTCACGCTATCGATATCTATCGCAAGCAGCATGCCGACAAGCGTATCCCGTCGGAATACTGCTCTTCGCTTGATGAGCTTGAGGATTGCGTTTCCGACAGCTCAAGCGTTGAGGACAATCTCGAGATAAAGCGTCTTGGCGAAGTGATCAACGTTTTTCTTAAGGATCAGAGCGAAGAAGCGCGCAATCTTTTCATCGGACGTTATTATTATTCCGACTCGCTGAAGGATGTTGCCGCTTATTACGGCATGACGGAAGCTCGGGCAAAGATGATCCTTTTCAGGACCAGACAGAAACTAAAAACATTTCTTGAAGACGAAGGTTTCACGGTGTAATGAAAAAAGAAGAACTATCGGATGCTATGTCCTACATTGAGGACGAGCTCCTCGAAGAAACGAATAATGTGCGTTCACATCCTCGCGGAAGTGCGCTGCATGCAAGGCGATACGGCAAGATCGTGAGATTTGCCGCCATAGCTGCGGCCGCGGCTCTTGTGGTGGGGATCGGTTACGGCACCGTGAGCGGAGTGCTGAACAAAAGCAGCCAAAAAAAGGAAGCGGAGACGATTGACATGCAGGTGGCATCGCAAAACGCTTTTATGAATGAAGCTGTGTTGTCGGTGACAAGCACTGCTGCAGGTGCCGAAGAAGGCAGAAAATCCACTGCTCCCGAGATCACCACAAGCGATTCGTATATCGGCGCCAGAGAAGGAGATAACGGAAACGGCGACGGTTACGGTGAGGCTGACGAACTTAAAGCTTACGAATGGGTCGGAAAAAGCATCACCCAGACATCCTGCAAGGCTGATGTGACTGTTTTCAGAAATAAGGAAAACCTGTATGCCGACGGTACATGGTCGCTCGAAATGATGAAGGATGACGAGTGGGTGGAGATATACAATTGCTCGTTCATTGACAATACAGTGTTTACAAACTCCGATCTCAACAACATTTCATCGACGGATACCACAACTACGTTTGAACAGGTTTTTGACTGGAGCGGCTACGGAGAACTCGCCAGCGGAACATACCGTATCTTTGAGATGTTCTATACTTTCAACGGGAACAACTGCGAGAATGAATACATTCCTGTTGAGATTAATTTCGGGATCACGGTCGACTGACCGGAAAATGTTTTGGATAAATTGTATCTTCGATTCAAAAAATAACAAATCAACAGCGATAAAACCATTTTCAAAATGGTAAAAACGCACCAAAACGAAAAATATTTTTCAAAAACCCGGTTTTTATAGGGAAATGTTGTTGACAGAACAGCATTTCCCTTTTATAATGCCCATGTTGTTTTTATTTGACGAACAAATACACTATTTGGAGGAAACGCAATGAAGACTTATAGCGCAAGTCCCGCGTCGGTTGAGAGAAAATGGTATGTTGTCGACGCTGAAGGACAGACATTGGGACGTCTTGCATCTTGTGTTGCACAGGTTTTAAAAGGCAAGAACAAGCCCGTTTATACACCTCATCTTGACCTCGGCGATTACGTTGTTATCGTTAACGCATCAAAGATCAAGGTAACAGGTAAGAAACTCGATCAGAAGGTATATTTCAGCCATTCAAAGTATGCAGGCGGCACCACCGAGCTTACTCTCCGTGAGATGCTCGCAAAGGATCCCTGCGAGGTTGTAAGGCTTGCAGTAAAGGGTATGCTTCCCAAGGGACCTCTTGGAAGAGGCATGATCGACAAGCTTCACGTATATGCAGGTCCTGAGCACAATCAGCAGGCTCAGAAGCCCGAAGTATTAGAGATCAAGGGCTGATCACGGAAGGGAGGACAATAAATTGGCTAAAGCATCAAAATCAGCAAGATACTACGGAACAGGCAGAAGAAAGAGCTCCGTAGCCAGAGTATATCTTGTTCCCGGAACAGGAAAGATCACTATCAACAAGCGTGACATCGACGAGTATTTCGGTCTTGAGACCCTCAAGGTGGTTGTTCGCCAGCCCCTCGAGCTTCTTCAGCTCACCGACAAGTACGATGTTATCTGCTCCGTACACGGCGGCGGCTTCACCGGTCAGGCAGGCGCTATCCGTCACGGAATCTCCCGCGCACTCCTTGAGGTAGACGCAGAGAACAGACCCGCTCTCAAGAAGGCAGGCTTCTTAACAAGAGACCCTCGTATGAAGGAAAGAAAGAAGTACGGCTTAAAGGCAGCTCGTCGCGCACCTCAGTTCAGCAAGAGATAATCAGAGAACCGAGAAAGCCCGAAAACACAGTATTTTCACCCCGAAAGGACATCCCTTTCGGGGTATTTTTTTGCAAAAAACCGCTGACATAGTTTGATATAAAAAAGCATAAAATGATGAGAAAAAAGTGCGTTTATTTGGGGGAAACGAAAAAGTTGACAAAGACAGATTTATATCTATCATGTCATACTATGTCAAAACGAGACAGAGTCGTTAGATTATATTTTTTATAGTCATTTATGCTAATTTTTCTTTAAAAACGTTTGTTATAATGGTATAAAGGGTATGTAGAATCTGTAACGATAAGGGGTCTTGCAATGATCTATTATGACCATTTACCGCTTGATAAGGATATACTTGATGCGCTGGGTGAACTGAAAATTGACTATGTTTTTCAACCAATCTTCAAGGCGGATGGGAAAACTTTATTTGCGCGGGAAGCGCTTATGCGTCCTGCAGATATGAACGTGATGGAGCTTATTGAGAAATATAATAAGCTTGGGAAGTTACATGTTCTTGAGGTCGCAACTTTTTTCGGAGCAATGCAGGCGTATCACCTTCGTGGATATGAGTGCAAGATATGCATGAATTCATTTCCGTCGGAATTATTTACGCTTTCTGAACAGAAGGCCTTTGCTGAGTATTTTGGTGATATGAATGGAAGAGGAATTATTGAAATCCTCGAGTATCCCTATATCTCCGAAGAGGCGGTTGAGGCAAAAAGGATAGCGACAAGCAGACAGGGTTTATGGATATCTATAGATGACTTTGGCACCGGCATTAATAATATGGATGTCGTCAAGATGTACGATACGAAGATAGTTAAGCTGGACAGACATTTGATAAGTGGTATCGATCACTTACCGGACAAACAGGAAAATGTAAAAAAACTAATAGAAGAGTTTCATTCACAGGGTATATTAGTCCTTGCAGAAGGAGTAGAAGAGAAAGAAGAATTTGAATGCCTTGTGGATATGCATATAGATCTTTTCCAAGGCTATTATTTAGGAAGACCGATGTAATCAGTACGAAATAATGAGAGTATTATCTTATGGGAGACAATCAAGTTCTCCCATTTTTCTTTGGCAAATCTGCCGCAAAATTACCCAGAGGCATTTAGAGGCAAAACGAGGCATTTAGAGGCAAAATAAGGGTTTACCCTCTAAAAATCCTGTGATATTATTACAATAGCAAAGCAGTAGGGCAACAGACAAAGCCCTGCTGCTTTTGTTATTTGTACGAACCCAAGGGCACTCCTGTAAAAGCCCACTCCTGTTACGGGATCCGTACTTGTTTTCATATTGGTAGTTAAAGCGAAAGCTTTGCTATATGCCAGGCCCCGTCTTACGGCGTACGACGTAAGATCCGGGGCTTTTTTCATGCCCATTTTTAGGGCTTACAACAGAATATGGAGGAAAAACAATGGATTTTGAAGAATTCAGAGAGAAGCTTAAGGAAGACCTCGGTGAACGCCTCTTCGCAAGAACCGGCGATGACTTCGAGATCACTTCCAGTAGCGTAACCAAACTGCAGAATGCCGGTTATGAAGGCATTACTGTAAGAAAGGAAGGCGAGGCGGTCGGCATCAATCTGGATGTCGCAGATTTCTACAAGGGTCTTGAGTCGGGAGCTGCTGATTATGACAGCGTTCTTGATAAGATCACTGAGATTGCGATCCACGGTTTTGAGGAAGCGCCTGCTTTCAATGTATCGGAACTCGGTAACTACGAGGTCATGAAGGAACACCTTTCCATGCAGGTCGTACAGACTGAGCGTAACGCTGAGATGCTCGAAACAATCCCTCACAAGGAGATCGAGGACATGTCGGTTGTTTGCCGCTTTATCGTATCGTCTGACGGGGAAGGCATCGGCAGTATTCTTGTTACGAACCAGATCCTTCAGAGTATGAACGTGACTGAGGAACAGCTCTTTGAAGACGCCATGAAGTATGCTCCGGATCTTCGCCCCTCTGAGATCAGAGGAATGGCAGATATCCTGGCAGAAATGATGGGCGTTGATGTAAGCGAGCTTGAGAACCAGTTCGGCGGTGGCTTTGGACAGCCTGAGATTCCTATGTATGTAGCGACCACTCAGGATAAGACCAACGGTGCAGGAATCATCGCTTATCCCGGATTCATGGAAATGGCATCCGAAAAGCTTGGCGGTGACTTCTTCCTTTTGCCTTCGAGCGTGCATGAGGTCATTCTTATCCCTGACAAGCCTGATATGCAGTATTCGGAGCTTGAGAAGATGGTAAGGGAAGTAAATGCCACTCAGGTAGACGTGAAGGATCAGCTTTCCGACCACGTATATCACTACGATTCCAAAGAGAAGGTGTTCGAACTGGCAGAGAAGTTTGATGCCAGGAAGAGAGAAAAAACTGCTGAAAGAAAGGCGGAAAAGGACTCTGTGCTGAAGGATCTTTCCGCAGAAAAGAAGGAAGTTGCTGATGCTCCCAAAATCAAGTCCGACAGGGCCGTAAAGAAGGACGCAGTATCCCTTTGAGCGAAGAGACGGTAAAGAAACCGGACCAGGCAAAACCTCACAAATATCCCGTTGACGGGTATCACTCGGCTGAGAAGTGCCGAGGATGCCCGTACGGGTTTAAGACTTACTGCGTAGGGATCTGCTGGAAAGATGCCTATGCAAGTGTCATCGGCAGAAGGAAAAAGCAGTCGGCGAAGTAGTGTACGACTATTATTATGGTCCGGAATCAGAGCAGTTTGCTTTTTACAGGATCCCCAAGGTGCTGTTTGAGGCGGAGAGAGTAAGAGACATTTCGA
>JAEEGH010012410.1_pt1 | contig 19120 bp, 17 predicted proteins | sample 9134181 | NCBI WGS metagenome assembly JAEEGH01 (sample SAMN16246544, study PRJNA631951) | gut metagenome | biome: gut microbiome; feature: rumen; material: DP-attached | host: Bos | place: Iran: Karaj | collected 2018-10 | reverse complement strand
CGCGGCAACGAACGCGTCCGCAGCAAGAACTACCCCGCCAAAGATTTTAGAAAATTGGTGCGCACCGCCTTGATGGCAGGCAACGACATGTTCATGATCACCTACTCGTCAAAAGCGGTAGAAATGATAAACTATCTGGCCGCACTATCCAAACAAAGTAAATATTACAGGCAACGCATCGAAGAATCCGCCGCCCGCATCTTAAAGATGAAATACCGGGCGGGAATTATCAAGTAGCGTCTAATGATACAGGACGTTACTGGACGTCATTCGGCAGGATTCCCGATTCGCGGGCTTTCTCGATATCGACAATTTCAGATTCACCAGACTTAAAGTTGCCATTTTCAACTATGTCTATTATTTTCGTTACACCACTTTCGCTTTCTTCGGATTTGTGATGTTTTTCACTTCCTTGAGCAGGCGATCGGGCCCCACCTTATTGTAGGCGAGTTTCAGGATTTCCGCCGCCGCCATCGCATCGTCCAGGGCACGGTGGTGATTGAACTCCGGCAGTTCCAGCGACTCCGTTAATTTATGCAGGCTGTAGCTTGGAAGTCCCGGGAAAAAGCGACGCGAAATCTTTACCGTGCAGAGCCTCGGCGGGTCGATCTTGATGCATGCGCGTCGAAGTTCTGTCCGCATAAACTTGATATCGTACTGCACATTATGCGCAACGAAAATACGGTCCTGCAAAAGTTCCGCCACTTCTTCGGCGATGGAGGCAAACTGGGGCTTTCCGCGCACCATTTCGTCGGTAATTCCCGTGAGATTCTGCACAAAGGGCTGTATCGGCATGCCGGGGTCCACCAACGCCGAATACGTCTTAACGACCTCACAATCATCCAGGAGCACAATACCTATCTCGGTAATGCGCCCCACTTCGGCAGTGCCGCCCGTCGTTTCAAGATCCACTACAGCAAATTTCATTGTACAAAACCAAAACAGATTTCTTTGCTACACGCGCAAAGACGTCAATCATCCCACACACCTGAAACCAGAAACCTATCTTACCGGGATATCAAATTCCAATGTCTGGCGGGCAGATTCGCTGACGACCTTCGCCTTGAGTACCTTGGACTTGGGCTTTGCGTAAAGAGGCACCACCATCAGATTCGAAATGCCACGGTCTTCGCTCGGAGTGGCTTCGCTATCGCGCGCCGTCTGCGAAAAAATCGGAGACTTTCCCTTGTCGTAAATCGAATACGTCAGTTCGCGAACAAAGCCCTTCTTGATCTGTTCGGTAGGCACCTGGAAATACACGATACCGCCCTTGGGAACCTTGCGCAAGCTGTCACGAATTTCCTCTTCGGTCGCAAGTTCGCCTTCCATCATCATGCGGACATCCTTCTTGAGCTTATCGACGCTCTCGTAGTTGATCGTGATTTGGAACTTGGCGTCTTCGGGAATTGCACTCGGACGCACATCGCGAATCTTCGCGTTATTCTGATAATATTCCCAGCGACCGTTATCGTGCAGCAGAACGGTAGAACCGTTCGAAGTTGTCGCGATAATGTCTGCGGCAGACGCACACGCGGCGGCACAGAATGCCACCAGGGAAAGCGATCTTGCCCATTTACACACCCGATCCCATTTCATAAGATACCTCTTCTTAATGAATTACCGCACGGTCCCAAAACCGTGCGGCCCCTTATCCTTTTTTTATTTCTGCAAGTTGAGGCTTGCGTTAGCGGCACCGTACAGGCTGATGCTGTAATCCTTGATGACATACACCGGAATCTTGTTCAGAAGCGGACGAATGTTCGGGTTGTAGTTCTTTTCGAAATACTTCATGAACAGGTTGTCGCGTTCAAGCCAGCGAAGGTCTTTCTGCACCGTACCACCGGCCAGGTAGAAACCGCCGAGAGGCAGGAACAGCGTTGCGGCGTCGCTTGCAAAGCGGGCAAGCATCTTCACGAAAAGGCGCATCATTTCGGCGGCAACCGGATCGGTGTCGCTTGCGCGGCTGATGTACTTCGGGCGATCGTTCGGTTCGGTTTCTTCAATCTTCTTGAAGGCATCGTTATCGGGAACGCCACGGGTTTCCTTCCACCATTCGTACATGTTGCGGAGCCCCATGCCGGACACGAGCGGTTCGACGCCGGGGACCGTACCGATCTTCTTTTCCATGTAGTCGTGGAATTCCTGCGAATCCTTGTCGAACGGGGCAAACGTAGAATGTCCGCCTTCGGAGCAGGCCGGAATGTACTTTTCGCCGTCAAACGCGAGGAAACCCACACCCATGCCGGTACCCGGACCGATGACGGCCTTGGTCGTCTTCTGGGGAGCGGGGGTGCTACCGTCGGTGTGCACCAGCTTATGAATCTGGGCAGGGTCATCGACGTCCAGGGTCGGAATGCCGTAGCTGATTGCCATAAAGTCGTTGATGACAAGCGTCGGGATTCCAGTCGATGCAGTCAGGGCATCGCCATCGACACTCCAGGGGAGGTTCGTCATGACGCACTTATTGCAGCCCACGGGGCCCGCGGCACTGATACAAATGTGAGAAGGCTTAAGGTCTGCACGGCTTTCGGCTGCAATCTTAAGCGTTTCACGAATCGGGGCTTCAAGACCATCAATATCCTTGGACGGGCAGTCCGTTTCCAGAATCAAGGTAAACTTGCCGTCCTTGTAGCCCACCAGGCCAAGGTTCGTATTCGTGCCACCAATATCGCCAGCCAAAACGAGGCGGTCAAACTTTGCATCGGGATTAAGCCATTTAATTTCCATAAAAAACTCCAGGTTTATACAAGGAAGAATATAGTAAAGCGATTAAGGTTACAGGTTGTAGGTAACAGGTTACAGGATTATTATAGCGACTTCGTCGCCTTATAAAACTCCCATAATAATATATGTTGAAAAAACTGACGCCTGATCCCTGAGACCTAACGCCTAAAGTTTAATCACAGATCGCATTTCAAGGGCTTGTCGCTACGTTTTTCGCGACCGCCTTTCGGCTCGTTTTTCAGGAACTGTTCCAGTTTTACGCCATCCAGGTATCCCCGGATTAATGAATTCAGTTCTTTCCACACAGGAAGCGTCACACAAAAATCTGCACGTTCGCAAGAATTTTCGGCATCATCGAGACAGGCCACCGGTGCCATCGAGGTTTCTACCATCGAAAGGACCTGCCACACGCTACATTCAGAGGGATCGCAATTCAGCCGATAGCCCCCCGCCTTGCCACGGACACCCGTCAAGAGCTTACCGCGAACAAGAGCGCCCAAAATGCCTTCGAGATACTTTTCGGAAATCTGCTGCTGTTCGGCAAGTTCCTGCAATTTCACATAATCGTCCCTGCCGTTTTTAGCAAGGTCAATCATCACGCGGAGCGCGTAGCGTCCTTTAGTCGAAATCCTCAACCCTATTCTCCTAGATATTCCACCGCAAAGATCAAAGTCGAGCCACCGGGGATGGGGCCTGCACCGCGGGCACCGTAACCGAGTCCAGGGGGCACCACCAAGATTCTCTTTTCACCGGGGAGCATTCCCTGCACGCCAAGCTCCCAGCCGCGAATCACGCGACCGGCACCCAGCGTAAAGGCAAACGCCTGTCCACGATCACGGGAACTGTCGAACTTGTAGCCGTTCGTGAGCCAGCCCGTGTAATGCACCTTCGCCACGTTACCCTTCTGCGCAGGTTCGCCTTCGCCCTGCTTGATAATCGCATAGCGAAGTCCCTCGGAGCCGTTTTCAAGCGTCAGGGTCGTCGTATCGGGGAAGAAATCCATATTCGCGACAACGGCTTCATCCAGTTCGGAGCTTACCAGTTCCACGCAGAAAACCAGAGTCGAATTCGACGGAATCATCGAGTAGGCCGTTGCGCCATAACCCATGGCAGGCGACACGCGGAACCAGCGGACGCCGCCTTCGCGCATTCCTTCGAGGCCCACTTCCCAGCCCTTGATCATCTTGCCGGCGCCCATCACCACGGAGAGCGGCTTGCCAATATCCTTAGAAGAACCGAACTTGCGGCCCGAAAGAAGCCAGCCCGTATAATGCGTCTTGAGCACGGAACCCACCATGGCGGGCTTTCCGCCACCGACCTTTTCGTCGTAGATTTTAAGCCCCTTGGCCGCTTCGCGCCACTTGAGAGCCTCGACATTTTTCGGGAACACATCGGGTTCCATCGGCGGATCGGCACTTACCAGTTCCACAATAAAGAACAAGTCCGAATACTCGGGAACGCCTTCCAGGGAATTTTCGCCATAACCCATCTGGTAAGGCACATACAGTTTGCGAACTTCACCCGGTTTCATGCCGACAAGTCCCTTTTCCCAACCCTGGATCACGAGTCCCACCCCGAGCGTAAACTCGAGCGGTTCGCCCCCCGTGTACGATTCCGAGAACAGCCTGAAACGGCTATCCGAGGGGACAGGGGCAATCGAATCCACAAAGGTCTTGGGAAGGGCGGCAGAATCCAGGGCAGAATCGGCAACCGCGGGCACCTGCGCTACGGTATCGACCGGGGCCTTGGAATCCTTCTTCGACTTGGATTTGTTCTTCTTATTCTTCGCTGACTTGTCCAGAAGGGCAGTCGTGTCAACTTTTGTCACACCCGCAACCTGGTCGGAGTTAAAGTCGTTTGCAAGGCGAAGGGAATCGACAAGGCGGAGCGAATCGGCAAGGCGAGCCTTTTCCGCCAAAATTTTCACACTGTCCAAAAAAACGTAACTTTTGTAATGAACACGGATAAGCTGACCTGCCCGAATGGTGTCTCCAGTACCCTCCCTGACCGTTTCCACCTTGAAAGGGATAGCAAAACAGGCACTACACATCAGCAATACAAGAAAAATCTTCAATTTCGACATAAAATCTCCTGCACCACAATTTAGAAAATGCTAGTTTTTGAGAGTAACGAATAATTCCAAATGGAATAAAATATGCTATCAGTCATTATCGTCATTGCGATTATAGTCCTGTCGATGATACTCGCCGCCATCGGTGCGTACGTGATTATCCATAGTTCCGACGAAAAGGACGAACCCAAGCGCGTTATCGATGTTTCGGGACAGTACGCCGTCGTGGTACGCCCCGCCCGAGAATCGCTTACCGCCGTGAAGCCGTCCGAGGCGTCCCTCAGGTCTTGGCTCGATACGCAGAATTTGCCCCCCGAAAAGAAAGAGGAACTGATCGCCCAATGGAACGCCTCCATGGAAGCAACCATCCGAACCATTGACGAAGGCGACAAGAATGGCACCGCCACCTACCGCATAGAGCTCGGCCCCAAGGGCAAGCAATACGTGAAGTTCGTGAGCGACGAAAACTTTATCACCCGAGAACAAATCCGCAACCATGCGGAAATTCTCCCGCCCTACGTTCTAGGCTGCGACTGCAGGCTTTTGCCCAAGCAACCCTGGGAAAACCCCAGCAAGTCTGGTTGGAAAGCAGTCGTGCCAGCGCACGGCAACCACTACGATGTCCCCGACTGGAGGCAACTTGCGTAAATCACTACTTACAGCACTTCTTTTTGCGCCCGCATTGTCTTTTGCGGCCGGTTCCGCCATTATCACCCTGGAAATGCCCGTAGGCGCCCGCCAATTAGGTATGGGCGAAGCCGGTGCGGCTCTTGCCGACGACCCGACTGCCATGTACTACAACCCGGCAGGTCTCGCCTTCGGTCCCCTGGCCGACGAATGGCGCATGAGCTACCCCGCCGACTCCAAGACCGCCCCCTTCTTTACGAGCATGGCCTCCCGTTCCAAGGACGGATTCTTTAGCAAGAGCGAACTCTGGGCCGGCACGGCAAAGGGTATCCAGAAATTTGACGGCGAACAGTGGGTGGACTACCATTCCATCACCCTGCAAGGAAACGCCAAAGTCCGCGACGCCGTAAAAGTTTACGTAGGTTCCGAACGCGGCCTGGATGAATACGTGCGCCAAGTGAAGAAATTCAACGACATCAAGAATGCCGACGACGAAAAGCACGTCGTCGAAGTCAAGATGCCCTGGAATCTGGTTGTGAAGGACACCATCACGGCAGTCCTTTACGAAAGCCGCACCGAAAAGCTCTGGGTAGGCACCCCCAAGTCCCTTTACCGCTTTGACGGCAAGGCCTGGAAGAACTACGACGACGAACTGGGCAATCACCGCATTACCGCACTGGAAAGCCAAGGCGCCTCCATTTGGATCGGTACCGAAGACGGTCTATTCGTTTACCGCAACGGCCAATTCGAACAGAAAGGCAAAGTGCTCCCCAGCCAAAAGATCCGCGCACTGGTCTGGTCTGAAAACCGCAAGGAACTTTACGTGGCAGTCGAAGGCGCAGGTATCGCAAGACTTATTCCCAAGAAGAGCGTAAACGACAAGGACCGCTGGAGCCTGTTCACCGAAGAAGACGGCATCATGGACTTGAACCCGACCGCACTCGCTGTCGACAGTTCGGGACATGTGTGGGCCGCCCACAACGGAGGTCTTTCTCACTTTACGCTGCGCAAGTGGGAACAGGTGCAGTTCGCCGACAACAAGGTGAACGACATTTCCGTGGACCAGCGTGGCGGCATCTGGATTGCAACCGACAAGGGCGTATGGCGCCACCTGCCGGACTACGCCACCGCAAGCGGACGCAAGGCCGAACTTGAACGCGGCGCCGCCGAAGAAGAAGGTTCTACCAAGAGCGAAGACGAATGGATTCACTACCACAGCGGAAACGGCCTTTCCACCAACAAGGTTTGGGCAGTTCTCCCTCAAGGTGGCGACGTATGGTTCAGCACCGCCAACGGCATGGAGCAGTTCAAAGACGCCGACTACCAGATTACCGCCTTCTACGAAAAGCTCTTGCCTATTCTGAACATCCCTGACCTGTACCACCTTTATGCAGGCATGACCATTCCGCTGAACGACTGGGGTACACTCGGATTCTTCGTGAACTTCGTGAGCTTCGGTTCTACGGTCGCCTCGGGTGACGTGGACGCCGACGATCTCGTCGCCTATAACAGCTCCGAAATCGTGGGCGGATTCAGTTACGGTACAAGATTCCCGAACGACTGGGGCCTGGGCCTCTCGATCAAGTTCTTCTACTCTGACTTAAGTTCAGGCGCGGCCGCAGGCGAAGAAGAAGCAACCACATTCGGTTACGCATTCGACATCGGCGTTCTGAAGAAGAATCTGTTTATAGACAAATTAAATTTCGCCTTGGTACTCGCCAACATCGGTCCGAGCGTCTACTACGTGGACAAGACCATCGAAGACCCGATTCCGCTGACCTGGCGTCTGGGACTTTCTTATGAAGTCCTGAGCCTCGCCGATTACAAGTTGACCTTGGTCGCCGACTACAACCGCGAAGTGGTTTACGACGATTCCAAGGGCAATCCGGAACCCTTCTACATTTCGAGCTGGAAGTCCCTGATTCACCCCGAAAGAGAAGGCAACAAGGTTAAGGAATCCATTATGCAGGGCGTATTCAACGTAGGTACCGAATTCGTGTACGCCAACACGATTGCACTTCGCGCTGGTTACCTGTACGACGAAACCGGCAAGCGTAACGAAGTGGACATGGGCTTCGGCTTCATGCTCTCCGACGTGCTGCAATTCGACTTTGCCACCATCAAGGACGTCGGCGACAACGACGGCGTGCGCGACGGACAGATGCGCTTTGGCATGCTGTTCAAGTTCTAGCGCGCCAAAGACGCAGTGGTTAGTAGACAGAATTACTACTAAAAAGTCAGGCGAAAAGCCTGACTTTTTCTTTTGTATTTTCGTTGAAAAATTACTCTACGCGTTCAAGGATAATCAGGGCACGTTCCTGTGTGCTGTTGGGAATCGTATAGAAATGCTTGCCCACGAACTTGTAGCCGAAATCTTCGGGGTGGAAGGTCTTGAGTTCGTCAGCAACGGCAGGACCCTTCATGAAGAATACGCGACCACCGACCTTCAGCGAATTGGCGATTCGCGGAAGAGTCTTTTCCATAAGTTCAAACGCGCGACTGATGACGCCGTCGACCGGGATTGTCATGCTGCGGCTAGTGACCTTGTGTCCAAACACGTCGATACCCTTAAGGCCCATCTTTTCAATGACCATATTCAAGAAGTTGATACGGTTCGGACGGGGTTCGCATAAGGTGAGGCGAATGGAGGGATTCACAATCTTGAGGGGAATGCCCGGAAAACCGGCGCCGCTTCCCACGTCAATCATACGGGCTGGCCACTTGGGCACATACGCATTGATCAGCGTGCAGTCAGCATAGTGACGTTCCACCATAGTTTCGAACGCATTTAAGCGAGTCAGATCCTGGTCATCGTTGTTCGCACGGAGCAACTGGTGGAATTCCCAAATCTGCTTGAGCGTTTCGGGCTGGAGTTCCACGCCATAATAATGCAGCAACTTGTCGAGACCCGCGAGCGACGGGGTTACACGCTTTCCGTTGAACAGAGGAAAGTCTGTGCGGGGAGCCTTAAGGTGCGGAACAAAGTCGCGACCGGCAGCGGACGCATTGCGGGAAGGGGCTTTCGAGAAGGGCTTTTTGGACCAGTTATTTGCCATAAAAACAAAAATAGAACTTTTCGGGATGCAAAAACGTACCGATTTTGGCAAAACGGCGTATATAGTATAGAGGTACCTCCCAAAATGATATCACTCCTGTTTCTTTTGACAGTTGCCGTTTCCTTCACTTTTGCGACAGAAGTCACCAACCTTGACGAATCCCGAGTTTTCGAATGGTGGGATGATGGCATCATCGACAGTGACGAAGCACGAGAAATTTTAGACCTTCTGGAAGAAGGCAACGAGCAAGAAGCATGCTTGCTTGCCGAGGTGTACGCGCTAGAAAGTTGCGCAAGCCAAGAGAAAGAATTCCCCAAGGCGATAAAACCACAAAAGAAATCAAAAGTCAAAAAACGACCGAGCCTTGCTCCGCATGGGTATATTGAATGGCGAGGCCGCACAGATTCCTTAGGATACCTAGAAAGCCAGCGCACCGAAATTCGGGTTGATTTTTATAGGTATACGCTACAACTAGGAACGCAGTCGCTTTTGACTTACAAGAACGCAGGCAGCGAGGCATATTTCGGGCAAATATCCACCAAGGAACTCCATAGTGCAATTCCGCTAGACACCCTATGGGGCACAGCCCTGCTTTACCCTATAGGGATGTTTCAGGCAGGCGCATTACTGGACACCGCAAAGACAACCCGATTGAACATGGGAATCGCCGCAAGTCCAGAATTCAAGCTAGAACTCGCCTACTGGCACCACCTGCACCCCGCCGACAGTATCGAAAAGCATTCTGTTTCGGCTCAGGCAAAAGGCAACTGGGGAAATTTCGCCATCTGGTGGGTTCCTGAAAATGTAGGCGATTTGCCCCTGATGAAATTGCAACTACAATACCGCGAAAAAATGGAATACGCAACCCTGGCCTGGAAAACAGACGCCTACTTGCACGGCGATTCATTACCGGAGGAATCGCGCCTAAGCCCGACGATTGCGAAAAGCCTATTTTGGGGAAGCCAGACCGTCGGCATCACAACGCACGACGCATGGAAAAGCAAATGGGCGCTCAATGCACGGACGATGATTCCGCTTGATGTCGACACGAGTAAAACCCGCTTCAAAGGCACCATCGAATCGGGACCCGATATTTTAAGGGGAACGGCAAGCGCAACCTGCATTTCGGGAGAAGAACATTGCAGGCAAAATGACCTGGCACTAAAAATTCGATCGACATGGAATACAGAAAGCAAATATTTCGCACACGAACGTTTTGTTCTTTCGGGAAAGATTCGCACGAGACATACGCGAGATGAAGGCTTTGGCCCGCCCCTTTACGAAGCCGGCGTCGGTTACGCACAGGATGCATTCAACAGCGCGGGGCTTGCCGTCACAGTTCCCAAAGGCACTCCTTCGCGAGAGATTCGATTACGCAGTAATGCGGAAGTCGGGAATGACTTTTTGCAGTTGTCGTTGGCGGTTACGTTCAGGCGGACTGCTGACGAGGTGTTTCACCCACTGCATGCGGCGATGAGAGCGAGAATCAGTTTTTAGATTCTTCGACTCCGTCATTCTCGACCGAAGGGAGGCCGGACAGCACTTGGTTACTTGTAACCTTAGTGCGCATGGTCCCCGGACGGGGAAAATCCAGTGCTGGTTCCCGTCTCCCCTCCGCCTTGCTCCGAGGATGACACGCTCCAGGATGACGGCTCAGGATGACACCACCTAACCACCAAACACAAACCACTTTCTACTGTCTACTCCAGAGGGCACAATAGGTTTGCGTGCGGGCGGAGAGGCGTTCGTCCTTGAGGATTTCGCGGATTTGTTTCTTGTCGAACCACTGCGCCTGAATTTCTTCGACTTCGGAATCGCTCGGACGGATTTCGCCACCGGCCACGCCTAAAACGACCACATTTCGCTCGTTAGAAAAACCGACCGCGGAATAGCTCGGTTTCCACACTTCGTCAATGCGCATGAGCGTAAGGCCCGTTTCTTCGCGGAGTTCGCGGGCAGCGGCTTCTTCGTAGGTTTCACCCGGATCAATGAGCCCTGCCGGAAAGTTGTAAATACTTTCGCCCACGGCCATGCGGTATTCCTTGCAAAGCAGGAGCTTTTGACCGGTACAGTCGTGCATAATCATCACGACCGCATGCGGCTTCTTTTCGAGCATATCCTTGAGGCCCGTAATGTCAGGGTTACGGCTGATCATTTCATAAGTTTTCGCCTTACCGCTGACCGTCTTGTAGTGAATATCGTAACGGGTAATGAATTTTCCTTGGTGAATTTTTTCAATCGATTCGAATTCCATTATCACACACCCTGTATTGTTTCGTAATAAATGCAGTCATGGGAACATTCACGATTGAATGCTCCCCCACAAATAGGCATCTTGTACAGCATTTGAGCTTCGTCTTCGTTGCGAGAAATTCGTTTGCGCACATAACCGATGTCTTGGAAATTCGCCTCCTTGCCTTTAACGAGGGCGGCGCAGGTATTGACCCAGACCACGTTGCAGTCTTCGTGGGCGCACAAGTCGAACGAACGGCGGAAATCGTAGGAGCCCGTCGAGAAAGACGGCACGATAATCAGCGTGAGCTTGAAACAGCGCATGAGCTGTTGCATGTACTCCGTTTCCAAGAAATCGCGGCAGACCATGATTGCGATGCGGCCAATACCTTCGTAATGCAGAATGTTCACCACGAGATTGGAACTGATTTGTTCCAGGTAACCGACGCCCTCGAATTCCTTGCGGAACGGATTCTGCTTGTTTTGCTTGCAAATCACGTTGCCGAACTTGTCCATGACTGTGACGACATTGCGGTTCTTTTCCCAGTAAGAGGGCAGAATAATAAGCGAAGGAATTTTATCCGCTTCGGCAGGCGAAAGCGCTTTAATTTTACCTGCGACAAAATCCTCCATTTCGACATTTCCGAGAAGCTCCGGAAAGACGACAATGTCGCTTTCATTTTCGGCGGCAGTCCAAATCTTTTTCCAGATTAACTCATTATCGGTCACAAACGAAGAGGAATCATAAGTAATGCTGTAATACAGCACCTTATCCTTGTCAATTAACTGCGCCTTGGAATGACGTTCAAGCCTCAAGGGCGTTGCCGCAATTTTGACGGCTCTACGATTCTTAAAGCGAGGGAACAGTTCGTCTTTCAAGAAATAGTGTTTGTCAATGAGTTCGCCGAGCACTGAATTTTCAATCAGCAAAATATTGTACAGGAAACTTTCTAGGTTATTGTAGCGGTGAATCAGGCGATGTTTGCGTTCCCACACGCAAGAGCAACGCGGCAAGAGCCCCATTCCGACCGATTCGCGGTTGGTGTTCAACACAATCGAAAATTTTTCGCGTTCGAATTCGGCTATAGCCCCATTCAATAGCGAAGCCATCGCATGGTCTAAGATTTGTAATAACCCAAGCAAGGCGTAATAATCGTCGGCAGCCTTCAAGCGATCGATCAGCGACCTCAAATTTTCGAGAAAATCACGGGTCAGGTTTTCGGGAGAAAGTTCCCGGACGCACTTGCCTTTGCCCGACTCCTGAAATAACACGGGAACCTCTGCCTGCACCACATTGTAGATGCGGGATTTTTCGGCCGGGGAAACACAGCTGTATTCGACAAAGAATTTCTCCGAGCAGGAACTTACAATATCGGAACACAATTCCGCCACAATGTTATAGAGGTCCAGCATAGCCGGGAATATAGAAAAAACGACTCAAATTTCAAAAAACAAGCCATTTTTGCCACCGTTTTAGGTGGACACAGGATGTTTACTCGGGTAAACGAGAATTAAACGATTTTTGGGTATATTCCAAGTTGGAATATCTATTTTATGGGTACCCAAACACTCCCTGACGGCCCTAGGTTACCTCCTTTACCCGGGGCCGTCCTCTTTTTTAGGCCCTAAATTCTAAATTTGAGCTAATGATTATCGCTACAATCATCGGAGCTGTCGCATTTTTGCCCTCTATCGCCTTGAATATCGCGCTCGCCTTGGGCGCTCCGCTCGGCGCATACGCCATGAACGCCCGTTATAAGGTGATTCCGCCCGAAGTTCGCAAGGCTTTCATTGTGCCGACCACGATGCAGTTTGTCGCTCTTTTCGTGTTGCTTTCGGCAGGACATGTTCTGCCCGAGATTATCCCGTTCATGGTGACGCGGATTCTCGCATTCTTCTTTGCGCTGTACTTGACTTTTTATACCGCGACGGTTCTCTTTAGTACCGCCCACAAGGAACGTACCGTGATGGGTTCGTTTGCGGTCGTAACGAGCATTTGCTACTGGATTACCGCTTTCGGAACTCTCAGCTGGGAGTAAGCCATGGAACCGCAACAGTCCAACGCCCCCAAGCATAATTACCAGCGCGACTTGGATTATATCATCCGCAGGCTGGAACGCACCGGCGAAGTGCCGACGCTTTTGCTGCATGCCTGCTGTGCGCCCTGTAGCAGCTACACCATCGAATACCTGTCGCAATACTTCAAGATTACGCTTTTCTACTATAATCCGAATATTGCGCCGGACGAAGAATACCGCCACCGCGTCGAAGAAATCAAGCGCTTCGTGGGCGAATTCAAGACCAAGTATCCGGTCACGCTGATTGAAGGCGAATACGACCCGAAAAAATTCTACGATACCGTTCGCGGGCTTGAAAATGAACCTGAAGGCGGCGCGCGCTGCCGCAAGTGCTTCGAGCTGCGGCTCGCCGAATCGGCAAGGCTCGCGAAAGAACTGAACTGCGAATACTTCACCACCACGCTCACGATTAGCCCCATGAAAAATGCACAGGTGCTAAACGAAGTGGTGCAGGAACAGTGCGATATTTACGGTATTCGCCGCCTGCCCAGCGACTTCAAGAAGAAGGGCGGATACAAGCGTTCTATTCAGCTTTCGGCAGAATACAATTTATACCGACAGAATTACTGCGGATGTGTTTATTCCAAGCGCGACGCGGAAAAGCGCGATTCTGAGAATCGCGAATCCCAAGCCTAGAACCAGTATCCGATTCCAAGCTGCAACTTGTTCAGCATAATGTAGGAACCGTCCCATTTGTCTAGGGCACGGCTATCTTCTTCTGGCTGAAGTCTCTGAGCAAGGTTTATCCTTTCAGTATCCGCAACATCCGTAAATTGATAAGTAAGGCGCAGGTCTATAAAAAAGCCATTATCAAAAACATGGCCTATGCCTAGCGCCGCTCCCGCACCAAACAACATTTCATCGTAGTATTGGTTATTCAGGTATCTGCCAGGCCCAACCAATTCTTCTTTTTTCGCCAAGAAAACATTCACGAAAGGCCCCACCTCCAGAAACAGGATTCCCGGAATGCGGAGTTGCACAAGCATCGGAATTTCTAGATAAAACAAAGCATCCCATTCATCACCCTTCCACGTTCCGCCACAAGAACCATCACAATCATTCCCCATTTCCACATAGCTCGAAAAATAGCGGAAATCAAGCCCCAAGCCCGAATGCAGATAGAACTTTGATGACAAGCGGTACGCCATATCGAACGACAACGTAACTGCATCACCAACCCCGTTCGTATAATAATCCCATTCGGAATCGGTGACAATGCCCACCGGACCCCAACTTAGACGCGCGCCTATATCGAGTTTTCTTGAAGCGGAATCATCTTTGGCAAACAAGGGTACGCCAGCCAACAGGATGGCGGCAAACGCCGTCATCATTTTTTGTATAGTCATGTTCTCCTCCAGAATTACAATGTTTTAGAGTTCTCTTTTACGTCCAAGAATTCCGTCAATGCATGTTTCGAACTCACTAGAATTCATCCGTTCGTACGTATACGCGCCCGAGCTCGATTTCCACAAGTAATCAGCATTGTCATCAGAGCACATTCCAGGCAAGACATCGTCCATATCGCGGACCGTCCCCACGCATGAAACATCTCCCGACTTTAGCGTTACGTGCAAGCTGTCTTTATAGTGGGCATAATCTACACTCAGTTCAAACGTCAAATCGGCATGAGTAAACTTCACCGTGGTATTCGTCTTTTCCAAAATACTAATACCGGATTGTTCCTGCCCGAATTTCGTATCCGAATAATAATAGGGCGTTTCCAGCTGGATAGAGCCTCCGTTCCCGAGGAAATCGAACAACTGGTCCACAAAGACAGTCTGCATATAGTCGTAATCTTCACGATCCGCAACGCGGTATTCCACGTTGTCGCCGTCAAACTTGAAATACTGATCGTAACCGTCATTCATGCAGTAGATTTTTTCTTCACGGTAGCGGCACTGCGTATTTTTCCAAATTCCATCGAGTTTACCCGGCGTTCCGCCCACAAAGATGAACGATTCTTCGTATCGTTCCTGATCAGCTTCGTACGGGTCTGGTTCACGGATTCTCGAGAGCAACAGCGTATCGCCACGGAAACTGTAGGCAAACGTCAGCGAATCCGCAAAGTAGAAGTTTTGGTCATAGGCAAACGATTCGCCTTCCTTGACACAACCGCCATTCATTTCAAACGTAATCGTTATAGAGTCATCAGCGGAACTGCGTTCCACTTTTCCCGACTGAGCGACACGGGCTAGCGCATATTGAGATTCAATCTGACGCACATCGACAGGATTGTCATCAGCGACATCCCCATTCACGTCTTCGGTAAAGCCTGCGCAGCCCACAAACAGGGCGAGGCATCCAAGGCAAAAAGCAAAGATATTTCTCATTTTATTCATTTTCATTCTTCAATTTTTCACTTAGGGGAAACAGTTGCAAGTTCAACCGATAAACTCGATTGCAATCTTCGTCTTCGGAAACGATTTCCTTGACTCGTTCGCGAAAGAGTTTGATTTCGTTGACCAGGCGTTCAAAAGTTTTTTCATTTATTCCAAATGTAAATCCCGAAATATCGCGTTCTTTTGCAAGAACGGAATCCAGCGCATCGGCTGCCAGTTGCGCCACCTGCTTTTGCATCGCCTTCATAGACGCTGACAACAATGCGGGATCTCCCGTGAGTCCCTTGTTCATTTGCACGTAAGTTCCGTCGGATTGCCGATTCAGCAAATTTGCCCGCACCATCAATTCCAACGAATTGCGAACCTCGCCCGCCGTCACCTCGGGAATGCACATCTTCGCAATATCCGAAGGCTTGGCTCCTGGCATCATCGGAGCGAGTTCACGCACGACAGGATTCACCCAGGAACGATAATAGTCAAACGCCTCGGCTCCCAGGACACGCACTCCATTCTCCTCCATTAGAGTGCGTATCCGGGAGAAAACCTGTACGCGGGAGCGTTCGTCCGAGGCATCGCAGAATTCCACCAGCAGGCAAAAATATTCCAGACGGTATCCAGAAAGTTCCATGGCGCGCGCCACCTTAAGGGCGCCATCTTGACGGAGACGGGTTTTGCCGTCGCAAACTAGTTTCAGGTAGCCCGATGAAGAAAAACCTGCCAGTTTTGCGAACTCACGCCACGAGAAATACGAAGTGCGCTTGCGTTCCTCGTAATAATCACGCATGTAGCAGCGGTAATCGTTATATTCCGTAATCCGTTTCATGGTTCTTTAGTGAAAAATAGGTTTTCCATGAAACAAAACAAGAGAAATTTTAGTAAAAACTACGATTTTTTATAAAAATCACACTATTTTCAACAATCTATGAAACACTCTGTTTCATAAAAGAGAATAAGCTCTATTTCTCATCCCTAATTACAGTCTATTTTCCAAGTTTCTTTCTGAGGCATTCCAGACGGTTAAGCGCGTCGTAGAGGGTTTCATCTTTCTTGGCGAAGTGGAAGCGGATCAGGTGATTCACCGGTTCGCGGAAAAAGCTGGAACCCGGCACTGCAGCAACGCCCACTTTTTGCGCAAGGTCGATACAGAACTGGTCATCGGACTTGTAGCCGAATTCGCTGATATCCATCATCACGAAGTACGTGCCCTGCGGCTCGGTGAACTTGAAGCCCAGATTGCGCAGGCCACCGGTGAAGATTTCCTTCATATGCGTGTAATGCGCTTGAAGTTCCTGATAGTAATCGTCGCCGAAATTGAGCGCGGTAAGTGCGGTTTCTTGCAGCGGCGAAGCGGCTCCCACCACCGTGAAATCGTGAATTTTCTTGATATTGTTCATAATGGGTTCGGCAGCGAGCACATAGCCCAAGCGCCAGCCCGTAATGGAATAACTCTTGGAAAGGCTGGAACATTCAATGGTGCGTTCGCGCATGCCCGGAAGCGTCGCAATATAAGTATGACGGTGCGGCGCAAACACGATGTGTTCGTAGACTTCGTCGGTGATTACATACAAATCATATTTGATGGCAAGGTCAGCAATAATTTGCAGTTCTTCGCGGGTAAAGACTTTTCCGCTCGGGTTCGACGGATTGCAAAGCACGAGAGCCTTGACACCCGGCTGTTTCATGGCATCTTCGAGGACGTTTGCATCGAAGGTGAAATCGTGCGGATCGAGCGGCACGTAAATCGGAGTCGCCCCGCTCAAAATTGTATCGGCGGTATAGTTCTCGTAGAACGGCGAGAAGATGACCACCTTGTCGCCCGGATTGCAAATTGACATCATCGAAACCATCATGGCTTCGGTACTGCCGCAGGTGATGACCATTTCAGTTTGCGGGTCATAGCGGAGGCCACTGAAACGTTCCTGCTTTTTAGAAAGCGCTTCGCGGAAATTCTGGGCACCGATGGTAAGCGCGTACTGATGCGGGCCCGTATGGGCGACTTCGGCCAGGCGGTCTTGCAAGGCCTTGGGCGGATCAAAATCCGGGAAGCCCTGCGACAAGTTGATTGCACCGCAAGCGTTCGCGATGCGCGTCATGTGACGAATGACCGATTCCGTAAAATGTTCAGTACGATTGCTTAAAGGTTTCATACCCCAAAAATAGTAATGTTCCGAAAACATTAATGGAGATCCTTCGACTACGAGCCTAACGGCTCTCCGCTCAGGATGACAGCAACGACTATTTACTATCTTTCACATTATGTACGATCCGCGCTTTTTACCCATCTGCAAAGAAGACCTGGACGAACTCGGCTGGGACTATGTCGATGTGATTATAATTAGTGCGGACGCCTACGTGGACCACCCCTGTTTTGGGCATGCCGTGGTCGGCCGCCTTTTCGAACACGAAGGCCTGCGCGTGGCAATCTTGCCGCAACCAAACTGGCGCGACGACTTGCGTGATTTTAAGAAGCTCGGCAAGCCCCGCATGTTCTTCGCGATTTCGAGCGGTATGGATTCCATGGTGAACCATTACACCGCCGCCAAGCGCCTGCGTAGCGACGATGCTTTTACGCCGGGGAACAAGGCCGGATTCCGCCCCGATTACGCGACTTACACGTACGCCAAGATTTTAAAGAAGCTCTACCCCGATGTTCCGCTGCTGATTGGCGGGCTTGAATCAAGCCTGCGCCGCGTGACGCATTACGACTACTGGAGCGACAAGCTTAAGCCGAGCATTCTTTTCGACACGCAAGCCGACATTCTCGTGTACGGCATGGGCGAAAAACCGCTCAAGGAAATCGTGCGACTCTTGAAGAAGGGCGTGCCGTTTTCAAGTCTGCATTCGATTCCGCAGACCGCTTACCTTGCGCCCAAGGGCCAAATTCCTACGACCAAGCAGTGGGAAGACTTACGCCTTGCGAGTTACGAAGATTGCCTTGCCAACAAGAAGAACCAAATCGAAAACTGCCGCAGGGTGGACATTGAATGCAACAAGTGGTTCCAGCGCCGCATTCTGCAAGACGTCGCCGAACAGACCGTGGTGATTAACCCCGCGTACCCGCCGCTCGAATACGGCGAGCTGGACGAAAGTTTTGAATACCCTTACGCCCGCGAACCGCACCCGCGTTACAGAAAGCGCGGCAACGTGCCTGCGTTCGACATGATCAAGTTCAGCATCAACACACACCGCGGCTGTTTTGGCGGTTGCAGTTTTTGCGCCATCAACGCGCACCAGGGCAAGTTCATTGCGAGCCGTAGCCGCGAAAGCATTCTGCGCGAAGTCGATTTGATAACGAAGATGGACGGCTTTGCCGGCACCATCACCGATTTGGGCGGCCCGAGCGCCAATATGTACAACATGCGTGGCAAGGACCCGAGCCGTTGCCAAAAGTGCGCACGCCCCAGCTGCCTCACGCCCAAAGTCTGCGACAACATGGACACGCATCACCACGAGCTCCTGGAACTTTACCGCGAAGTGCGCAACCACCCGAAGGTGAAGCATCTGTTTATCGGAAGCGGCGTGCGTTACGACATGCTGTTGCAAGAAACCGACGACAAGGAACTGATTCGCGACCACGAGGAATACGCCCGCGAACTGATTGACTATCATGTGAGCGGGCGCCTGAAGGTGGCCCCGGAACATACGAGTGACGCAGTCCTTAAGCTGATGCGCAAGCCGAGCTTTACGCTGTTCCACAAGTTCAAGGAATTCTTTGACGACGAATGCAAGCGCATCGGAAAGCGCCAGCAGATTATTCCTTACTTTATCAGTAGCCACCCCGGATGTACCGAAGCCGACATGGCGGAACTTGCACTCGAGACAAAGCAGCTCGGATTCCAGCTGGAACAGGTGCAGGACTTTACGCCGACACCGATGACGATTGCGACCGAGATGTTCTACAGCGAAATGACACCGGACGGTAAGCCACTTTATGTGGCGAAAACGCCGGAACAAAAGCGTAGCCAGCGCCAGTTCTTCTTCTGGTACATTCCC
>JAEEGH010012405.1_pt1 | contig 19123 bp, 17 predicted proteins | sample 9134181 | NCBI WGS metagenome assembly JAEEGH01 (sample SAMN16246544, study PRJNA631951) | gut metagenome | biome: gut microbiome; feature: rumen; material: DP-attached | host: Bos | place: Iran: Karaj | collected 2018-10 | reverse complement strand
CCTCCTCATCGCCGACTACGCCCACCACCCCACCGAGATCCGGGCCTTCGTCGAAGCCGTCCGCCAGCTCCATCCCGGCCGCCGCCTGGTCGCCATCTTCCAACCCCACCGCTACAGCCGGACCAAGCAATTCGCCGCCGACTTCCCCCCCGCCTTCGCAAACGTCGACTACCTCGTCCTCGCCCCCGTCTACGCCGCCTTCGATCCGCCCCTGCCGGGCGGCACCTCCGCCGATCTCCTCCTTCGCTTCGCCGACGCCCCCGACGCCCCGCCTGTCACCCTGGCCCCCGACCTCCCCTCCTCCCTCCCGCTCGCCGTCGGGCACCTCCGCTCCCCCGACGACATCCTCCTCCTCGTCGGTGCCGGGGACATCATCTCGTTGCTCCCGTGAGGGGACGCAAAATCCTAGATTTTCTAGAGCAACTAGAGCAACTAGATGATCTAGTTTTCTAGGTTTTTTAGAAAAAGGGCATCCGCTTTGGGCACAAAAAAAGCGCCCCGTCGCCGGGACGCCTTTCGTGGAACCACAGAGAACGGAATGGCTGTCTACCACCGATAATGGGCGAACGCCTTGTTCGCCGCAGCCATCTTGTGCGTGTCGTCGCGCTTCTTGATGCAGTTGCCCTGGCCCTTGTAGGCATCCAGGATCTCGCTGGCGAGCGCCTTCTGCATCGACGCGCCCTTGCGGCCGCGGGAATAGTCCAGGATCCAGCGCAGGGCCATCGACGTCTGGCGAACCGCGGGAACCTCGACGGGCACCTGGTAGGTCGCGCCGCCGATACGGCGGGACTTGACCTCGACCTTGGGCTTGATGTTCTCGAGCGCCTGCTGGAAGACCTGCAACGGATCTTCGTTGGTCGCTTCCTTGAGAGCATCGAGCGCGCCATAGACGGTGCGCTGCGCGGTGGACTTCTTGCCCCTCCACATCAGAATGTTGATCAGATGGGTCACCAGCTCGCTGCCATAGCGCGCGTCCGGTGCGAAAACCCGTGTTTCCGATTTACGCCTTCTCATGCTTCAGCTCCTACTTCTTGGCGGCCTTCGGGCGCTTCGTCCCGTACTTCGAGCGGCCACGGCGCCGGGACTCGATGCCCAGGCAGTCCAGCGTGCCGCGCACGATGTGATACCGAACGCCCGGCAGGTCCTTGACACGGCCGCCGCGCACCAGCACCATCGAGTGCTCCTGCAGGTTGTGGCCTTCGCCGGGGATGTAGGCGGTGACTTCCTGGCCGTTCGTCAGGCGGACACGCGCCACCTTCCGCAGGGCGGAATTCGGCTTCTTGGGGGTCATGGTCTTCACGAGCAGGCAAACGCCGCGCCGTTGCGGGCATTTCTGAAGCGCCGGTGATTTGCGCTTCGACCGGAGCGGCGTGCGGCCGCTCTTCACCAGTTGGTTGATTGTCGGCATATCTTCTATCTATCCTTTGGGTTCCACTGCAAAACGCGCGGAACACTACCAGCCCCCTCCGGCCATTGCAACCCCCAAATTGCGTCTGCGCGTTTTTCCGCCGAACGTCGGCGGACTGCGGAGGGCCCACGACACGCGCGGCCTTCCGCAAAAATCGGTCCTACGCTTGCGCCTCCGCCTTGGCCGCGGCGGCCTTCCGCATCATGGCGCCCATCCGGCCCTTGCGCCGGATCGCGGTGTTCTTCGGAATGATTCCGTGCTTGGCGGCCTTGTCCAGCGCCGAGCAGAACTCGCTGTACGCCTTCTGGCTCGCGGCCTCGTCGCTCCCCTCGATCGCGCTCACAACCTTCTTCCGAAGGGTCTTGATCTTGGCCTTCGCCTGCACGTTTCTCTGGTGCGACTTCTCAGCCGTCTTCACGCGCTTCATTGCGCTCTTGATATTGGGCATTTCGATGCTCTCCTGTTGTCGGTTCCGTAAAAAGTCCGCCTATCCTAACCCCCTTTTTCCTTTTGTCAATCCTCTTTTGGGGTTTTTCGCTTTTTTTCGCCTCTGACGCCCCGAACCGCCCCCTTGCCATCCCCTTCACCCCTGCTGTCCCTTTTGTCCATCCTGTCCCCGCCCAGCCCCCGCCATCCATATCCAAAATTGCGTGATTTTACGGTAATTCATTGGCATTTTTGCGCCTTCTGCTCCCGCCCCCATCCTCAAAACATCTTTCCATTCAATGGAAACGTGTTTCGCGCGCGCGCATAAACATGTTTCCATAGCATGGAAGCGTGTTTCGGGGCCGGCCGGCCGACCTTTCGCCCCGCCCCGTGCGTTTTTTCTTGCCAAATCCCCTCTCCTTCTATAGATAAGACGCCACATTTTTTGCAACCACCCCTACAAAAGGAGCACACCATGCCCGAATATACCGCATCCGACCTCCGCAAGGGCCTCAAGATCGAGCTCGACGGCATCCCCTACGAAGTGACCGAATACCAGTTCGTCAAGCCCGGCAAGGGCCAGGCCATGTACAAGTGCCGCATCAAGAACCTGCTGGCCGGCAACACCATGGAAAAGACCTTCCGCGCCGTCGACTCCATCGGCATCCCCGACATCGAGTCCCGCGCCCTCGCCTTCTCCTACCAGGAGGGCGACAAGTACGTCTTCATGGACAACAAGACCTACGACCAGGTCGAGCTCCACGCCTCCGTCCTCGGCGACGCCCGCTACTTCCTCATCGAGGACCTCGAGTGCGACGTCCTCTTCTACAACGGCCGCGCCGTCTCCGTCACCCTCCCCGCCTTCGTCGTCAAGAAGGTCATCGAGACCGAGCCCGGCGCCCGCGGCGACACCGCCACCAACGTCACCAAGCCCGCCAAGATCGACACCGGATACGAAATCGCCGTCCCCATCTTCATCAACGTCGGCGACAACATCCGCATCGACACACGCGACGGCAAGTATGTCGACCGCGTCAACAAGTCCTAGTCCTAGCCCCAGCCCCGGCCGGACGCCCCGGCCGCGTCTTTTTTCCTTTTTTCCCTTGCCCTGCCCCCACGCAGGTGCTATTGTCCCCGCGTTTTGCGCCGCCCGGCCTGCGTGCTACGGCGCCTTTCCACCCAAAAAAGGGCCTAATTCCATGAAAAAGAACCTCCATCCCAAATACGAAGAAGCCACCATCACCTGCGCGTGCGGCCACGTCCTCAAGACCCGTTCCACGGTGAAGTCCATGACCATCAACACCTGCGCCGCCTGCCATCCGTTCTTCACCGGCCAGGCCAAGTTCATCGACACCGAAGGCCGCGTCGACCGCTTCAACAAGCGCTACGCCCGAAAGACCGCCAAGTAGCGACCTCCATCCGACGGGCCGGTTCCGCGCAGCTTCTGCGTGACCGGCCCGTTTTGCGTATCCCCGCCTGACCTCCAGCCGTCCCCCCGGGAGCCCCCCATGCAACTCGACGCCACCTTCCTCGACCAGACCCGCAACCGCATCGCCGAGCTCGAGGCCGCCATGTCCGCACCCGGCGCCGCTTCCTCACCCGCCACCTACAAGAACCTCGTCCGCGACCATCAGCGCCTCCGCGACCTCCTCGACGCCGCCGAAACCCTCTCCCGACTCCGCCGCAACCTCGACGAAAACGCCGAGCTCCTCGCCGACCCCGAACTCGACGCCGAGCTCCAGGCCGCCGCCACCCAGGAAAAGGAAGAGCTCGACGCCGCCATCCCCGCCGCGGAACGCCGCCTCATGGCCCTCATGCTTCCCCCAGACCCCGACGACTCCCGCAACACCATCATGGAAATCCGCGCCGGGACCGGCGGCGAGGAGGCCGCCCTCTTCGCGGGCGACCTCTTCCGCATGTACTCCCACTTCTGCGAGGCCCGCGGATTCAAGACCTCCGTCATCGATGCCTCCCCCTCCGACCTCGGCGGATTCAAGGAAATCATCTTCTCCGTCGAAGGCACCGACGTCTACAAGACCCTCCGCTACGAGTCCGGCGGCCACCGCGTCCAGCGCGTCCCCGAAACCGAGGCCCAGGGCCGCATCCATACCTCCGCCGCCACCGTCGCCGTCCTCCCCGAAGTCCAGGAGACCGGCGAGATCGACATCCCCCCCGAGGACCTCCGCGTCGACCACTTCTGCGCCTCCGGCCCCGGCGGACAGAAGGTCAACAAGACCGAGTCCGCCATCCGCATCACCCACCTCCCCACCGGACTCGTCGTCGCCTGCCAGGACGAACGCTCCAAGAACCGCAACTACGACAAGGCCCTCCGCGTCCTCTCCGCACGCCTCCTCGACCGCAAACGCCAGGAGGAGCACGACAAGCTCTCCGCCGAACGCAAGTCCCAGATCGGCTCCGGCGACCGCTCCGAGCGCATCCGCACCTACAACTTCCCCCAGAACCGCCTCACCGACCACCGCATCAACCTCACCCTCTACACCCTCGACGCCATCATGGAAGGCAAGCTCGACGAAGTCATCGACGCCCTCCAGGCCCGCGACATCGAACTCCGCCTCGCCGCCGCCACCAAGAACACCCCCGCCACCACCTGACGCCTGCCCTCCATCCCAAAAATCTCAGGCATCCTAGGCATCCCAAGCATCCCACCCATCCCAGAAATCCCCCCCCCATGACCCCGCCCCCCATCGGCATCCACCGCCTCTCCTTCCATACCCCGTCCTACTACATCGACCTCGACACGCTCGCCCAGGTCCGCGGCGCCGAACCCGACAAGTTCCACATCGGCCTCGGCCAGGACCGCATGGCCCTGCCGCCCCCCGACCAGGACATCGTCACCCTCGCCGCTAACGCCGCCCTCCCCATCCTCGACGAGCTCGGCACCGACCATATCACCTGGTGCCTCTTCGCCACCGAATCCGGCGTCGACCAGTCCAAGGCTGCAGCCCTCTTCTGCCACGGACTCCTCGGACTCCCCGCCGCCTGCCGCTGCGCCGAAGTCAAGGAGGCCTGCTACGGCGGAACCGCCGCCCTCCGCCTCGCCCAGGCCATCGTCGCCGCCAGCCCCGAAGACCGCGTCCTCGTCCTCGCCTCCGACATCGCCCGCTACGACCTCGCCTCCCCCGGCGAGCCCACCCAGGGCGCCGGAGCCGTCGCCATGCTCGTCGCCGCCAACCCCGACCTCCTCGTCCTCGACCCGGTCCCCGGCGTCCACGCCGAGGACATCATGGACTTCTGGCGCCCCAACTACCGCACCGAGGCCCTCGCCGAAGGCCACTACTCCACCCGCATGTACCTCACCACCCTCGTCGCCGCCTACGAACGCCACAAGGCCGCCACCGGCGACACCCTTTCCTCCTTCGCCCACTTCGCCTTCCACATGCCCTTCACCCGCATCGCTTGGAAGGGACTCTCCCGCATCGCACGCGCCGACCACGTCCCCGAACCCGCCGAGGCCGACGCCGAACGCCTCCTCGCGCCCGCCACCCTCTACAACCGGCAGACCGGCAACACCTACGCCGCCTGCATCTACGAGGGGCTCGCCTCCCTCCTCGACAACGCCCCGGCGCCCCTCGACGGACAGCGGATCGGCTGCTTCTCCTACGGCTCCGGGTGCATGGCCGAGTTCTATTCCCTCACCGTCGTCCCCGGCTACGCCCAACACCTCTTCACCGGGCTCCACCGACGCCTCCTCGCCGACCGCGTGCCCCTCACCTACCGGCAATACGAAGACATCTTCCAGTACGGCATTCCGACCGACGGCGCCGACCACATCTTCGCCCCCTACCGCGGCGGCCCCTTCCGCCTCGCCTCCCTCTCCGCCCACAAGCGCCGCTACGAGCGCCGCCCCCCCTAATCCCCACCAAACCACGCTTAAGGGTCAGGCTATTTGTATGCTTGACTTGAGGGGTGGAGAGGGGGAGGATGGGGGGCGGACACAGGAGGTCATCTATGAGAAGAAAGCGGATCAAGGTCAAGGAAGGCGCCTACTATCATCTGGTCAGCCGATGCGCGCTGAAAGAGTTTCTGCTCGCCGACGAGGAAAAGCAGGTGTTTGCGGCCATGATTCGCAAAATGGCCCGTTTTTCCGGCATCGAGGTGCTGACCTACTGCGTGATGTCGAATCATTTCCACATCCTGGCCCGGGTGCCACCGCCGCGTCCCCTCTCCGAGTCCGAACTGCTGGCCCGCGTGGCCATCCTCTACGGGAACGCCGAGGCCAAGGCGATGCGCGCCCGCTGGGATCTCGCCCGCAAGTCCGGCCAAGCTAGCCAGGTCGAACAGGAGCAAGCCCAGCTTCTCAAGCGGATGGGCGACATTTCGCCGTTCATGCAGGGACTCAAGCAACGCTTCACCATCTGGTACCGCGCCCATCATAAGGACCACGAAGGGACACTCTGGCAGAGCCGGTTCAGCAGCACGCTGGTCGAAGGCGGTGGGTCCTTGGCAGCGGTGGCGGCCTACATCGACCTCAACCCCGTCCGCGCTGGGCTGGTCACCGACCCAAAGGATTATCGCTTCAGCGGCTATGGCGCCTCTTGTGCCGGCGACACCGAAGCCCGAAAAGGGCTGTCTGGCGTCTATGGCGACATTTCCGCCCCGCGCAACAAGCTCATGTCCGCCTATCGCGGGCTCCTCTACGCAAAAGGCGCGGCCGACCTCGACCCTGCCGCCGTGCGGGAAGTCCTTTATTCCAAGGAAAAGCCATCTCTGCCCCAGCTCCTGCGCACCAAGATTCGCGCCTTCTCCAAGGGACTTGCCATCGGATCCAAGTCCTTTGCCGCAAGCATCTTCCCGGCACACCGCTATGAGTTCAGCGAAAAACGCCGCCATGCCCCAGCCGGCACGCGACTATGCCCCGACTGGAATGGAATCCAGCTTTGCAGCGTCCGCCACCTCCGCAAAAACACGATTACCCCCTCCGCCTGACCGGATTCCGCCATGACTACGTCCCATTCCGCCATGCTTGCCCCTCCACGTCTGGCTTTTGTGCTTGCCGCCGGACTCGGTACACGTCTGCGTCCGCTCACCGAACGCACACCCAAACCCCTCCTCCCTCTCTGGGGCAAGCCCATTCTGCAGCACATCTTGGAAACCTTGCGGAACTGGGGTGTCGAACATGTTCTGGTCAATGTCCACCATGCGCCCGCCCCGCTTCTGGATTTCCTCGCCTCCAACCCTGTGCCCGGCCTCCGCCTGACTCCGCTCATCGAATCGGAAATCCTCGGCACCGGTGGAGCCCTTCGTGCCGCCGCGCCATTCCTTGCCGACGGCCCCGAATCGCCTTTCTGGCTCATCAACGGTGACATCGCCTTCCGAGGCGTCAAGCCCGAGCCTTTTCTCCGCGCGCTTGCGACCGCACCACAGGCCATCGCCGCCTGCTGGACCCTGCCGAATGCCGGCCCGCGCACCCTGCGCATCGAACGGGCCGCACCGCACCGCATCCTCACCTATTCCGCACCCCGCGGCACCGGTTCCGCAACCTTTGCGGGCCTGCATCTCATCCGCCCCGCCATTCTCAACCACATCCGTCCCTCCGGCTTCGACACCATCATCGACGCCTATCGCCGCGCCCGTTCCTCCCGTCCAGTTCTTTCCGTCAGCCTCCCCGACGCCTTCTGGGCCGACCTCGGCACTCCATCCCAATATCTCCAAGCCCACCACGATCTCTCCATCGCCCTGGCCCCCCATCCCGGAGCCAGCTTCCAGATTCCGCTGGCGGCCGCCTTCAACGACGCCGAACGGGATGCCCTCGCCCCCATATTTCCGCAGCTTTCAAGCCTCCCTTCGGCAGATCGCCCCTTCCTGCCCATCACCGCCCTGCCCGCCCGCGCCTCCCAGCGCCAATTCTACCGCCTCCCCGCCGCCACCACGCCCGCCCCGGCCCCCGCCACCATCCTCGTCAAGTACTCCCCTGCCCGCCCCGACAACCTCCTCTACGCCCCGCTCACCCGGCATCTGGCCGCCCATGGCATCCCCGTCCCTCGCCTTCTCATCGACCGCCCTGACCTCCACCTTCTCGCCCTTCAGGACCTCGGCCCGACCTCACTGCAAGACATTGCCGCCGACCTCAGTCTGAAATCCGCCCCGACCGCCGTCCATACAAGCCTCTACGCCCCGATTCTTCCACTCCTCCGCCGCTTCCATGCGCTTCCTCCGCCCCCCCCATCCGAACTGCCCGCCCCTCTCTCCCCGCCTTACGACCGCGATCTCGCCCTCTGGGAAATCGGCTACTTCGACCAGCACTACCTCTGCAACCGCCTCCACCTCTCCCCGTCCGACCGCGCCGCCATCCGCCGCCGGCTCCGGACTCGCATTCCCGCCCTTCTCGACTCTCCCCCAGGCACGATCCACCGTGACCTTCAATCGTCCAACATCCTCTATCCGACTCCTTCCAACCCCAACCAGCTGTTTTTCATCGACTACCAGGCCCTCCGCCCCGGTCCCATCGCCTACGACCTGGCGAGTCTGCTTCTGGACCCATACGTCAGCCTACCCTGGCCCGCCATCCGGAGCCTCCTCAGCTCCTACGCCGGTTTCCTCCCCGACCCCGCCGACCGCCGCGCCCTCCTCGACGCCTTCCCAGCCGCTGCCACCCTCCGTCTTGCCCAGGCCATCGGCGCATACGCCCGCCTCTCCACCCTCCCCGGCATGCACCACTTCATCCGCCACCTCGCCCCCGCCCTCCGCCGTCTCCGCCACTTCTTCCCCTTCTGACTCCACCACCCCCCTCGATTTTCCACCGAAAATGCAACTGAGGGACAGACACTTTATATATCTGACATGGGGGCGCATAGTGCCTTGCAAAGGGGAATGGGGGAGCGTATATTGCGTTCCCGTTCGCGCCCAAGGCGGTCCGTTCCGGCGGCCACGGGCGTGCTGAAAGGAACCCAACATCCCATGGCCCTCTATGTCCACAAATACGGCGGCTCCTCCGTCGCGGATGCCGAATGCATGCGCCGCGTCGCAGCCCGCATCAAGTCCACCTGCGGCACCGACAACCAGGTTGTCGCCGTCGTTTCCGCCATGGGCGACACCACCGACGACCTCATCGCGCTCGCCCGCTCGGTCAACCAGGAGCCCGACGAACGCGAAATGGATTCGCTGCTGGCCACCGGCGAGATGGCCTCCGCCGCCATCCTCACCATGGCCCTGCAAGCCATCGGCGTCGATGCCATCTCCATGACCGGGCGGCAGGCCGGCATCCGCGTCGACAACACCCATCTCAAGGCGAAGATCGAAACCATCGATCCGGTCCGCATCCGCCAGAACCTCGCCAAGGGCAAGGTGGTCGTCGTCGCCGGCTTCCAGGGCATGAACGCGGCCAGCGACGTCGCGACCCTTGGCCGCGGCGGCTCCGACACCACGGCCGTGGCCCTGGCCGCCGCCCTCCATGCCGACCGCTGCCAGATCCTCAAGGATGTGGAAGGCATCTACACCGCGAATCCCCGGGTCGTCCCCCGCGCCCGCAAGCTCGACGAGATCACCTACGACGAAATGCTCGAGCTGGCCGCCTGCGGGGCCGAGGTGCTCCAGTCCCGCGCCGTCGAATTTGCCAAGAAATACAACGTCGTCCTCGAAGTCATGTCCAGCTTCGAGACCAAGCCCGGAACCATCGTCCGCCAGGAGGTAGCCGATATGGAAAACGTCATCATCCGCGGGATCGCCGCCGACAAGAACCAAGCCAAGGCCACGCTGCGGGCCGTCCGCGACACGCCCGGCGTCGCCGCCTCCCTCTTCAAGGCGCTGGCGGCGGAGAACATCAACGTCGACATGATCGTCCAGAACGTCTCCGAGGAAGGCACGACCGACCTGTCCTTCACGGTGGCGAAGGATGACCTCCTCAAGACCCAGCGCATTCTCGTCCCCATGACGAAGAAGCTACACGCCGCGGGCCTCCACTACGACGAAGACATCGCGAAGGTCTCCATCGTCGGCGTCGGCATGAAGTCCCATTCCGGCGTCGCCTACAAGATGTTCGACGCGCTGGCGGCCAACAACGTCAACATCGACATGATCTCCACCTCCGAGATCAAGATCTCCGTCATCATCCGCGCCGCCGACGCCGACAAGGCCGTCCGCGTCCTGCATGACGCCTTCAAGCTCTACATCGCCCCCTCCTCCCCGCGTCCCAAGCGGCGTCCCTCCGCCGCGAAGACGGCCAAGGCAAAAGCCGCCGCCAAGCCTGCGAAGGCTGGCAAGACCGCCAAGACCCGCCGCGCCTAGGCGCGGCGGCGGGCCGCCCGGCGGCCGGTCCCCAACCCCGCAGTTGCAGGCGAAACAAGGCCCCCGAAGGCCTGGGAAACACCTTTTTTTCACTTTTTTTCATTTTCCCCTTGCAATCCGATTTTTGCCCGCTATACTTCCCCCCAGTTCGCATTGATTGCGGGGTGGAGCAGCCCGGCAGCTCGTCAGGCTCATAACCTGAAGGTCGTTGGTTCAAATCCAACCCCCGCTACCATTTCAAGAGCCCGATTCCGTTTGGATTCGGGCTTTTCTTTTTGCCGTTGGGTGCGATTTTTATTTGTGGCAAAGCCCGTTATCGCGCGTACTCCCCCCTGTCGCCTGGCGGCGACATCCCCCCTCCCGGAGGGGGGCATACGATGATGTTTTACGGGGAATTTCTAGAAAACACGGACGCGACAAGCGCGTCCAACGGACCATGCAACAAACGAAAATCTCACCCTTTGCCGTTTTCCTTGCATGGGGGGGATGCGGAGGGTAGGATGGAGGGAACCGGGCGGTTAGCTCAGCTGGTCAGAGCGTCACGTTTACACCGTGAATGTCGGGGGTTCGAGCCCCTCACCGCCCACCAGTCATCCGTCGCGGAAGGAATCCGCGCAGCAAGAAAGGCAGGCAAGGTCATGGGCATGATGCAGGAGTTCAAGGAGTTCGCGGTCAAGGGCAATGTGGTCGACATGGCCGTGGGTATCATCATTGGCGGCGCGTTCGGCAAGATTGCGAATTCGCTGGTGGCGGATGTCGTGATGCCGCCGATCGGCTATCTGCTGGGGAAGGTCAACTTCGCGGACCTGAAGTACGTCATCCAGCCGGCGGTTGAGGCCGTGGAGGCGTCGGAAGGCGTCGAGGCGGTGGCGGCGGTCGAAGAGGTGGCCATCCGCTACGGCGCGTTCGTGCAGACGGCGATCGACTTCTTCGTGGTGGCGTTCTGCGTGTTCCTGATGGTGAAGGCCATCAACGGGCTGCGCCGTCGCGCGGAAGCCGCGGCTGCGGCCAAGAAGAGCGCTGAAGAGGCGCCCCAGGCGTAAGGACGGCGCGGATGGCCGCTCAGAAGGTGGCGGCGGGGACGCGGAAGAGCTACTCGCTCGGCGAGGAGATCGCGAGCGCGGTGTCGCATGGCGTGGGGGCGGGCCTGGCGATCGCCGCGCTGTCGATCCTTGCCGTGGTGGCCTCGCGCGAGGGCGCGTCTCACGTGGTTCCTTGCGTAATCTACGGCTCGGGGATGTTCCTGATGTTCCTGATGTCCACCCTCTACCATTCCTTCCCGCCGGGGACGACGAAGCGCGTGTTCCAGATCCTGGACCACGAGATGATCTTCCTGATGATCGCGGGCACGTACACGCCGCTCGTCCTCATCACGCTGCAAGGCGCGCTGGGCTGGTGGCTGTTCGGGACGATCTGGGGCCTCGCGCTGGTGGGCATGGTGTTCCAGGCCTTCTTCACGGGGCGCTTCCGCTACGTCTCGACGGCCTTCTACGTGCTCATGGGCTGGGTGGCGGTGTTTGCGCTCAAGCCCTTGGTGGGCGAGATGGCGCCGGCGGGCATCCGCTGGCTGTGGATCGGCGGCGCGTGCTACACGCTCGGGGCCGTGATCTACCTCTTCAAGCGCGTCCCCTACCTGCATTTTGTGTGGCATCTGGCGGTCCTCGGGGGGGCGATCTGCCATTTCTTCTGCATCCTGTGGCATGTGGCCTGATTCCCCGAGGTGGCAACCATGACGAACCCGACCGACGACACCCCCGCAACCGCCACGCCCGCGCCGACGGACTCCATTCCCGAGACCCTGGGCCTGATCGCCGGCCGCGGCTCCTACCCACTGCAGCTCTGCCGCTCCGCCCATGCGCAGGGCGTCCGGCGCGTGGTGGCGTTCGCCTTCCGGCACGAAACCGCCTGGGCCATCGACCGCGCCGCGGACAAGGTCCACTGGCTCTATCTGGGCCAGCTGGGGGCCCTGCTCGACGCCGTCAAGGCCGAGGGCATCACCCAGATCGTGATGGCCGGACAGATCAAGCCGACGCGACTCTTCAGCCTGCGCCTCGACCGTCTCGCGCTGTCGCTGCTGGCGACGCTGCCCGAACGCAACGCCCACACCCTTTTCGGCACCATCGCCGACCAGCTCAGAGACGTCGGCGCGACCCTCCTCCCCGCCTCCCGCTTCATGGAGACGGAGATGCCCGGCCCCGGACTCCTCTCCCGGCGCGAGCCCGACGAGCGCGAATGGGCCGACATCCGCCTCGGCGCCCACGTCGCCAAGGTGACCAGCCAGCTCGACATCGGACAGACCGTCGTCGTCAAGGAAGGCACCATCCTCGCCGTCGAAGGCTTCGAAGGCACCGATCAGACCATCCTCCGCGCCGGAAAGCTCGGTGGCAGCAAAGGCGGCGCGGTCGTCGTCAAGGTCGCCAAGCCCGGCCACGACATGCGCTTCGACATCCCGATCATCGGCACCCGGACCTTCAAGATGCTCAAGAAGGCCAAGGCCTCCTGCCTGGCGGTGGAGGCCGGCAAGGCCATTCTGCTGGAGCGGGAAACCATCGTCGAAGAAGCCAACCGCCTGGGCATCGCCTTCCTCGCCTTTGATTCGACCAAGATCAACTAGAGCGTATCAAGAAATGCCGTAGCCTCAATGGGAGGGCCCGGCTTCGTCCGGGCCGAGCCCGGAGGACACAAGAGGGACGCTCCAGAGGCGTGCCTTGCGCACGGCCGCGACGAAGCGCGGCCCTCCCGGAAACGGCTGCACGATTGCTAAAAATGCTCTACCTTCTGGCGCAGAGTCGCGTTCTCCCCCCGGCGCTGCGGGGCGGAATGCCGGAATGCCGGAAAACCGAAAATCCCGCCCCCCCCGAATGGCCCCTCTGTTTTTTGCGTTGGCGCAAAAAACGCCTGGGCAAAGATTGCCCAGGCGTCGAGCGGCGGAAGAGGCGTCTCTTGCTAGCCGTTGAGGTTGCCCATGATGGAGATGAGGGGCATGAAGAGGGCGACGACGATGGTGCCGACGACCACGGCCAGGAAGATGATGAGCATCGGTTCGATGATGGACGTGATGGAGGCGACGGCGTTGTCGATGTCTTCGTCGTAGGAGTCGGCGATCTTCGTCAGCATGTCCGGGAGGGCGCCGGTCTCTTCGCCGACTTCGACCATGGAGACGACCATCGGCGGGAAGATCTTGGACGAGGCGATGGGCGGGGCCATGTTCTCACCTTCCTTGACGGCGTCGTGGACGGTGGCGACGGCCTTGGAGACGACTTCGTTGCCGACGGTCTCCTTGACGATGTTCAGGGCCTGCAGGACGGGCACGCCGGCGTGCATCAGGGTGCCGAGGGTGCGGGTGAAGCGGGAGATCGCGTTCTTCGTGACCAGCTGGCCGAAGGCCGGGGCCTTGAGGGCGGCCGCATCCAGGGCGTAGCGCCCGAACTTGGTCTTGGCCAGGATCTTGAACACCACCACGATGCCGACGATGATGCCAAGCATGACCCAGACGTGGTTGATCATGAAATCGGAGAAATCCATGATGGTCTGGGTCAGCGGCGGCATCGCCACGCCCATGTCGCCGAAGATCTCCTGGAACTTCGGGACGATGAAGACCATCAGGCCGACCAGGATGGCGACGGCGACGACGAGGACGACAATCGGGTAGGTCATGGCGGACTTGACCTTGGCCTTGATCTTCTGGGCCTTTTCCTGGAATTCGGCGAGGCGGGCGAGGACGACGTCGAGGACGCCGCCGATCTCGCCTGCGCGGACCATGTTGATGTAGAGGCGGTCGAAGATCTTGGGATGGGCGGCGAGGGCCTCGGCGAAGGTGGAGCCGCCTTCGACGCTGTCGGCCATCTCGACGAGGGCGTCCTTGAGGGCGGGGTTGCGCTCCTGGCGCTGGAGGACGCGGATGGCGCGCATCAGGGGGAGGCCGGCGTTGACCAGGGTGGAAAGCTGTCGGGTGAAGGCCACGAGGGTGGCGGGCTTGACGCCGCCCTGGAGCCATTTGGGCATCTTGAGCTCCATGTTGAGGCCGGAGGCCTTCTTCTGGGGCTTGGCGGCACCGGCCCCGGTGAGGGGCTCGACCTTGGTGGGGAAGAACTGGCGCTCCTTGATCTGTGAGAGGGCCTGGGCCTTGTCCGCGGCCTCGATCTCTCCGGTGACTTCCTTGCCTTTCGCATCGAGTGCGGTGAATTTGAAGCGTGCCATGGTGTTCTTCTCCGTTTTGAATGACGCGGCGTTGTCGGCCGCAAGGGGTTTCAGGTCGGGGCAGATTCTTTCGGGTCTAGGTGTACTTGAGGACTTCTTCGACGGTGGTGTAGCCATCGAGGATGCATCGGATGCCGTCCTCGCGGAGGGTTCTCATGCCCATCTCCACGGCCTTGTCGCGGATGACGAGTGTGGGCTTGCGCTGGTTGATGAGGTCGCGGATGGGGCCCTTCACGCGCAGGTATTCGTAGATGCCGCGGCGGCCCTTGTAGCCGGTCTGGTTGCAGTAGGAGCAGCCCGCCCCGTAGTAGAAGGGGCGTCCGCCGACCTGCTTTTCGGTGAGGCCGAGCTGCTGGAGGATCTCGGGCGTGGGGGTGTAGGGGGTCTTGCAGTTGTTGCAGATGGTGCGGACGAGCCGCTGGCCGAGCACCGCCTCGAGCGTGGAGGCGATGAGGAAGGGCTCGACGTTCATGTCGATCAGACGGGTGACCGCGCCCGCGGCGTCGTTCGTGTGGAGGGTGGAGAACACCAGGTGGCCGGTCAGGGAGGCCTGGATGGCGATCTCGGCGGTTTCGAGGTCGCGGATTTCACCGACCATGATGATGTCCGGGTCCTGACGGAGGAAGGCGCGGAGCACCTTGCCGAAGGTGACGCCGATGGCCTCGTTGATGGGCACCTGGACGATGCCGTCGATGTCGTATTCGACAGGTTCCTCGGCCGTGAGCAGCTTGTTTTCGATGGTGTTGAGGCGGCGGAGGGCGGAATAGAGGGTGGTGGTCTTGCCGGAACCCGTCGGGCCGGTGACGACGACGATGCCGTTCGGCTTCTCGATGTCCTCGCAGAAATAGCCGTAGATGTCGTCGGGCATCCCGATGTTTTCGAGGTCCAGGGACACCACCGACCGGTCGAGCACGCGGAGCACGACCGACTCGCCGAACTGGGTCGGGAGCGTGGACACACGGAAGTCGATCATGCGGCCGGCGATCGGCAGCTGGATACGGCCGTCCTGCGGGACGCGGCGCTCGGCGATGTTGAGGCCGGAGATGACCTTGAGGCGGGAGATGACGGGCAGGGAGAGGTGCTTCGGCGGCGGGGCCATCTCGTAGAGGGCGCCGTCGACGCGGTAACGGATCTTGAATTCGTTCTCGAACGGCTCGAAGTGGATGTCGGAGGCGCGGTCCTGCACCGCCTGGTAGAGCACCAGGTTCACGAAGCGGACCACGGGGCGTGAATTGGCGGCCGCCTCCACCGAGGCGAGGTCCTCCATCTTGGCGCCGCTCTCCAGGAGGTCGCCAGCGTTTTCGAGGTCGCTCTCCATGTCGGCGATGACGTCCTTCATGGACTCGTCTTCCGCGCCGTAGTAGCGCTGGATCGCCGCGGTGACCTCCTCGGCGGAGGCGACGGCGAGCATCACGTCCTTGGAGAGCACGAAGGAGACCTCGTCCAGCGTCTGCGGCGTGATGAGATCGCTCACCGCCACGGTCACCGACGAGGAATCGGCCGCGATGGGCATGATGTTGTACATGCGCGCGACGTTGCCGGGCACCGCGGCCAGCACGTCCGCCGGAACCGCCATGTGCTCCAGGTCCACGCGCTCGGCGGCGAGGAACTGGCCGATCACCTCCAGGGCCTGGTCTTCGGTGATGGCCCCGAGCTCGACCGCCAGCGTGCGCGGCGGCTTCCCGGTGCGCTCGTGCTCGTCGAGGATCTCCTGGACGTTCGCCGGGTCCAGCACGCCCGCGCGGATCGCTTCGTCGATGAAAAGGTCGTTGTTTTCTTCGCTCATGGTGGTTTTGCTCCGGATATGCTCAGGATTGCGCGCGGATCTGCTGCATCAGCTCTTCGGTGTCCTGCGCCTTGGTGACCATTTCTTCGTAGGAAATCTTGCCTTCGCGCCAGAGCGCGATGAGGTGGCTGTCCAGCGTCTGCATGCCCCACTTGCCGCCGGTCTGGATGTCGGACGTGATGCGGAAGGTCTTGTTGTCGCGGATGAGGGCGCGGATGGACGGGGTGGCGATCATGATCTCGAAGGCGGCGACGCGCCCGGGGGCGTCCTTGCGCGGCAGGAGCATCTGGGAGATGACCGCCACGAGGGAGGTCGAGAGCTGGGTGCGGATCTGCTCCTGCTGGTTGGTGGGGAAGGCGTCGACGATGCGGTCCACCGTGCGCGCCGCGCCGGTCGTATGCAGGGTGGCGAAGACGAGATGGCCCGTCTCGGCCGCAGTGATGGCGGCCTCCATCGTCTCGAGGTCGCGCATTTCGCCGACGAGAATCACGTCCGGATCCTGGCGGAGCGCTCGGCGCAGGGCCTCGGAGAACGACGGCACGTCGACGCCGATCTCGCGCTGCGTGACGACGGACTTCTTGTGCTCGTGGTAGTACTCGATCGGGTCCTCGATCGTGATGATGTGGCAATCCCGCTCCTGGTTGATGATGTTGACCATGCTGGCCAGCGTCGTCGTCTTGCCGCTGCCGGTCGGCCCCGTCACGAGGATCAGGCCGCGCGGCTTGAAGAGCAGGTCCTTGATCTGCGCCGGCAGGCCGATCTCCTCCAGCGTGAGCATCTTGGTCGGAATCTGGCGGAGGACGATGCCGACGTGCCCCTTCTGGCGGAAGATCGACACGCGGAAGCGCGCCAGGTTCTGGAAGGAGAACCCGAAGTCCGCGCCGTTGACCTCCTCCAGCCCTTTCAGGTGCTTCGGGGGGGTGATCTCGCGCATCAGCCGCTCCGTGTCGGCCGGCTGCAGCGGATCGGAGTCCAGCGGGCACAGCCGCCCCGAGATGCGGAGGACGGGCGGCAGCCCCACCGCCAGGTGGAGGTCGCTCGCGCCTTCCTGCACGGCCAGGCCGAGCAGGTCACCCATCGAGATGTCGGACGATTGTAGCTCGCTCATGGCCTAGTTCGTGTCTCCCATCGTCACGCGCAGGACCTCCGACAGCGTCGTCTGCCCGGCCACGATCTTGCGGATGCCGTCCTCGCGCAGCGTGCGCATGCCGAGCTCGCGGGCCTTGGTCCGCAGCTCCGTCGCCGCCACCTGGTCGAAGATCAGGTTCCGCACCTGGTCGTCGATGAGGAAGATTTCGAAGATGCCGATTCGGCCCTTGTAGCCGGTGAAGTTGCAATCCGGGCAGCCCCGCCCGTGGTAGAGCTGCACGTCCGCCAGCTGCTGCGCCGCCGGCCCCAGCAGGCGGAGCTCCGACTCCTCGGGCTTGTACGGCTCCTTGCACTTTTCGCAGATCTTTCGGACGAGCCGCTGGGCCATGATCGCCCGGATCGAGGACGCCACCAGGAACGGCTTCACGCCCATGTCGATCAGACGGGTCACCGCCGACGGCGCGTCGTTCGTGTGCAGCGTGCTGAACACCAGGTGGCCGGTCAGCGACGCGTTGACAGCGATTTCCGCCGTCTCGTAGTCGCGGATTTCACCGATCATGATGATGTTCGGCGCCTGACGCAGGATGGCGCGCAAGGCCGCCGAGAACGTCATTCCGATGTCCGAGCGCACCTGCACCTGGTTGATGCCGCTCATCTGATATTCGACAGGGTCTTCCACCGTGATGATCTTGCGGTCGGGCTTGTTGATCGTGTTGAGGCAGGCGTACAGCGTCGTGGTCTTGCCGGACCCGGTCGGGCCGGTCACCAGGATGATGCCGTCGCTCAGCCCGATCAGGCGCTCGAACGTCTGCTGGTCGTCCGCGAAGAACCCCAGCTGCGGCAGGCCGAGCGCGATGCCGGCCTTGTCCAAAATACGCATGACGATGCTCTCGCCGTGGTTCGTCGGGATCGACGACACACGAAGGTCCAGGTCGCGGCCCATCACATTGATCTGGATGCGGCCGTCCTGAGGCACCCGCTTCTCCGCGATGCTCATGTTGGCCATGATCTTCACGCGGGAGATGATCGCCGACTGCAACCGCTTCGGCGGCGAATCCACCTCATGCAGCACGCCGTCGATGCGGTAGCGCACCCGGAACTTCTTCGGCATCGGCTCCAGATGGATATCGGACGCCCTCATGCGGAAGGCTTCCATGATGATGAGGCTCACCAGCTTGATGATCGGCGCGTCGGACTCCGACACCTCCTCGTCCGACACCAGCTGCTGCTGCACCTCCTCCGGGACCGCCCCCGTCTCGTCGGACATCTCGTTGATGACCCCCTCCACCGCGCCCGCCGCGCGGCCGTAGTAGTTTGCGATGGCCTTTCCGATCTCCTCCGGCAGCGCCACCACGCCTTCGATGTTGCACTTCAGCAGATAGCGCAGGCTGTCCAGCGTGTCCACGTCCAGCGGATCGCCGATCGCCACCGTCAGCGTGTTCCCGTTCTTGTACACCGGCACGATCTTGTAGCGCTGGCAGACCTCCCCCGGCACCAGGTCCAGCACGTCCCGGTCGATCTCGTGGCCCGTCAGGACCAGCGACTCCATCCCGAACTGATGCGCCAGCGCCGTCAGCGCCGTCCGCTTGTCCAGAACCTTCTCGCGGTCCAGCCAGTCGATGACGGCCATGTCCTCCTGCGTGGCCATGTCCCGGGCTTCGACCGTCTGATCATGCGTCAGAAGCCCCACTTCCTCCAAGATTTCCAAGATATAGTCGTCGTTCGAGGTCAACGCAAGCTCCTTTGCTGGGCCTCCGCCGGGAGACCATACGCCATCGGTTCTGGACAGACAGTTGCCATCCTCTCGACTCTACATTCCGCCCCCCACCCTTGCAAGCCCCTTTTCCCCCATTTTCTAGGTAAAACGCTCTACCGCCCCCCCCCCCCCCCCCCCCCCCCCCCCCACGGCTCACCCCCCCCCCCTTTTTTCTCAAACTACACCCTGAGGTTTTTTTCCCCCCCCGCCCTTT